>OGLJ01002354.1_pt1 | contig 12247 bp, 6 predicted proteins | sample 1572801 | NCBI WGS metagenome assembly OGLJ01 (sample SAMEA2581877, study PRJEB24529) | metagenome | biome: Human gut stool | place: China | collected 2011
TGCAGCTGTGATCGACTAATCAGAAATTAGGCGATGTAGCAGGTGCCGCTGATAGTGTAGGTGTTGGTGTCCTTGTTGGTACCAGTGAAGGTGACCATGACGTTGATCTCGAGGTTGCTGCCGTTCTTCACGGTCAGGCCGGGGACGGTCATAACCTTCGCCAGAGCAGCGGCGTCAGCATACAGCTTAACGTTGCTGGTGAGGGTCTGCTTGTAGGTGCGTGCAGCGCCGCCGTTCACAGAGATGGTGTACTCAACGGTAGCGGGGGTACCCAGCTCCCAATCGCTGATGTCAGCGCAGGTAGCGGTGGAGAACTTGATCGCACCGGTGGTACCATCAACATAAGCGGTCAGGCCATCGAAGGTGTAATCAGCCTTGGTGGCAGGAGTGCTGGGGGTGTAGCCCTCTTCCTTCTGATCGCGGATCACGATGGTGGTAGCAATACCATCCTCGATGATGGCGCTGAACTGATAGTTGTAGGTGTAAACGGTCTTGCCGTTAGAATCCTTGGTCTCGCTGACAACGTTCAGGTTCTTCAGAGCGTTCTCAACAGCCTTGACGCCGTTCTCGAAGGAGGTGGTCTCCTTGTTGTTGTTGGTCTGGATGAACACAACGTTGGTCGCATCGTCCACAACCACGCCGCGGGTAGAAGAAGTCTCATCATACAGGGTGCTGCCCTTCAGGCTCAGCTTGGTGGTCAGAGTGCCAGCCTCCAGCAGGACGGTGTCCTTGTCATCGATGGCAGTCTGAATCTGGTTGAACGCGGTGATGCGCTCATTGCCAGACAGAGCAGTAGTAGCCTTCTCCACGGAAATCACGTTGCCCTGAGCATCATACTTCACCTGATACCAGGCATAACGATTGGTCTTGTCCGTAGTGGTATTGTTCATCTTGACCAGTTCAGTCAGAGAATCGCTCTTCTCGGTGAGGGTGATCTCCTGGCCCTTGGCGTCGATGACCTTGCGGGTCCAGCTCCACTCGTCGGCGTTCTTGTCATAGCTCTCCAGCTCAACGTCCTTCTTGTGAGAGTACACCAGATTCTTGGTAGCAGCGGCGTCATCACCAACCACCACGGCGGCGATCACATAGCCGTTGTCCTTGAACAGGGTGTAGACACCAGAGGAAGTGCCTGCCCAAGAAGTAATCTTCTTGTCAACATCATCCTGAGCCTCAGCCTCGGTCCAGAGTTCGATGCTGGCGTTCTTGACGCCGGTGGTGACGTTGTCAACATCGGCGATCACAGCATAAGTGCCACCGTTCACAACCTTCTTCAGGTTAGCGGTCAGATAGACGGTATCCGCATTGCCATAGACGACATTGAAGTTACCGTTACCTTCCAGAGAAACATTCTTCTTGTCAATCTTGACAGGGTTGCTGGTAGTAACAATCTGATGCTTCTGACCAACCTTGTCGCTGTTGTAGTTGAAGCTGTCGCTCTTGATGGTCTTCAGGGTGTACACGCCGTTCTTGTCCACGGTGTAGGTGTACCAGGTGTTGAGGGTAGCGCCCGTAACGGTGCCGCCGTTGCCCTTGGTGGTGCTGACCTCGATGACCTTGGAGGTGCCGTCCAGGAAGATGGCGTTGGCATCGGTGGTCTTGGTGGACAGGTTGCTGTTGCCCTGATCTGCACCGGTGATGAACACATAGTTATCAACGGAGTCAACCTCTTCCAGACCGATCAGGTTGCCATAGGTATCCAGATAGATGTTGTAGGTGGTGTCCTTCAGGTTGGTGATGGTACCATCGGTGTACTGCTTCAGAACGTCCTTGTCATAGTAAGCGGCAGCGTTGAAGCTGTACTTGGTACCGCCGGCAGTGACGTTGGAGCCCGTCTTGAAGGAGGTGATCTCAGTGTCCTTCACAGTCTCGGCGGGAACCAGAGTCTGGACCTCGCCGGCGGCCACGGTGAACAGGTAAGCGTCATCTTCCTCAACCTTGGAAACGTCGAAGTCCTCGCCGCTGACCTTGATGGTCACGTCAGCCTCGGCCTTCTCATACTTATTGCCAGTCTTCTTGACACCATAGACATCGAAGGAGACCTCGTCCTTCTTCTCGCTGTAATCGCTGTCAGCGATGCCCAGATAGGTGTTGATCTCGACAACGGCGGCTTCCTTCTCGTCGTCATTCACGAAGACCTGAGTCAGAACGCCGGTGTCGGTGCCCTCGACATCGTTCTTGTTGTCCTTAGCGATGGTAGTCAGAACGTCCTTAGCAGTGTTGCCGTCGATGGTAGCGGTCAGATCGTACTTGTCCATAGCGGTCTTGCCGATCTTGTTGTAGACTTCCTTGCCGGAGACAGCGTCGGTGTACTCAGCAACCATCAGGCTGTAGTCCACATAGGTGCCGATGTCGGTGTTCTTGTAGGTCCACTTGTTAGCGGGACGGCCGAAATCGTCAGCAGTGGGCTCCTTCTCCAGGTTGGTGAAGTACTTCTCGGCGAACTGCATCTTGTTGTCGTCCTTGATGGTCTCGGTACGGGCATTGTTCTCCATGTCCTTCGCGACCTTGTCGGTCTTAACAGTGCCGTTGGCGATCACGATGGTCTGGTTGGTGTACTCAACCATGGTGGCGTTCAGGGTGTTGAAAGCGTACAGGCAGGCTTCCTCACGGTTGACAGCCTTGACACCGTTGAACTCGCCCTTCAGGCCGTCGTTCAGGCCGATGGAGATGGCCTGCTTGGCGACGTTGATGGACCAGTTGGCGCCGGTGTAGCCCTCGTTGGCAGCGTCATAGCCCAGAGCGCCCAGCAGCATCTTCATGAAAGCATAGCCGGTCAGGGAGTTGGCGGGCTTGAAGGTGCCGTCAGCATAACCGGAGATGATGCCGGTCTTCTGGCAGTAAGCGATGTAGCCAGCGAAGGGATGGTTGGCAGCAACGTCCTTGTAGGGAGCGGCGTCAGCCACCAGAGCGGATGCGGCGGTGGGGCCAAGGATCAGGTTGCAGATGATCTTGGCAGCAGCGCCACGGGTCAGGGTGTTGCTGGGATTGAAGGCACCGTCGGCATAGCCGTCGATGACCTTTGCTTCGGACAGCACGTCAACAGCTTCAGCGTAGTTGATCTTGCTGCTGTCCGTGAAGTCCTTGGCACCAGCGCTGACGGTGACCAGAGACATGGTCATCACCAGAGCCAGTACCAGAGAAAGGAACTTCTTCATGGGATTTCCTCCTTTTGAATTTCTCCCGTTCGGGAGTTTGTTTTACAAAACAAAGTTTTCTTAACCGCCCCGATTTACATATCGTGGCTAGCCTACCCAATATCTGAACCGGGGGTAAGTTTCGATCACATTGTTTTGTAATGCTAAGATAACATTCGACTTTTTGAAATGCAAGTGGTTACGCCGATTTGTTACACGGTTGTAACATTGAGGAGGTCTGTGTAACTGAGGCCGGGGCATTCTTTTTTATATAGTGGTTTTCCGGGGGAGGACAAAAAAACGGACAGAACTTACCAAGTTCTGTCCGAATATAACGGTTTTCGCGGGGGATCAGGGGATGTAGCGCCAGGGATCGTCCGGTTCCGGCGCGGTTTCCGGCTTGCGGGGCGGCGCGTCCTTTTCCAGAACGTCCGCCACGGTGAACAGGCCGTTTTTCCGCCAGCTTTCCAGAATTCCGTGACAATATTTCCAGTTCAGGCGGCCGCAGTTCAGCACGGTGCGGTCGAAAGCCAGCTCGATGAGCGCCGGGGAGAAGCCCCAGTCCAGCCACGCGGCGATGTAGGCGTCATCCGACGGGATTCGCGCGTCCGGGGCCAGCCGCAGCCGCCGGCGGACCTCCGCCACCGTCTGTTCCCGCCGGGCCATCCGACGGATCGCGGCCACGGCGTCCGCCCGGGAGCGCACGCCCCAGCGGGCCCATTCCAGACCCAGCTTTTCGATGCGCCGGGCCGTGGGGCGCTCCTCCCCCCGGAGAATGGCTTCGTCGCAGCACTGGGCCGTCAGCAGCTCCAGCGCCTCCGGAGACAGGCCGTGGAAGTCGAACAGCTCCGTCAGGGCGCTGAGATCCGCCGTGGGCAGGCGGCGGCCTGCGGCGTGTTCCACGGCGTGTACGGCCCGGGCAAAGGCCGGAAAGTCCGCCAAAATGGCCTGAATTTCCGTGAAATCGTAGGTTTTCCGCTGTTTCAGGGGCTTCGGCAGGATGGCGGCTACGGGATCTATGATCCCAGCGGCCACCAGCTCCTCCATGGCCCGAGCGATGCGGCGGTGCTCCCAGCCCAGCTCTTTTCCGCAGAAGAACGGGGAGACCTCGCCGCCGTGGTGCAGGATAGCCTGATGCAGCGCTGCTGCGTCGGCGGTCAGCTGTTCGGTAAGCATGGCGTTCCCCTCCTTCCCTGCTGGTTTTTTGTATAGTATACAACAAAGTGGCGGCGGTTTCCAAGATTTGTTTCCGAGGGGAAACAGGCGTGTGCGGAGCATAGGGATCGACCTTACCTTTACTTGTTAATTTTTTAACGCATTGTTCTGAGACCTCCCCTCCCTTCTGAGATCCCAGCCGTCAGTCTCCGACAAAAAATACCGGGCATCAGGTGGTATGATGAGACTGTCCCTCATTCCGCTGCGGGATCAGGCGGATTTACAGGGACCGTCTCATTTGGTTTGTTGCTCTTGACTGTCATTTATAGGGTCCGTGTCAAGTGGGTTTGTTCTGCTTCCGATTCATTTACAGGGTCCGTGTCATTTGAGTTCCTTTTGGAAAAAGTCCGAGAAATGTGCAGTATTATATTGACAGTACTATGAAAGGCAAGCTATAATGAAAACGTAAAAAATACAGCAAAACCGGGGGTAAATCTCCCGAAATGCGAAAAACGGAGGGATTTTATGTCTCTGATCCTGACAACCGCCATCGAAAAGGGCGGTACCGGCAAAACAACCACAGTAGTCAATCTGGCGGCTCTGATGGCAGCCGAGGGAAAACGGGTCCTGGTGGTGGATATGGACCAGCAGGCCAACACCACTTATATGCTGACCCAGCACAAGAAGGCCGAGAACTTCTATAAGGGCCATGGTCTGGTGAATATGTTCATGAATTTCGATCTGGGCGGGATGGATCTGGCTCCCTACATCCACCCCACCAACGTGGAGGGCGTTCATATCATCCCCAGCACCGCCCAGACGCCCCGGGCCGTTCACCAACTGGATCTGCTGGCGGACGAGTATAAAATGAAGAACTACACCTTCCTGATCCATTGCTTGGCCAATATCAACGATGATTATGATTACATCGTCATTGACACCCCTCCCGCCCGGGACAACCTCACCATGAGCGCCCTGTTCTGCGCCGACGAGGTTTTGATCCCTGTCCGGTGCGACAACTTCTCTTTGGAGGGTTTTGAGACCACGTTGGCCATGATTTTGGATCTGGAAACTCGGGAAGATGTCAAAATCGACATTTTAGGCGTGGTTCTGACCCAGGTGGAGCGGACGGCTGCCGTCAATCTGGTACGCCAGATGTTCGAGGAAAACCCGGAATACGCCTCTGTTCTCTTCAAAACCGGCATCCGCAAGGGCAGCGCAGTTCCGGAGAGCACTATTGCCGCCGTACCGGTGGTGCTCTACTCCAAAAAATCCAATCCTTCCGTGGACTACATGCAGCTTTGGAACGAGATCAAACAGCGTCTGGCAAAAAAGGAGGCTGACGAATAATGGGTAAGCTTGATAAGCTGAAAAGCCAAATTCCCCAGGGTTCCCAGGAATTATCGACCAAAAACCACCTGGCAAAAACGGAGATTGCCATGTCCTTTCAGAACGAAGGCACGGAATTGACCCGGATCCTCCTGCGAAACATTGAATTTAACCCACATAACCTCTGGTCCTGCAACGATGATGACGAGAGCATCCAGCAGCTAGCGGACGCTATCGAGCGCAATGGCCTGCTGCACAACATCGTGGTCAGTCAGCGGGAGGATGGCACATTTATGCTGCTTTCCGGTGAACGGCGGGTGAAAGCCCTGCGTTTGCTGCAAAAACGGGAGCAGGAGAGCGATCCCACCGGCCAGAAGGCCCATAAATGGGATCGGGTGCAGGCTCAAACCTACACCGGACTGGATGAACTGTCCGAGCTGATCATTCTGGATGAGGCAAACATCATGGTTCGGGGCCTTTCCGGCGATGCAAAGACCATTCAGGCCTGTATTTCCCGGTATCTGGACAATTTGCAGGCCAAATTTCAGGTGGATCGCCGGGCTGCCGAGGCATATTTCAAGTCCCGCACCCAAATGACGGATTCCACAGTTCAGCGTTACACCCAGTTTGACAAGTCCTTGATCGACGATGTGAAGGAATTCTTCCAAAATGGCACCATTTCCCACGCGCAGGCCCTGTCTCTCTGCCCGTTGGAGCCCAATGAGCAGATTCTCTATGTCAACGCCATCAATAAGGCTATTCAGATGTCCAATGGAGACAAGGCGCTGGAATATACCTATGTCACCCGGATCACCGACCGGGCCGCGCAGGCCGCCCGGATGACCAGCGGCCGGGCAGCGGAGCTTTCCCGTCTGGAAGAGGCCATGACCCCGCCCGCCCACGCCAAGCCCGCCGGGGATGTGGCGGTTCGCACCCAAAAGGCCACGCTGATCCGGAAGTACGATAAGGTCACGTTTGACCTCTCTAAAATCACCGCCAGCAAGCGGCGGCTGAATTCTCTGCGGAAAATGGACGCTGCCGATGGGGACGGTTCCATTGTCGAAAGTCTGGATAAGCTGGCCAAGGAGGCCGCGGAGCTGGCCGATCTCCTGCGGAACGGACAGTAATGGCCCGTCCAAAAGGCCCGGAGCAGCGTGTTCCCGTAAAAATGCGGGTAAATATCGGTCTGATGGACCGGTTGCAGCAGTTGGCTACGGAAAACCGGTATTCCGTCCCGAAAATGCTGACGGTGATCATGGAAGAAACGCTGGCAGACCTGCCTGCGGACTATGAGCTGCACGAAATGGCTGAGATCTACACGCTGACCAAAAATCACGCCGTCAATCTCAGCTCCAATCGGATGAACGTATATCTGCTGCCGGGGACTCAGGAGGCCATGCTGGAGCTGGCCCATCGGTTGAATGCGAGTATTGGCGCTGTCCGCACCAGTTTTGTGCTGGATTATCTGGATCTGCGGGGGCTGCTGTAAACTGAACAGGGAATTCGAATATCCTGAAGGGGTGCCTGATCTGGGCGCTCCTTCGGGTTTCTTTTCCATCTTCACGTTGCTTTCCCGCGCCTTTATACCTCCATGGAAATACGAGGGGAAGATCGCAGCAGCTGCGAGAATGAGCGGGCTGCATTTTCTCCGTTCAGTATTTATTTTGTCTCAGTTCGACTTTGTTTTTCAAAAGGTTCCAAAGCCTTGTACCTTCAAGGGCTCAGGAGATCACAGGAACACAAAAGGGAATTGGGAATTGATTTTTGAGATATCTTGCGCATATTATAGGAGCCAAACCATCGGAAACAAGAATTGGTTTGGCTCGGAAGCTTTCTTTTTCGACATGATATTTGCTTTTTGTCGATCAGCCGCTTTTGTGGAAGCGCAAGCCAGTCATTCGACTGTCATTCCTTGCGGGAAGGGGGGAGGCCGCAGGCAATGGCCTTTATTTACAGGGACCGTCTCATTTGGGTTTGCCGTTTCAGGCAGCGCCGTCTCAATTGTACGCAAGGAAATTCTTCTTGTAAGACCTCTTATGAGTATGAGACATTGGCTGAATTCTATAACGTAATCGTTTACTTATTGAGTACCCTATCATTTGCTCAAATTTTTTGTGTCCCTTGCTTTCTTGAGCCCTTGAAGTCGCAAGGCTTTAGACCCTTTTGGAACACAAAGACGAACTTGGCATAATTTTCTGCCGGTCCAGGGGTCCGTTTGCTTCTGCGCCAAGTTTTATGTAAACTTATTCTCGCATAGTGGAATTCAAATCGCTCCCGAATGCTCCGCAGCCAAAGAACAGGTCCTATCATCAGCTTAACCGATCTGTCACCGTTCTAAACCGGGTTTTACAGATTTTCTGCGGACCCATGACTCAAATGTCGCCAAAAAGAGGGTAAAACAACCGAGAGACTCTAAAAGAGCAAGGCAGTATCGTTATCTTGGCTCTGCGTTCTTTTGCCTGTAAGCCATTTTTCGGTCAGCGCTCCCATGCATTTTCCTGTTCCAGCACGTTTGTGTCGGCAGAATAGCTGGTTCTGAAGATTTTAGGCTCGGAAATCCGGGTGGGCACCGTATAGAAGGCGTAATTGAAGCGCTGCTTTCCCTGCTTCTTGCTCCGGAGAGTCTGATTCTCCGCCGTGATCGAAGGAAATGGAGTCATTTTCCTGACTGAAAGCCGGAGGATCGTACTTTCCTGTAAAGATCAGAAAGCTTTTTCTTCGAAAAGCAGAATCGACTGAGTCCCCGTAGGGGACCTCAGTCGGTTTTTCCTACTTTTATAGAACTTTTTCTATTTTATTATTTTTATTTAATAAGTATCGCCCCTCCCGGTACGAGGTTTGTATCTCGTTTCTGCGAGGTTTGTATCGTATATAGACGAGGGGTTTATCTCTGAAGTACGAGGGATGTATCTTTTGATACGAGGTTTTGATCTCTCTTTTCGTACCGGAATCAGCTGATTTACGAGGCCAATGTCTCTATTTTGCTCTCAAAAAATGACGAAAAAACCGGGAACAAAATTTAGGAGATCCACAGGCGATTTCTCGAAAAGTTTTTAATTTAAGAACATTTTAACCATGAAAAAATGGGCGGTGCCCGCGTATATACGAGGTTTTGATTCTTTTGAGCCGCCTATGAGCCGATTCTGCTTATGGAAGGCTGCATCATTCACGAGGTTTTGATCTCTCCAATTGCCGTTTCTGGCATGATTTAAGAGGTTTTGATCTCGCATTTTCTCCCAGGGAGACTTGATTTACGAGGTTTTGATCTCAGGAAAGACAATATATATACTATATATATAATGTATATACAAGGTTTTGATCTCGCCTCCGACACTCAGACGGGCTGCTATATACGAGGTTTTGATCTTCAGCACCACAAGATCCGGAGGCTTTATGCACGAGGTTTTGATCTCTCTGCTGGCAGGGTGCAGAGATCTGATTCACGAGGTTTGTATCTCTCACCGACGTGCGGAATCCCCAAAACGAGATCAAAACCTCGTAAATGGGGGGACACTGGAGAGGCCGGAGACGGACACCAAATGTGATTCACTTTCATAAAAAAGCAACAAGATGTTGGGAATCAGTTTGGGCGGTTTCTACGAAAAACGTTGATTTTTGACGGAAAAGAGGCAGGAAAAACGGGACTGCTCCGCATAAGAGGGGTTGAAATTTACAAAAAGCAGTGAAAAGTAATAATGCTTTACAGGGTTTACCGATAAACAGAAATTCCGAACGATCATGCTGAAAATAGCACAATGAACGAGATCAAAACCTCGTAAATAGGCTGCCGGAGTGACATTGGCCTCGTAAATGCCCCTCGGCGGGAGATAGGAGAGATCAAAACCTCGTAAATCCCCAAGAGGAGATCAAAACCTCGTACATTGCGCTGCCCTTGAGACCGGAGAGAGATCAAAACCTCGTGAATAGCAGAAGGGCTGCCGCGGCAGGGCAGGGCAGGACGGCAGCTTGGGCAGGCAGCAGGCTGGTCGAAGGGGCAGGAAGGAAAAAACATAAACTTCGAAAAATTGGGTTGACTCTTTTTCGTAAATAGAATATGATAATTAATGAATTTGCAGAAAGCCGCACAGAGGAGAAGAACATGGAAGAAAAACAGATTCAGATCCCGGATGTAAATGCAGACGCTGAGGAGCGTGACAATTATACGCTGATCCAGGAAACGCCGGAGGACAATCTGCCCGGGGAAAACGGCATTGCCATCCGTTACAGCAAGGACTTCAATATCGTGCAGGCCAACGAGCTGCTGCGGAGCAAGCAGTCCGATCTGACGCTGATGGAATCCAAGCTGATCCGTCTGGCAGTCTCCCAGATCATGAAGGGGGACAAGGACCTGCGGACCTACAAGGTCAATGTCTCGCAGCTGGCGGAATTTCTGGAGGTGCCTAAGACCAATGTCTACCGCTCCATGCAGGACATCAACATCAGCCTCATGCAGCGGGTCATCTTCATCCGGGACAAGGAAGTACCTGATAAGAAGGGCAAGCCCAACTACAAGATCCTCCACTGGCTCAGCAGCGTGGAGTACAAGGACGGCACTTTGACCTACCGCCTCAGCGACGAGCTGAAGCCGTACCTCATCGGCCTGAGCGAAATGTTCACCCTTTATTCCTATGACAGCATCATCAAGCTGCCTACCAACTATTCCATCCGCCTCTTTGAGCTGCTGACCAGCTGGGTGAATATCATCATCAAGGGGGAGAACACCCCGGCCTTCCCGGATATCTCCACCGACCCGGACGAGATCGTGCTGGCCATCGACTACCTGCGGGATTTCTTCGACTGCAACGATAAGTACAAGAGCGCCGGTGACTTTGTGCGTAACGTCATCGAGGTCAATCTGGGCTTTATCAACCAGTATACGAACCTGAAGGTCTCCTTCCGCAAGCATAAGAAGGGCCGTTCCATCTCCCATGTGATCTTCAAGTACGAGAACACCTGGAACAACGACCCCAAGGCGGAGGAGCACAACAATCAGATGCTGGATACCATCCGCAGCATCAAAAACGGTGAGCCTGCCCAGTTTGAAACGGACAAAGAGGTCATCACCTTTTAAATCAGCGTAAAAGCCTACATAGACAAAGCCCAGGAACGTAACGTTCCTGGGCATTTTTTAGCGGGATCGTCCGGAAAACAGGGGATAGCGGCGGAAAATGCCGGTCAGACCCGGGCGGCAGCGGCCGCAGGAGAGAGCGAAGGAGAGTTTTGGCGATTTAACCAACAGAGAATGCTCGTTCCACATATTTTGAAAAAACTTCCTAAAAACGAAAAAAACTCTTGTTCCGCACATCGATGTACGGTATATAATAGAGACTAGAAAAATCGGGAAAAGGCAAGCGAATGGTTGAACGGCAGGGAAACCTGACGATTCAATGAAAGCACCTGCCTCTATGCGCAAGTGCTTTTATATCTGCTGGGATGCAAGGGCTGAAGCGGTGATCCCGCTTACGGCGCAGAAGTCTGTGTGGCACGAACTGCGTCATATTTGGGATCCGCCAGAGCCACTACATAGGCATCGTAGGCTTCTTTCAAGGTGAAGTATTCCTTGCCGGCCTTCAGAATATCTTCATACTCCTCATTTTTGTAGAGATGACCCGACACCGCGACATACTTTATCCCCTTGCCGTCTGTTCGCCCTCCGGTTGTAGTTTCGGAGACATAGTATTTCCCGTCACCGGTCTGGATGAGCACGGGGATTTTCGCTCCGGGGCCGACCTTACTCGTGTCAAGAGAGGTCCAGAAAAGATAGCGGTCCGCCTCCTGTCCTTCATGCCCGTCCCCTAAAAAAGCCCAGGTGCAATCCTTCTGCTGCAGAAGGCTGTTGCTCGTGCTTTCTTCGAGTGCTTTTTTGATCTGCGGGATGTAGATTGAGTCCGGACAGCGGGAGTCGAACTCAAAATTTGGGTTATTGTTCATATCTCCCCTTGTCCAGAATTCGGTTTTATATAGGACCTCACCAAAAAACTCCGTGTGCTTGGTGTCGAACGGATAGCTGGGATTGCCCGGCGCTGCCGTTCCGCTCCATGTGAGCACCACACCGTGGGTCTCGTCATAGGAGACCACGCAGCTTCCGTCCGGCGCGGCATCACCCTTCCAGTTATCCGTGTCTTTGTCGCCATTGGAATGGACGATGCCGCCGATGTTCACGGGGTCCGCCGACTGCCACCCGGCCTGCTTCTGCTTCAGCTTGACCGTGACGGGGACGCCGGTATTTCCAAGCAGGGCCTCCGTGGAGACCTGCGCATAGGCGGAGCGCACGTTGGCCAGATCCACCGCCTCCCGGCTCCTTTCCAACTGCGAGGAAAGCACCGGGACCGCGACGGAGATCAGCACGGCAACGATCGCGATGACGATCAGCATCTCCATCAATGTAAAACCTTTGCGATTTAGCTTCATATCGTTCTCAGTTCCTGTCCCACCGAGGGACGCCCGCCAGAATCCGGCCGCAGTTATTCCGGCGGGTTTTGGCTGTTTTCAAGTCGAAAAAATCATTTTTTCAGCAGAATGAAACAAGACAAGACAGGAACGAAACTGTCGATAAAGTGGTGAATTCTCCGCGACGGTAAGGTAGGGCAGCCGTTAGCGGCTGTGCCGCTTTACGGATGCTGCATACC
>OGLJ01002359.1_pt1 | contig 12219 bp, 9 predicted proteins | sample 1572801 | NCBI WGS metagenome assembly OGLJ01 (sample SAMEA2581877, study PRJEB24529) | metagenome | biome: Human gut stool | place: China | collected 2011
TGCATGCCATGCAAGCGCTCTCCCAGCTGAGCTAATCCCCCATAGCTGGCGTCGCCTCGGTGCGTTCGCTCCTGACGATGTTTGCTATTATAGCAAACCTTTTTTCAAATGTCAACAGGTTTTTGCAAAAATCTTATAAAATAAAAAGTTTCACAATGCCAAAAGGCCGCATTCCCTGCGGAATGCGGCCCTGCAAGCTGTACTTTTAGATGGAAATCGCTTTGGCGATCTCGATCATATCGCGGTCAATCGTCTTGTGCATGGACAGTGCAACGTTGACATCGTAGTCAACGATCTTGTCGCCGGAAACGGCAACAACACGGTTGTAGATGCCCTTGTCCAGCAGGTCAATGGCGTGGTAGCCCATCAGCGAGGCGTTCACGCGGTCACGGACCGTCGGGGAGCCGCCGCGCTGGATGTGACCCAGAACGGTTGCACGGGAGTCAACGCCGGTGGCCGCCTGGATCTGGTTGGCCAGCTCCTGCGCACCGACAACGCCCTCGGACACGATGATAATGAAGTGCTTCTTGCCCGTGACCTGGGTCTGGCGCATACGCTCGAGAATATCGCGCTCAAAATCGAACGGGATCTCCGGCAGCAGAACAGCCACAGCGCCGGTAGCGATACCGACGTTCAGGGCAATATAACCGGCATGATGGCCCATGACCTCAACGACAGAGCAACGGTCATGACTCTGGGTGGTGTCGCGCAGCTTATCGATGGCCTCGACAGCGGTATTCATAGCCGTATCGTAGCCGATGGTGTATTCGCTGCAGGCGATGTCGTTATCGATGGTGCCGGGCAGGCCGATGCAGGGAATGCCCTGGTTGGCCAGCGCACGGGCGCCCATGAAGGAGCCGTCGCCGCCGATGACGACCAGTGCGTCGATGCCCAGCTCCTTGCAGCGGGCAAGGCCCTTGGCCTGGCCTTCCTTCGTCTTGAACTCCAGGCAGCGCGCGGTATACAGAATCGTACCGCCGCGGTGGATGATCTCCGATACGCTGCGGACGTTCATTTCATAAACTTCGCCGTTGATCAGGCCGTTGTAACCACGCTGGATGCCCATCATGCGGTAGCCCTTGCTGATGCCTGCACGAACAATGGCACGCACAGCGGCGTTCATGCCAGGTGCGTCACCGCCGCTGGTGAGCACACCGATCGTTTTGATTTCCTTAGCCATAAAGCGAGCCCCTCCTATTTCGGGAACTATGGACCCGCCTGAACCATTACGATTTATTCAGGCGTGGTCATCACGTTACAATAAATTTTTAACAATCTCGCGACCATACACATTATACCACACTTTGCGCCCTGAAATTATGGATAAATCGCGCAAAACGTATGGATTTATTTTGCAGAGTGTTCAACATCCTGAACTTTTACACAATCCTTGCCCAAAATGCGCTCCAATTCGGCGCGCAGAAGCGGGTCATCCTTTACCGCCATGTGCCGCGCCAGCATGGCCCTGCCGGTATCTTGGAAACGGAAATACACCCGCACCGTGCCCCCGTCGAAAATGTTGCAGAGCAGGTTTTCTACCTTGTGCATCTGCGCACTGTCGCGGGAGGGCACGGTCAGGAAATACCCGGCGGCCCCTCCCCCGCTTGTCTCACGCTTGACGCGCTCCACGCGGTTCATGCCAAAGTTTTTACCGGGGTCGTAGGTCTCGATGGGCTGCACGCCCTCGACGATCAGGCGGGCGGCCTCGTCCTCCTTGACGGAGACGCGGCCATTGGCGACCACAACGGCGTTTTCCTGCAAGGCCGCGCGGCACTCGGCCAGGATGCGCGGGAACACTAGCAGCTCCATGCTGCCGGTCAGGTCCTCGACGGTGGTAAAGGCCATCAGTGTGTTGGACTTGGTGGTCATGATCTTGTTTTTGACGATTGTGCAGACAAGCGTCACCGTCTGGTTGTCAAACTGCTTTGCGTCCTCGCCCAGCAGCTGAGCAATCGTGCAGGTGGAAACCTGCGCGATCTGGGCACGGTAGGCGTCCAGCGGATGGCCGGACAGGTAGAGGCCGGAGACCTCCTTCTCCATTTTCAGCAGATCAGAGGCGGAATATTCCGGCAGGTTCGGGACCTTATAGTCGTTTGCGGGTTTCTCGTTCTCCCCTCCGCCCATCAGGCCGAACAGGTCCATCTGGCCGTCCAGATTCTGGCGGGCGTCGGTCTCGACACTTTTTAGAATACCCTCGACACTCTCGAGCATACCGTGGCGGGTCGGCTCCAGAGTATCGAATGCACCGGCTTTGACGAGGTTCTCCAGCGCACGGCGGTTGAGACCCGTGCCGTGCAGCCGCTTGCAGAAGTCATAGAGGCTGCTATAGGGGCGCTCGGCACGCTCCTTAATGACGGCTTCGATCAGGTCGCGGCCCACGCTCTTGACCGCGTTCAGGCCAAAGCGGATCCGCTCGCCGTCCGCTGTGAAGCCGCCGCGCGACACGTTGATGTCAGGCTGCTGGACCTTTATCCCCAAGCGCTGGCACTCCGTTGTGTACTCAATGACCTTGGATGTGTTGTCGAGCACGCTCGTCAGCAGCGCCGCCATGAACTCATGCGGGTAGTGGCATTTCAAATACGCAGTCTGGAACGCCACGTAGGCGTAGCAGGCGGCGTGGGATTTGTTGAACGCATACGACGCAAAGCTGATCATATCGTCGTAAATTTCGTTGGCGATATTTTCCGGCACGCCGTTGGCAACACAGCCTGCGCACTCCTTGCCCGGCTCCTTGCAGCCATGGACGAAGTGCTCACGCTCCGCCTCCATGACCTTGAGCTTCTTTTTACTCATGGCGCGGCGGACGTTATCAGCCTGGCCGAAGCTGAAGCCGGCCAGCTCGCGGCAGATCTGCATGACCTGCTCCTGATAGATGACAACGCCGTTCGTGACATCGACGATGTGCGCCATCTGCGGCGTCTTATAGGTCACATGGGACGGGTCCTTGCGGTTGCGCAGATAGGTCGGAATGGAGTCCATCGGGCCGGGGCGGTAGAGCGAGATCAGTGCGATAATGTCCTCGAGGTTTTTCGGGCGCATGCCGACAAGCACCTGCGTCATACCCGTGGATTCAAGCTGGAAGATACCCTCGGTCTCGCCCTTTGCCAGCATCGCGTAGGTGTCGGGATCGTCATAGTCGAGGTTCGCAATGCGGAAATCCGGGTCCTTGCGGCGCACGGCCAGCTCGGTATCATGGATGACCGTCAGCGTGCGCAGACCCAGAAAATCCATTTTCAAAAGACCGAGACGCTCGATCTCCACCATGTTGAACTGGGTCACGGGCAGGCCGTCGTTGGTGGACAGCGGCACATACTCGGTAGCGGGGTCACGGGTGATGACGACGCCCGCCGCGTGGGTGGAGGCGTGGCGCGGCATGCCCTCGACCTTCAGCGAGGTGTCGATCAGCTCATGTACCTGATTGTCGGCGTCGTACAGCGTCTTTAAGTCGGGGCTGACCTCCAGCGCCTTTTTCAGCGTCATTTTCAGGTCCGTGGGGATGAGCTTTGCCACACGGTCCACGTCCTGATAGCTCATGCCCATAACGCGGCCCACATCGCGCACGGCGGCGCGGGCGGCCATCGTACCGAACGTCACGATCTGGGCCACATGGTCGCGGCCATACTTCTCGTTGACGTAGTCAATGACCTCCTGACGGCGCTCGTAGCAGAAGTCAACGTCAAAGTCGGGCATTGAGACGCGCTCGGGGTTCAGGAAGCGTTCAAAAATCAGATTGTACCGGATGGGGTCTATGTCGGTGATGCCGACGCAGTAGGCCGCCAGACTGCCCGCGCCGGAGCCACGGCCCGGTCCGACGGGGATGTCGTGGCTTTTGGCGTAGTTGATAAAGTCGTAGACGATAAGGTAGTAGTTCGTGTAGCCCATCGTCTTAACGACATTGATCTCATAGGTCAGGCGTTCCTTCAAAGCGTCCGTGACCCTGCCGGGATAGCGGCGCTCGAGGCCGTCCCAGCAGAGCTTTTCAAAGTATTTCTGGTTCTCCATGCCGTCCGGGGCCTTGAAGTACGGCAGCTTTGTCTCGCCAAAGGTGAACTCGAAATTGCACTGCTCGGCAATTTTGTTCGTGTTCTCGCAGGCCTCCGGCACCATCGAGAACAGGTCGTACATCTCGTCGGTGGATTTCAGGTAGAACTCGTCGGTCTGGAACTCCATGCGGTCCACATCGTTGATGGTCTTGCCGGTCTGGATGCACAGCAGAATGCTCTGCATCTTGGCGTCCTCTTTCGTGATGTAGTGGGCGTCGTTCGTTGCGACCATCGGGATGCCGGTCTCACGCGCCAAGCGGATGAGCTGCGGCAGCACGGCCTGGTCCTCCTCAAGGCCGTGGTCCTGCAATTCGATATAGTAGTTTTCCGCACCAAACAGGTCACGGTACCACAGGGCCGCCTGCCTGGCGCGGTCGTAGTCCCCCGCCAGCAGTGCCTTGGGGATCTCGCCCGCGAGACAAGCAGACAGGCAGATCAGGCCGTCGTGGTATTTTTCCAGCAGCTGCTTGTCGATGCGGGGCTTTGAGTAAAAGCCCTCGGTAAAGCCGGCGGAGACCATCTTGATAAGGTTCTTGTAGCCTGTCTCATTTTTGCACAGCAAAATCAGGTGGTTGTTGCCGTCGATGCGGTTGACCTTGTCGAACCGGGTGCGGGTCGCCACATAGACCTCACAGCCGATGATCGGCTTGATGCCTGCGGCCTTGGCGGCGTCAAAAAACGCCACACAGCCGTACATGACGCCGTGATCCGTGATGGCACACGCCGTCTGCCCCATCGCCTTCAGTCGGTCAAACATCCGGTCAATGCGGCAGGCACCATCCAGCAGGCTGTACTCGGTATGCACATGCAGGTGGGTAAATTGTCTTTGGGTCGTTTCAGGCATTCGTTGCTTCCTTTTCGGTAGGCTCCGGGGCAGCATCCAGACGGGCGGCGGCCTCCTGGATCTTCTTCATGCGGTGGGAAAGCCCGGCCTTGCTGACAGGCGGGTCAAACTTCTGCGCCAGCTTGGCCAGCGGCAGGTCTGGGTACTGCATCCGCAGCCTGGCGGTGTGGCGCAGGGTCTCGGGCAGGGTGTTCAGCGCCCCCGCCGCCTGCAGCTTTTCAATCGCCAGCTGCACCTGCACGGCGGCATTCACGCTTTTGCTGATGTTGGCCGTCTCGCAGTTGGAAAGGCGGTTCGTCTTGTTGCGCATTTCATTATACATACGCTGGTCCATGATACGCATGGCCGCGCCGCCCGCGCCCATAAAAGTCAGCAGGTCCTCGATATGATCCGCCGCCTTGATGTAGATCGTGTTCGCGCCCTTGCGCAGTGCGCGGTGCGGGTGGAAGTTATGCTCCGCCAGCATGGCCTCCAGCTGTTGGGAAAGGTAATGCCGCGTGGAGAGGAACTCCAGATTATAGCTCTTTTCGGGGTCTGTCATCGTGCCGCAGCACAGAAACGCCGTGGCGATGAACGCCTGCATACAGTTTTGGCATTTGAAGTTTTCCGGGCGGATGCGCAGGGTCGGCTCCTTGCCGGTGTGGCCAAAGAGCGCCAGCATTTTGGCGACCTCGTCAGGGTCCTTCACGCTGAACTCATACACGGGGCCGGTGGGGCGCTCCTTGCTGATGACCGTCCCCTGCACGCCGCAGCGGCGGTAGAGCTTTTGGGCAAAATGGGCCACGCCCTCATTTTCGGTTTGCAGAACAACGCCGCGGTCATCAAAGTATTTGCCAAAACAGGCCACCGCATACGCGGCGGCCATGTTGCAGCAGGGCTTTGAAATTTTGCGGCGCAGTATTTCGTTTTTCACTTCTTGAGAAAAGCTCAAGGCGGTGTTCTCCCTTATTATAGACTTCGGTTCACGTCGCGGTGCTGTACGCTGGGTGCGTAGCCGAGCTTCTTGCAAAATTCACCGATCTTACGCGCAAAGGTGATGGAGCGGTGCTTGCCGCCGGTGCAGCCCACCGCGATCATCAGCTGGCTCTTGCCCTCCTTCACGTAGAGCGGCAGCGCGTATTCGAGCATATACTCATAGCGGCGCAGCAGCTCCTGCGACTCCTCGGAGGCCATGACGTAGTCAACGACCTCCTGATCCAGACCGGTCTTGTGCTTGAGCTCCGGCACATAGAAGGGGTTCGGCAGGCAGCGCACATCGAGCACGAGATCTGCCTCCTGCGGCAGCCCGTACTTGAAGCCGAAGGATACGACCATCAGCTCCATCGGGCTTTCGCCCTTGTCCAGGAACAGGCTGCACACCCGCTCCCGGTTCTGCGCTGCCGAGAGCAGCGACGTGTCAATGACATATTTTGCCTTATCGCGCAGCGGCTGCAGAAGGCGGCGTTCCCGCGCGATGGCCTCGGTGATGGGAATTTTCTCGGCGGCGGCCAGCGGGTGCTGGCGGCGCGTCTCCTTGTAGCGGCGCTGAATGGCTGCATCGTTGGCATCCAGGAAAAGAATATCGTAGTCAATCTTCTTTTCATCAAGGTCGGCCAGCGCCTCCTGCAGCTTTTCAATGCTGCGCACGCCGCGCACGTCCATGACGACGGCAACGCGGTTCAGCTGGTTTTCGCCCTGCAGGGCGAAGTCCACGATACGCGGCAGCAGCGCCACCGGGATGTTGTCAATGCAGAAAAAGCCGATGTCCTCCAGTGCGTTGACAGCCATTGACTTGCCCGCGCCGGAAAGGCCGGTCACGATCAGAAAATTCATCTTCCCCACCGCTCTCTTATTTTACCACGCGAATTTCGCGTTCCAGCACAAAGCCGGTCCTGGCCTCAACAATTTGCCGGACCTGCTCGGTCAGTGCGACCACGTCGGCGCAGGTCGCGCCGCCGCGGTTGATGACAAAGCCGCAGTGCTTTTCACTGATCTGTGCGCCGCCCACGGTAAAGCCCCGCAGGCCGCAGTCCTCGATCAGCTTGCCCGCAAACGCGCCCTGGGGCCGCTTGAAGGTGCTGCCGGCGCTCGGCCATTCAAGGGGCTGCTTTTCCCTGCGCTTGCTCAGCAGCTCCTGCATACGGGCCAGCACAGCGGCTCCGTCACCGCGGTGCAGCGCCACCGTGGCCGACAGGATGCACCAGTCGGGGTTCTGCTCAAAAATGCTCGTGCGGTAGCCCATGGCCAGGTCTGCCGCAGGCAGTGTGCGCAGCTGCAAATCACTGTCAAGGAAGGTCACGCTCTCCAGCACGTCCTTCAGCTCATTGCCGTAGGCACCGGCGTTCATATAGACCGCACCGCCCACCGTACCGGGGATGCCGCAGGCAAATTCCAGACCCGTCAGGCCCAGCGTCTGCGCCTTGCTGCACAGCCGCCCCAGCGTCTGCCCGGCCCCGGCGGTGATGCGCACCACGTCCGTATCAAGGCCGGAGTTTTCCATCCCGGACAGACCGCGCATGTCAATGACCGCGCCGTCAAACCCGGCATCGTCAAACAGTGTGTTGGAGCCGTTGCCGAGCAGGTAGACGCGGACACTGTTTTCCCGGCAGAGCTGCAGGGTGCGGCGCAGCTGCTCTGCATCCCGGGGCGTACACCAGAAGGCTGCCGGGCCGCCGATCTTAAACGTCGTGTGGGGGGCCAGCGGCTCCCCCTGCGCAAAGGGCAGCTGCTGTGCCGTCAGCGCCGCGCACAGAGCCGTGATCGTTTGTTCCTGCATGGAAACCTCCGTAGTATCAGCGTTTTATCAAATGGAACTGCCCAGTGCGGCAGCGCCGATCACACCTGCATCGTTGTGCAGCTGGCAGGCGCAGATGACCGGGAACTTGCCAGTGGTGATGTTCCGGGTCTCGTTCTCCGCATAGGCGCGGACGGGGGCCAGCAGGACCTCGCCCTGGTTGGACACACCGCCGCCGATGCAGATGACCTCCGGCTCGAACGTGTTGATGACGTTGGCGATGCCGACGCCGACATACTCGATCCAGCTGTCGATGACCTTCCGGGCGGTCTCGTCGCCCTTGGCAGCAGCATCAAAGGCCAGCTTGGCGTTGACGTGGTCGATGTCCTGGGTCATCTTCCACATAATGGTGTTCTTGTCGGCCTGCATGGCGGCCTTCGTCTCGCGGGTCAGCGCGCTGGCGGAGGCGTAGCGCTCCCAGCAGCCCCTGCGTCCGCAGGTGCACTGGATGCCGTCCTTGACAATGACGTTGTGACCCATTTCACCGGCGGCGAAGTTGAAGCCGCGCAAAATCTTGCCGCCCAGGATAATGCCGCTGCCGATGCCGGTGCCTAAAGTAATGACGACCGCATCGTTGTACCCCTTTGCACCGCCCGCAATGTACTCGCCGTAGGCGGCGGCGTTGGCGTCGTTCTCGACATAGACCTTGCAGCCAAGCAGGGCCTCGAGGTCAGGGCCGAGGTTCCAGTCGTAATAGCCGAAGTTCGTGTTGAAGCCGACGAAGCCGGTGGTAAAGTTCACGCTGCCGGGCGTGCCGATGCCGACATATTTGATATCGGCAAAATCGACCTTATTATCCTGGGCCACGGTGCGGCACAGGTCGGCCAATGCCTTTTCCAGATCCTCCGCCGGGCGCGGCAGCCGGGTGGCCCAGGTCAGCTTGCCGACGATCTCATAATTTTCGTTGACAATACCGGCGGTCATTGTGGTGCCGCCCAGGTCGATACCAATCGTGTATTTGCTCATAACAAAATTCCTCCTACTTCTTCTGCACAGGGCTTGCCGTGCAGTTGTAATTCCTGTACCAGATTTTCCCGCGTCGCGTTCACGATCAGCTCCTGCGGGAACTGCATTTCCTCCAGCATAGCGTAGAGGGCCGTCAGGCCGTGCTGCAGCTGGTGGGTGCTGTGGGCATCACTGTCCACTGAAATATGACAGCCGTTGGCAAGGCAGGCCCGCAGCAGGGCGCGCATATTGGGGATGCCGTCCCTGCGGACGTTGAACGAGTTGCCGTTCAGCTCCACGACCTTGTGATTTCGGGCAAATGCCTTCGTGACAAGGTCGTAGTCATAGCGGTAGTTTTCCTGCTCGGAGTGACCGATAATGTCGACATAGGGGTTCTCGGCCACAGCCAGCCAGAGGCGGTTAGCCTCCCTGCGGGTCAGCAGACCCGGCACGCAGGAGCTATGGATGGATGCGACGACCCAATCCTGCGCTTTGAGCTGGCTTTCCGAAAGGTCCAGCCCGCCCTTGGTGTCCATGACGTTGGCCTCCGCTCCGTAGAGCATGACGACACCGCCGATTTCCCGGGGCATCGCGCTCCAGTTCTGGAAGTGCCAGGCGTGGGGCGAATCCGGCATGGCGGGCGCATGGTCGGTCACAGCCAGCGCACAGTAGCCAATCTCCTTAGCGGCTGCGGCCATTTCCGTAAAAGTATTGTATGCGTGCGTTGCGCACAGGGTATGCGTGTGCAGGTCTGCGATCATCTGCATGGAACGGAAAAACCTCTTTTATTTTGTAATGTCGTCTGCCAGGCCCAGCTGGGTCAGCAGCTCCTTGGCGGCGTTGTAGCCCATCTCCTTCTGGCGGTTGTTGATGGCAGCCGTTTCCAGAATGACGGCCAGGTTACGGCCCGGCATAACGGGAATGAGCATGCTGGGCACCTTGACACCGAGGATGTCGTAATACTCCGTCTCCAGGCCCGTGCGGTCATAGTTCTTGGTGCGGTCCCAGGGCTCGAGCTGGACGACCATCTCGACCTCGACGCTCGAGCGGACCGAGCCGATGCCGAACACCCGCGCCACGTTGATAATGCCGATGCCGCGCAGCTCAATAAAGTGGCGGATGTTGGCGGGCGCGGTGCCCAAAATTTTGCGGTAGGATACCCGGCGCAGCTCAACCGCATCATCAGCGATCAGGCGGTGGCCGCGCTTAACAAGCTCAATGGCTGTCTCGCTCTTGCCGACACCGGAATCGCCCAGAATCAGGATGCCCTCGCCGTAGACCTCGACAAGCACGCCGTGGCGGGTGATGCGGGGGGCCAGCTCGGTGTTCAGGGTCGTGATGAGCTGCCCCATCAGGGCGGACGTCATCTCGGTGGACATCAGGATCGGCACACCGTACTGCTTGGCAAACTGCATCATTTCCGAAAGCGGCTGCATGCCGCGGGTCAGCACGATGGCCGGCGGCTGGAAGGAGAACAGCTTTTCCAGATGGGTGTTGCGCAGTGAGGTGGACAGCTCATCCAGATAGGACATCTCGGTCAGGCCGATGATCTGGATGCGTTTGCTGTCAAAGTTTTCGTAGTAACCGGCCAGCAGGATGCCCGGACGGTAGACCTCGGTGGCTGTGACCTGAATTTTATCCAGCTCACAGGGGGTGTAGGCAATCGTCAGGTTGGCTTCCTCGGCCAATTTTGCAAGGGAAACAGAGAATTCGGACACAGTGGAACGCCCCTTTCCTAGTTTCAAACATTATTTTCTATTATACCGTACCCGCCCGTTTTTGTACAGAGGGCGCGGGCGCACAATGTTAAAAAAATACCCGCTGTTTTTGTGGAAACAGCGGGCGGAGCTTTATATTTGGGGGCACAGGGCGGCAAGGCCGGTGCGCAGCGTTCTTTGCAGCCAGAGCAGCGCGTGCGCTGCGGCAAATGTTGCGGCCAGATAGACGACAAACAAAAACGCCGTGTCCCGGCGGGACAGCACCGCCAGATCAAAGTGCGCGGCCAGCTCCTGGATCAGAACGTGATGCACAAGGAACACCGCGTAGGATATTTTGGCAAGCTGTGCGCCCACCGCGCGGGGCCACGGGCGGTCCAGCAGCGGAGCCGCCAGCGCCAGCAGGATGAACACCCCGGCACCGGCCAGTGCGCAGGTGATCTTACCGTCCCAGGGCTGTGCCAGCACGGCCCCCGCCAGCAGCAGCGGGGCCAGAATATACCGTGTGCGTCCGGCGAGCGTTAAAAACGTCATGCCGAACAGAAATTCCGGGATATGCACGGCCACAAGCCGCGCGTCCCAGCCCAGCAGGTGCACCGGGATGCAGACCGCCAGCGTCAGCGCCCAGGTCAGCCACGGCCTTTTGCGCAGCCCCCGCTGCAAAAGCGGGAACAGCAGGTATAAAAACAGGATGCTGCCGAGGAACCACTCGCCCACACAGGCAAAGTCTGTTCCGACCCAGCCCGCGGCAACGGCAAAGTTGTCGAGACCCAGAAGCGTCAGCACCAGCGTGACGGTCCTGGCCCTGCCGAAGCTGCCGGGGTGCGCCACAAACCGATAGCTGAACACGACGAACCACGCGAGCCAGAACAGCGGGTAGACAGCCCTCGCGCGCCTTTTGTAAAACTGCGCAGGGTTCTGCTCCGCCGGGACGGTCAGTGCCAGCGATGCGCCGGACACAATGAAAAACAGCGAGGAGCCGAAATCTCCCAGATAAATGCCCAGCGGCAGCGTGCTGGTAAAGAGCTTGTGCGGCAGCGTAAAATACCCCGTGACCGTCGCGTTGAAATGCACGATCAAGATGCAGATCAGCGCTGCGGCACGGACAAGATCAAGATAAAACAGGCGTTGCTTTTTGATGGGTGGTCTCCCCTTTTACTTTTGCAGTCTGTGCTTGACGAGCCGCCCCAGCTGCTTGGCTACAGCGGCAGGCTGAGCGGCGGCGGTCTCATACTCATTTAAAATATCCGCCCGCGCCGCGGACCGGGTCAGCGGCTCAAAGGCGGCGGTATAGGCACCGTTTTTCTGGGCAGTCAGGGCCAGCTTCCAGGCGTCACGCTGGCTTGTGCAGGCGGGGATGCCGTCCGGGAAGGCAGACTCCCGCACAAGCACCCAACCGCAGTTGGGCGCGGGCGGCGGGTCACTGCCGACGGGCACGGATACCTCCTGTGCCAGTGCGTCCTTCTCCCGCATCCAGGCGGCGCGGCGGGCGGCGGTGCAGCCCTGCCACAGCGGCAGAGAAGGGCTTAACACGCCAAGCATCGGATTTTTTTCAAACAAAGCAGCAGCTTCCGCCAGCAGTGTGTCCGCGTTGGCGGCTGCCTGCCGGTTATACCAGTCGGTCACGGGGTCCGCGGCGGGCTGTTCGTAATGAAGCAGCCGCAGGCCCAGCTCGTTCAGGTCGGGCGTTTCCCCTGTCGGTGCGCCGACAGGATAGCACCAGTGCAGGTTTTGGGCAAGGGCTGAAAGCGGCTGTGTTTTTAACAGCGAGACCAGCAGCAGCTCCAGCGGAAAATCCGTATAGGCCGTCACATAGTCGCAGAGCTCCCGCGCGGCGAGGCCGTCCGTGCGGCGCAGTTCATCCGCATAGGGCGTGAACAGGCTGCGCCGTTTGAAAAA
>OGLJ01002370.1_pt1 | contig 12182 bp, 8 predicted proteins | sample 1572801 | NCBI WGS metagenome assembly OGLJ01 (sample SAMEA2581877, study PRJEB24529) | metagenome | biome: Human gut stool | place: China | collected 2011
AAGCAGGAGAGACCTATGTGGAAGCTTTAGCAAGGGAAGTGAAGGAAGAAACCGGACTATTTATCATTCCGGAAAAGGCAGTGGGACTTGGCGAGATTTTAGAAGTCCGAAAAGATATTTTTGACGATACAAAAAAATTTATCTGTCATTCCCTTTTCTATTATTGTGAGGAGACCGGGGAGGAAACACCGATTCATCTGACAAAGAGCGAGATCGCAAAAGGATATTACTTAAAATGGGCGACACCGCAGGAAATCTACGACACGAATATTGCGATGGAAAAAGATCCGTGGATCATCCGTGACACGGCATTTATCAAAATGATCCTCGATGGAAAGATTGCGGCATTACAGGGAATTGTTACTGGAACGAGGTACGAGTGAACAGTAACAATGTCCGCAGAGCGTATATTGTATTGCATATTTTTGTGTGGTGCAATTTGAAAAATTGTGATACAATTTATTTGCGTGTTGCGAAAGAACACAGGCACAAATAACAGGCGAAGGAGAAATACATGAACGATAATTACATTACACTTACCATTGGTAAAAAGAAAAATATCGCGCTTATCGCGCATGATAATAAAAAGGCAGATCTGATCGAATGGTGCGAGCAGAACAAGGACATTCTGACACAGCATTTTTTGTGTGGAACAGGAACAACAGCAAGAATGATCACAGATAAGACCGGGCTTCCAGTCAAAGGGTACAACAGTGGTCCTCTTGGTGGAGACCAGCAGATTGGTGCAAAGATCGTGGAAGGAAGAATTGATTTTGTGGTATTCTTCTCGGATCCACTGACAGCACAGCCACATGACCCGGATGTGAAAGCATTGCTCCGTATCGCACAGGTTTATGATATTCCAATTGCAAATAACCGTGCGTCCGCAGATTTTATGATCCATTCTGAATTTATGAATGAAGAGTATGAGCATGAAGTAATTAATTTTAAAAAGAACATCAAAGAGCGCTCTGAAACATTATAGGAGGAAAAGGGCAGGATGAGCAAAGTAGCAATTGTAACAGACAGCAACAGTGGAATTACACAGAGTGAAGCAAAAGAATATGGCGTAACGGTCATGCCAATGCCATTTTTTATTAATGACCAGACCTATTATGAAGATATTGATCTGACACAGGAAGATTTTTATCAGAAGCTTTCTGAAGATGCCAATATCTCCACATCCATGCCTCTTGTTGGAAATGTGACGGACACATGGGATGCTTTGCTGCAGGATTATGACGAGATCGTGCATATTCCAATGTCTTCCGGGCTGAGTGGTTCCTGCGAGACGGCTATCATGCTTTCACAGGATTATGATGGCAGAGTACAGGTTGTCAATAATCAGAGAATTTCAGTCACACAGAGACAGTCTGTATTAGACGCAAAGGAACTTGCCGGGAAAGGATACAGCGCAGAGGCAATCAAAGAGATCCTTGAGCGTGAGAAGATGGAGTCCTCCATTTATATTATGGTAGACACACTGTACTATCTGAAAAAGGGCGGACGGATCACTCCGGCTGCTGCAGCACTTGGAACTTTATTAAAATTAAAACCGGTACTTCAGATCCAGGGTGAGAAGCTGGATTCTTTTGCAAAGGCAAGAACAGTAAAACAGGCAAAGAAAATGATGATTGATGCCATGCGCAATGACTTTGACCATCGTTTCAATGATCCGGAAGGAAAGAACATGTATCTGGAGATGGCATACACACATAATCTGGAAGATGCCGAGGCATTCAAAAAAGAGGTGCAGGCAGAATTTCCGGGTATGGAGATTGTGCTGAATCCGTTATCCTTAAGTGTATCCTGTCACATTGGACCGGGAGCGTTAGCAGTTGCATGTTCCAAAAAGATTCCGGAATTATTAGAGTAGAGACTTAAGAATTCACAAAACCATACGATATATATAATAGTACATTGGATGTAAGAGAAAAATGACCAGGACGGCATATGATTTGAGAGAGAAAAGAATCATATGTCGTCCTTTTGGCATTGATAAAAGAAAATCAGATTTAAAGTGCATATCGGAAATACATCATATTGTAAAAACAGCAGAGTTTGACATGGGTGTGGAGGAGAGTTATGAGTATGGCAAATGTAACAAAGACAACCAGAATACAGGCAATTGCAGAGTTGCAGAAACGAAAAACAGAAATCCAGAATCGGTTACAGAACGGACAATCGCAGGATTCTACAACAATTGGCGGCAATTCTTTTACGGAGGATGAATGGAAAAAAATCATTCAGAAAATGGATGAATATCTGACCGAGGTAAAGCAGGAGCAGAAAGAGCGGTTTGAAAAACGCGATAAGGAAAAGGAAATCCAGCAGTTTTATGAGAAAATGAAAATGGCAGAGCAGTATAAAAAGCCACAGGCGGAGAAATTAACCATACAGAAGCATTTAGATGGTGAGGACATTGCTCCATACTCTTATCTGGCGGAGGATGGAGTGATCACTTATAATGGCGTGTCATTTTTCTGTGATTATGAGAATAATGCGATCACACTTGGCGACATGAGTGATGAAAAGAATGTCATTACAGTGCAGTTAGAGAATGGAGGCTGCCTGAAAGTGAACAGGGACAATATCGAAGATCTGTCAAAAGCGATTGCAATGTTTTCACTGGAGGATATACGGAGAATCTTAGTTGCATTGCAGCAGGACGCAAAAGTCCGCCAGATGCAGCAGGAGATCGAGCAGGACAAGATCAAGCAGCTTCTGGCGGAACGTTAAGCTTATTCGTTATTTAAAAGACAATGCAGCAATCTGTCGTTATCTTCCGGATTCATGATACAGAAACGAATGTACTTATTATCTAAGAATGGGAAGGTGGAACAGTCACGGATCATCATTTTCTCACGGATCGCGCGGTCAAACAGTTCCTGCGATGTAAGATCATTGCGGAGGATACGGACTAACATAAAATTCCCACTTGGTTTGTACACCTTGTAGTCAGGACTTTCACAAAATGCCTGATACATACGGGCACGTTCCTTTGTGATCAGATCCTTTGTCTCTTTGATATAGGCAGTATCGGAAAACATTGTTTCCCCGGCAACAACTGCAAGCGAGTTGATCGTCCATGGATTCTTTCGTGTGTTGATTGCCTTGATGAGATCCCGATTCCCGGTGATGGCATAGCCAAGGCGGAGTCCCGGTGCTGCGAAAAACTTCGAGGTTCCGCGCAGAATGACAATGTTATTGTAATAGTTTGTCAGCGGTACGGAATCGATCTCTTCCATGTTTTCTGCAAATTCCACATACGTTTCATCGACCATGACATAAATATCGTATTCTTTGCAGGCATCTAAAATATGGCGCATATCGGCACTTGTGATGCAGGATGATGTCGGGTTGTTTGGATTGCAGATAACTAAAAGGTCGATATTTTCGTTCAGATGTGAGATGAAATCATTTACATCCAGTTTAAAATCGGCTTTTTCCCGGAGTGGATAATAAAGGGTTGTTCCACCACCAAGAGAAATCTCACGTTCGTACTCGGAATAAGTAGGACCGATGATCATTGCCTTCTTCGGATGCTCTATCTGGATGAAAAGGGAGATCAGCTCGGTAGAACCGTTTCCGACGATCACATTTTCATGATCAGTGCCACAGTATGCGGCAATGCATTTGCGGAGCGAGGTGTATTCCCTGTCCGGATAAGTGGTAATGGCATCGATCTTGTCTGCTAAGGTTGTCCGCAGCAAAGGGGATACGCCAAGCGGATTGACATTTGCCGAAAAACTTACAATTTCCTCTTTTTTGATTCCATAGATTTCTTCTATTTTCTCTAAATCACTTCCATGGAAGTGGTCTTTGTGTTTTATCATTGATTACTCCTCCAAATTAGTTTATAATCTATTATAGTCATTGCTTAAAAAAAAGCAATAAAAATAGATAGGAGCAGGTGTCGGATTGCGGAAAAGGATACAACAGCTTGCAAATGGAAAATTCGATAACAATGGTCCGAAACTATCTCTGTCTACAGAGAAGATAGAGTTAGAGGCATTGGAAGGAAAGGATGAAACAGGCAGTTTTGTCATTACGAGCACGAATCAGGTAAAAATGCGTGGCATCATTTATTCTTCCAATCCGCGTATGGAATGTCTTACACCTCAGTTTGAGGGGGAAGAAGTGCGTATTCGGTATCAGTTTCACAGTGAGGGGCTGATAGAAGGGGATATTCAGAAAGGCGAGTTTTTTATCGTATGTAACCAGGGGGAATATAACCTTTCTTTTGTTGTGTCCATTTCCAGGTTGTATGCGGATTCATCCTTTGGAAAAATCAAGAATCTGGATGACTTTTGCAGGCTTGCGAAGGAAAATTATGATGAGGCATACCGTTTATTTTATTCCAGCAATTTCAAAAACCTGATCAGGGAAGATAAAGACCGTATTCTCTATGAGGGACTGAGAATGCAGCCGCAGTCTGTATTGGTTGTGGAAACATTTCTGATCGCTTCCCATCATAAGAAGAAAGTGGAGGTCACGTTCGAAGAGACTGAGAAAAGTTTTTATGGTGTGCAGGAACAGCAAAAAGAGCAGTTAGAGATCCAGAAACCACAGTGGGGCGCTGTCCGTATCCACGTTTCTTCTGATGCAGACTTTTTGATTCCGGGGAAACAGATCATCACAGAGAATGATTTTATCGGAAGTACCTGTTTTTACGAGTATTATATCGATGCAGATGCAATGCATGCCGGTAAGAATTTTGGAAGACTGTGTTTTGAACTCCCGGATCAGTCTTTTCTTTATACCGTTACCGCTTCCTGTAAGGAGAGAGAGGAAGAACGGGAGGTTTCTGAACATAGGGAAGCCGGACAGGCGCGGACAGAACTTATGCAGCTTTATATTGATTACCGGTTGAAACGGATCGTTACTGGAGTATGGGCAAAAAGTTCTGTGGAACTGTTGGATCATCTGGCAATTTTAGAGCCGGAAGAACCAATGCATCGCCTAATGAAGGCGCAGGCACTTTTGATCAACCGGCAGAAGCAGGAGGCAAGCTGGATTTTAACAGACTACAAACGGGAATGTCTTGACCGGACAACACCGGTCTGGGGATACTATCTGTATCTATGTACACTGATGGAACGCGAAGAGTCTTATGTGGATCGTCTGACGGAGGAGATCGAGCAGATTTTTCATCATTATCCGGATGATTCCATGTTGTTTTGGATTCTTTTATTTGTAAAAGACGAGTTTTACCGCAATAGTTCCAGAAGATTCAAGGCGATCGAGCAGTGGATCGGACGAGGCTTTCACAGCCCATATCTGTATCTGGAAGCATATTATCTGATCTGGCAGGATCCATATCTTTTATCGGGGTTAAACGATTTTACATTAAAGATTTTAAGGTGGGCAGCAAAACAGGATGCGATCTCGAAAGATATTGCATTGCAGGTGCGCAATCTGTTGCCGGAACAGAGGGAATATCAGAAAAAATGGTATCCGGTTCTGGAGAAATGTTATGAGGCAGATCCTTCAGAGGAGATGGTCGCAGCGATATGCACTTATCTGATCCGTGGACAGCAGTTTGCACCAAAATATCATGTCTGGTATGAGCGTGGAATTGACAGTGAAATCCGTATCACGAATCTGTACGAGGCGTTTTTGATCTCTATGGATCCGAATGAGGTGACTGCGATCCCAAAGATGATCCAGTTATATTTTCAGTATAACAGTGGTCTTTCCTACCGTTATATGGCGGTCTTATATGTGAATATCATCGCAGCAAAGGAAAAACAGCCGGATGTATACCATAAATACCGCAGAAATATGGAACAGTTTGCGCTTGCACAGATGGAAGCCGGACATATGGATGACAATCTGGCGATTCTATACCAGGAGATTCTTCCTGTCAGCATCCTGAATGAGGAACTGGCGCACAAAGCGGCAGAAGTTTTATTTGTACATAAATTATGCTGTGAGAACCGTGGGATCGCAAAGGCATACATCCTGCACTGGCAGTTAAAAGCACCACAGGTTGTTACACTGACGAACGGATGCGGATATTTTAAGGCATATTACAAAGATTACACAGTCATTCTCTGCGATACCGGGGGAAATTGTTATACCGATGATTATCAGGATGAGGCATTACTTCACCCGGAAAATTATCTGGAAAAATGTATGGAGCTTGCACCGGAGGAATTGTCATATCTTTTGTATTATTTCGATGGCAAAAGGGGATGTGACGATTTTGCGGTGGAAGACGGAAGATATTTTCGTATGCTGACACAGTCGGGGCGTGTCAGTGATGAATATAAAGCTTATCTGATTCCGGAGATCATCCGCTTTTATCAGAAAAAAGGCGAAATGCTTGTGATAGAACCATATCTGAATGAAGTGGATATCCGTAATATGACGCAGGAAAATCAGTGTTATATAGAGGAGATGCTCATAGAGACACATCAGTTTGAACGGGCATTTCAGCTGGTACACCACTATGGATATGACAGACTGGGAAGCAGGGCAGGAGTGGAATTGTGCAGTTATGAGATCACGGAACATTCATTTGAGGAGAATGATTATCTGCTCGGAATGGCACAGAACTGTTTTTTACATGAAAAATATAATGATGTGATCCTGATTTATCTGTGCAAATTTTTTCAGGGACCAACCAAGCAGATGGCTGCTATCTGGAAAGCTGCCAGAGAATTTGAGATAGATACCTTTGATCTGGAGGAGCGTATTATCACGCAGATGCTTTATTCGACAGATTATGTGGATGAGATCGAACGGATTTATGACAGTTATCTTGCCGGTGGTGGCAGGGAATTAGTCTGCATGGCGTACCTTTCTTATTTTTCCCATTATTATCTGGTGAATGATATGATGATACCGGAACATGTATTTTCACAGATCAGGGAGCGCTATCTTGCGGGGCAGACATTAAATGATGCATGTCTGCTCGGTCTGTTAAAGCAATTGTCTGAAATTTCTGCACCAGATGCAGCTGACCAAAAAATAGCAGACGAACTTTTGATGAAGTATACCGGAAGAAATTTATATTTTGCTTTCTACAAAAAGTTCGGGGAGACAATGATCCGGAAATATCATCTGTATGATAAGTTTTTTGTGGAATATCATACAAAGGCAGACCAGCATGTGCTGTTAAACTATAGTGTAAACGGTGGGGAATACCATAAGGAAGAGATCCCGGAGGTTTATGACGGTATTTATGTGAAGGCGTTTGTGCTGTTGTTTGGGGAATCCGTGTCCTATTATATTTCAGAGAAGCTTCATGGGGAGTGGAAAGTGGTGGAAAGCCGGCAGATTTCAAACCAGAATATGTATGGGGATAAAGACCAGAGCCGGTATGATGTGATCAACAATATTATGTTTGCTTATGCCATGCAGGATGAGACAATGCTTTCAGAGAGCATGCGAAAGTATGTAAGCATGGACGATACCGTAAAGAAGCTTTTTAAATTGCTGTAAAAATATTGGAAAGGACGGCACATAAGATGACGGAGCAGTGTTATTATATTGGAATCGATATGGACGACAGGAATGCCGTCATCAGTTATTACAAAGCCGGCATGAGAGAGCCGGAAACACTGAGTACAATCGCAGGAAGTGAGATTTATCAGATCCCGGTGGCGTTGATCAAAAAGCGGGGAATCGGACAGTGGTTTATCGGTGAGGAGGCAAAAAAGATGGCATTGATCCAGAATGAAGATGTGATCGGCCATCTGCTTGACAATGCACTTGCAAAGAAACAGGTAACTGTGGAAAATATTGTATATGAGGCAGAGGAGCTTTTTGCGCTCTATATCAAGAAACTGCTTCTTTTAGCGAGCCGTCTGGGAAATCCGGGATTGCCGGACTGCCTGGTGATCACAGTGGAAGCCCTGTCAAGAGAACTGACGGAGCTGTTCGGAAAGGTGGCAGAAGATCTCGGATTAGGACGCAGTCAATTGATTTTACAGGACAGAAAAGAAAGTTTTTATTATTTTATATACAACCAGAAGCAGGAGTTATGGCTGCATGATATTTTTTTGTTTGACTGTCGTGGAGATGAAGTGAGATGCTGTGCTACCGTCCGTGATACAAGAACAGTGCCACAGATGGTAACGATCACAGAGGAAGTACATGCATTAGACGGAATCCATAAAGATGAGTCATTTTATAAGATCCTGCTGGACAGTTTTCATGGACATATCTGTTCCTCTGTGTATCTTGTCGGAGATGGATTTGACGGTGACTGGATGAAAATGTCTCTTTCCTACATGTGTAAGGGACGGAGGGCATTTATAGGTAAGAACCTTTATTCCAAGGGAGCCTGCTATGCGGCGATCGTCCGTGAACAGAAAAATCCATGGCCGTATGTCTATATGGGCGACAATGAAATGAAAGTGAATGTCAGCCTGAAAGTGAAAAATCGTGGGAAATGGGAATTTTTGTCTTTGATCAATGCGGGAGACAACTGGTATGAAGCTTCCGGAGACTGTGAGGTGCTGCTGGATGGAGATAAGGAGATTGATTTCTGGCTTCAGCTGCCACACAGCAGGGATGCCAGGATAGAAAAGCTGGAATTATCGGATCTGCCGGAACGTAAGCCGAAAACTACAAGACTCCGGATCAGTGCAAAACCGGTTTCTGATTCCAAGGTAAAGATTAAAATCCGTGATCTTGGGTTTGGCGAGATTGTGAAGAGTTCGGATCTGACATGGGAATATACAATGTCATTGTAAAGAGGGAGTGGGAAGATGGGAGAATTGATTTTATGCAGCCATCCAATTGCTGCTATGCCATACTATATTGATAATATCTCACTCAATGTATATTCGCTGGAGGAACTCTGCTATTATATTGAAAACCATCTGTATCTGATCGAGGCAGATTTTATGAGTGAGGAACTCTGTCTCTGGATCGGGCAGGAACTTGACGAAAAAGATCTGGCACAGTCGCTGCGCAGTGTTTTGCTCGGAAATGGAAGTCTTTCTGATTTTACGGAACTGATCTTAAGAAGCTGCGGATACTGTTCAGAAGACACGATACGCCATATCCGTTCTGTGCTGCTGGATATGCAGAATAAATCTGTATTTGAATGTTCGAAGATCCGGGCAGACCGTTACATGGAGAGTGAAAAGTATGTGAAAGCGATCCATGAATACCGGAAACTGCTTGGAATGGAGGAGGAGTGCAAAAAAAATCCGGTCTTAGAGGGTAATATCAGGCACAATCTTGGAACTGCCTGTGCAGAGTTATTTTTATTTGACGAGGCTGCGGCGAATTTTCTGAATGCATACCGGCTGAACCAGAACAGAGAGTCACTGGCTGCGTGTATGGCAGCCTGCCGTCTGGCAAAAAAAACAGATATTTTAAAAAAATACAAGGAAGAATTTCATGTTTCAGATGAAGCGTTTAAGAGTATGTCAGACCAATGGAATTCTGTTTTAAAAAGTGAGGATATTCTACAAAAGCAAACAGAGGCCGAACATCTCATAAAAGATGCACAGGGACAGCTGGAGGAGAATAAACCGCTTATGGAACAGATCAGGAAATGGTCAGAAGCGTATAAAAAAAGTTGTAGATTATAAGGGATGAGCATATGTTTTTTTTCAAAAGAAGAAAAAAAGAAAAGACACTGGAAAATAAATTTGATGAACTGAATGAAGGCATTCTGAATGAAAAGGACAGGGAGAATCCACATAAAGTGGAGCATTATGTCATTGAACGTCTAGAGCAGATGATCGAGACAACGAAAGAGATCGAGGATGAAAAGGCAGAATACAAAGTGGTCACTTCTTATCTGAATGATATCCAGACTCTGGAAGGGCTGACAGAGGAAGAAAAAAAGCCGATCACAGATATCGCATCCAATATTGTTGCTTTAAATAAAACACGATATGAACTGATGCATTCCGAGAAAAAAATTGCAGATGTGCAGTTTGCACAGATGCAGCAGGAGGAGAGTGATATTCCAAATGCGATCAAACGCCTTCAGTCTAATGAGGCTTATCTGGAGACTATCAGGCGTGACATGAAATACCTGGAGCGTGAGAAGGGAGAATGGCAGTTATATCAGGAGATCCTTTCCCATGACAGGGTAAAAATGCAGAAGTTTATGTATGTGGCAGCAGGATTGTCTGTGACTGCGGCATTGATTCTTCTGATCGCGCAGATCATACTGGGGACAGATATGAGACTCATCTGGATGATCCTTATTTTTATAGCAGTACTGGGCATCTGCCTTCCGTATCTGAAAATGATGAATGACAGGACTGAGAGCCGGAGAGCAAAGGCAAATGCGGATAAGGCGATCACTCTTTTGAATAAAGTGAAGATCAAATATGTCAATATGACAAATGCAGTGGATTATGCATGTGAAAAATATCATGTCCGCAATGGAAAAGAACTGGAATATATCTGGGAATGCTATATGGATGCGGTCAAACAGAAAGAGAAGTTTGAACAGAACAGTGATGATATTGATTATTTTAACAACCGTATGATCCGGGAACTCTCCGCATATCGTTTATATGATTCACGGGTATGGATTCCGCAGGCAGCTGCACTGATCGACCACAAGGAGATGGTGGAGATCACCCATAATCTTGTGATGCGCAGACAGAAGCTTCGAAGCCGGATGGAATACAATGCCGGTATCTTAAAAGAACAGCGCACGGAAGTGGCAAAGTTTATGGAAGAAATGCCGGAGATGAGACCTCAGATTCAGGATATACTCGATTCTGTTGACCGGTTAAGCCGGCCGTGATGAAAAACCGGTATGACCGCTAAGATGAGTTGATCAGTTGAAAAAATTAAAAAATAATTAATTTTAAAGAATGGATTGTTATTTTCTGGAAAAGTGATAAAATATTTAAAAAAAATAAATTACGAAGGGAAAAATAATGGCAGTTATACCATTAAGGGTACACAGGATGAAGAAGAAACTTGAAAAAATGCAGCTGAAAGAAAGACTCATTTACGGATACGGAAGAGTCATTTTGAGGATGATAGTATCCGGTGTGCTTTCTCTTATTGTTATAGGTTTATTAATGGGGAATATGCTGCGTTATGTGGAAAATGTAGAACGTGCAGATGTTGCAGTGAAAACCTGCAGGATCGATGTCAATTCTGCGGCGAGAAATATCCGTGAGATGGCATTAAACAGTGACACATCAACTTACGACAGTTATAAGCAGCAGGTAGAAACACAGCTTGCTGAGGTGGATTCAGAACTGAAGGCACTAAAGGCAACAGGAATCATATCGGACGAGCTCTATCAGGACTATGCATCCGCACTTTCTGATTGGGGAAATATCGGCTATTCCATTATGGAACAGATCATGAGTGGACAGACAGAGGAAGCTGCGGATGCTATTATTAACCAATGTACGCCGGCATTAGACAATGCAGTCGCTATTGGGAAAAAGTTAGATGCAGTGACTGACAACGCAAGCCATCAGGCGGTGATCTTTACAAGCTGCATGACAGTGGCAGGAATTCTGGTGATCATCTTAAGTGTGATATTTGCAATTCTTTTTGTGAAGAAAATAAGTAATGTCGTGGTTGATTCGATTCTCGAACCACTGCATGCGATCGAGGATGTTGCAAAGGAACTCACAGAGGGTAATTTGCACAGTACATTAGAATATCGTTCTGAGGATGAGATTGGAAAACTTGCACATAGTATGCGTAAATCTATCCGCATACTTGGATCTTATGTGGATGATATCGGACGTGCAATGAAATTGTTCTCGGAGGGCAATTTTGATGTGCAGCCGGAAGTGGAATGGAAGGGAGATTTTGTAGGAATCTTAGATTCCTTTATGGCATTTGAAAAGAGCATGGCTGAGACAGTCAAGGGCATCCAGAGTGCATCCAATGAGGTGTCCGAAGGAGCAGAACAGGTGGCTGCAAGCTCCAATGATCTTGCCGAGGGCGCTACCAATCAGGCAGCAGTTGTGGAAGAACTGACTGCAACTGTTACAAACGTGGCAGATCAGGTGGCACAGAACGCCAAGTCTGCAAAAGAGATCAGTGGAAAAGTAGGAGAACTTGGAAATGCAATCTTAGAGAGCAACGGCAAGATGCATGAGATGGTTGATTCCATGAACGAGATCAACGAGGCTTCCAAAGAAATCGATAAGATTATCGCAACGATCAATGAGATAGCATCCCAGACAAATCTGCTTGCGTTAAATGCTTCTATCGAGGCAGCC
>OGLJ01002371.1_pt1 | contig 12173 bp, 9 predicted proteins | sample 1572801 | NCBI WGS metagenome assembly OGLJ01 (sample SAMEA2581877, study PRJEB24529) | metagenome | biome: Human gut stool | place: China | collected 2011
CATCTTCAGAAGCCCTTCGCCCGTCGCGCCGGGGTGGTTCGTCGAGTCGAGACGCTCGTCGAGACTCGGATCCTGCTGACGGCGGAACCAGAGGTTGCGCGAGAAACCGCCCGTGGCCATGATCACCCCCTTGCGGGCGCCGTACGTCTGCAGCACGCCCGAATCTTCCTTCGGGAACTGGTAACGTTCGCGCACCGTGAGACCGATCACACGGCCGTCTTCGGCACGCACGAAGTCCTCCATCTTCGCGTGCAGATGGAGTTCCACACCGTGCTTGCGGCAGGATTCCGTCAGCGGACGCGTGATGCCGCCTCCGGTGCTTTCCACCGTCTGGAGCGTGCGCCGAAGTGTTGCACGAAGTCCTTGTACTTGAGGTCGTGGCAGAGCGTGAATTCATAGGCGGGAAGGCTCCCTTCCACGACCATCTTCAAGAGATCCACGTGCGAGAGGCCGCGCCCCGACTTGATCATGTCGGCGAGCATCCGGTCGGTCGAGTCTTCGATCCCGAACTTCTTCTGCAAGGGAGAACCCGCGACCGAGAAGGCGCCGCCGTTGATCGCAGAATTGCCGCCGAAAGCAGGCATTTTTTCGATGAGAAGCACCTCGGCGCCGCCGAGTCGCGCTTCAAGCGCAGCGGCAAGCCCCGCAAAACCCGAGCCGACGACGATGATGTCGTACACCTTGTCGAATTTGGGCTTGTCCTTGGCCGCGGCCTGCGCGACGTTGCCGGCCAAAGCCGCGGCCGAGCCGAGCGCTCCGCCGATGATGAGGCGACGGCGGGAGGTCATGTGCTGTTCCATATGGGTCTCCGTTTATTAAAAAAACTCTTTGAGGCGTCGGATGCGTTGCGCGTCACGACGGGGTCACCTCCTTAAAGAGCAAGAAGCGTGCCAAACTCGTCGAGCGACCGACATTCCGCGCCCGCCTCCTACCGTTCAAGAAACGCATCGCTCATCCATACTTTCCCTATCAGGGATACCCCGAACAAATTTCCTCCCTATAAATACGAAATATCGTAATTTATTCACGTAATATCGTTACCTCACGACATATCGTTTCCGCTTCCCCGCAACCGTACGTTTTCCGACGAGGTCCCGCATGTCGCTCTCCGAACTTCACCCCCATCGACTTTGGGAGGCCCTCACGGGGTCGCTGCGCCTTGACGTCGTTCTTCACCGCACGCTTCTTGCATTGCGCGAGGAAGGGGTGCCGGTCGACGGGATTTTTGTCAACGTCCTGCGCGCCGAACGCGGGCGGATCGAGTTTCTCGCCGAGGCAGGTCCCGAAGGCGGACGCACGATGTACGACGTGATCGAGCTTTCGCCCGAGACGCTGGCCTTGCGTCGTCGCGACGACTTGGAGATCCGGCGCGTCGACGATCTTGCGGAAGACCCCTTCACGCGCGCCGTCGCACCCGCCTTCTTTCCCGAGATGCGAAGTTTCGTCATGATGCGGCTCCATATCGAAACGCAACACCTCGGCGTCATGTGCTTCTGGAGCCGCAAGCCCCGGGCGTTCGAGCCCCGGCACGAGGTGTTGCTCGAGTCCTTCCGGGTGCTTTTCGCCCTCAACGTGGGATTCGCCGCGGCAATTCGACTGCGGCTCGCGAACGAGCGGCTCATGACGGAAAACCTTGCGCTCTCCGAAGCGCTCGCGCGCGAAGGCAAAGAGTCCGTGCTCTCGCGCCTGCTCAGAACGACCCCCTCTGCGGCGGAAATCGCCGAGCTCCTCCGGCAGGCGGCGCGCTTTGACGTGCCCGTGCTCATTACGGGCGAGTCGGGCACGGGCAAAGAGGTGGTAGCCAACACCGTGCACCGCATGTCCGCACGGCGCGATGCGCCCTTCGTTCGCGTCAACTGTTCGGCGATTCCCGAACCCCTGATGGAAAGCGAATTCTTCGGGCACGAGGCGGGCGCCTTTACGAACGCCGTCAAGCGCCACATCGGCTTTTTCGAAGAAGCGAACGGCGGCACGCTCTTTCTCGACGAAATCGGAGAATTGCCGCATTCGATGCAGGCAAAGCTCCTCCATGCGCTCCAGAACCAATGCGTGCGCCGCGTGGGCGGTACGGTTGAAGTGCCCGTCAACGTGCGGATCATCGCGGCGACGAACAGAAACCTTGAAGCGCTCGTCCGATCGGGTCCCTTCCGACTCGACCTCTACTACCGCATCAACGTACTCCCCGTACGACTCAAGCCCCTCCGCGAGCGTACGGTCGACATCGAGCCGCTTCTCAACCTCTTTCTTTCGGAATTCGCCAAGGCCTACGGGTTGCAGGACGTACCGCCGCTCCTTCCCTCGGCATTGCTGGAAGCGGAGGAAAAGCGATGGCCCGGGAACGTGCGGCAACTCCGGAACGTGGCCGCCCGAACGCTCATGGCGCTTCCCGAAGTAATCGAACACCTCGCCTATTCGGGCGACGAAGATGCGGAACCCGGCGACGAACCCGAAGCCCCGCCGGGGAACGTCTCGGACAGCCCGGACGCCCGCGGACGGGCGTCCGAACTCGCCCTCAACGCACCCGCCGAGAGCTCGGACGACCTCCTTCGAAAGACGCTTTCCTCTCTCACCTTCGAGGAACTGCAGCGGCGCTATTTCGAAGCGCTCCTAGCGCAGACGAACGGTCGGGTGGCGGGTGAACACGGCGCCGCACGACTGTCGGGACTTAACGCGAACACGCTCCGAAGCCGCCTGCGGCGACTCGGGTTCGAACAGTTCGAACGTTCCTGAGGCAAAGCGAACGGCGCACGAGAGCCGCTTGAGTAATGATGGAAAAGAGGCGAAGCGCCCGTGCGCTCCGCCTCTTTCAATTTCAGCATCGACCGCAAAATCGATTCCGATCGCCTCGCTATCGTCACTTCAGATAAGTCGAGAAAAAGTTTTCGATCGTATCGAACGGAATTTTCTTGTCGTAGAGATCCGTATGGTTCGCGCCCGGCACGATGACGAGCGACTTGTTCTCGCCCTTGAGGAGCTTGAACGCGTCCTCGCTGAAGTAGCGCGAATGAGCCTTCTCGCCGTGAACGAGCAGGACGGCGCTCCGGATTTCTCCCGCATACGTCAGGAGCGGCATGTTGATGAAGGACAGCGACGAGGTCGTATTCCACCCGCCGTTCGAATTGAGCGAACGCTTGTGGTACCCGCGCTCCGTCTTGTAGTAGTCCCAGTAGTCGGCGACGAACTGCGGCTCGGCGCGAAACCCGCCCACGAGCGTGCAACGCCCCCTCGTTCATCGCGTCGAAGTAACCCCAGGCGTTGACGCGACTCATGTCGTACATGGTCTAGGTGACCGTCGCCTTGATGCGGGGGTCCGCCGCCGCAGCGTTGAGCGCCATGCCGCCCTTCAACGGCGGTTTTTTCGGAAAGTCTGTTTGCCTCGCAGTATCCGGTGACCGTCGAGTCCGTGGGACAGACTTTTTGACGAGTGAGCCGAACGTGTTCAAGCGCAACCCGACGCTCTCACGGGAGGAGGGAGGCGAGTCGTCTTCCTCAAGGAAGGCATCCGTTTGGAACTCAAGGGCAACGCAGCTCCGGTGACGGAGCTAATCATTTGCAATAATGGGAGCAATCGCGCTGTTCGAGCGCCCACTCATCCGCGAGCGGCAACAGGAGGACATCAAGATCGCGAAGAAGAAGGGCGTCTACATGAGCCGAAAGCCTGTAGATGCAACTTTGCGAGAAATGATTGCGAAGAAGATCGAAGCGGGCGTACTGGTTGCCCACATCGCCCGCGAACTCAAGATTGGTAGAACTATTATTTACAAATACCTGAAGGATGCCGCTTCCAAGAAGTGAGAGAGCTTCGAGGAAGCCGACGAGCAACTCCCTCGAGCAGAAAGCACCTTGTCAGAGCCTATTCAGCAAGGACTTCACAGCGTTACCAAGGGCAACACCAAGGAGCACAGGGACCGCATTTCCAATCTGAGTGTAAATGGGAACCTCATATTGACGGCTACTTCCTCCAGTCGTCATCTTCGATCGGAACTTGAGCCATTTCACGAGCAGATAGAGTTCTGAGTTCAGAGTAGTGGCAAGCATCATCGGGAATTGACAACGCAGCAGGTGCTGGTTGGTCTGCAACCAACGCCCGTTGAGTTTGTTTTTTCGTCAAATGTTCCTTCAGATATGCCTCAAACTCTTCTTTTTTATCAAAAAATCCATAGCAACCAGAGCCTAACAAGTAACTCTTATGGCGGAGTTCTTGCCAGGCGTAGTTACTAAGCTCATGGATTTTCCCAGCAATGAACGCATACGCATCTTTTCGAGTTTGCGGAGAGATGTTTTTTTGGGCCAGTATTTGATATATTCGAAAACGTCTACGGACACGAGGTTGATTGACAATCAGTCGGTTAGTTTGATCTTCTTGCGTTTGTTTAGCTAGCAGACCGTTCAAAGTATTATTGAGATTTTTGACATAAGTGCTTTTCTTTGAAGGATTCTCAGTTTTAAGATCACCAATAGCATCTTGCACGGAAACATAGGATTCCATACAAGTTGCAAGTGGAGCCAAGAATGAAGATCGGAATAACCTCCAAACATCTAGATCAAGATTGTTGAGATCAAGAACGCTTATATCTTTGATATTTACGACTCCTCCAGATCTCACCAACTCATAGAATTTTTTAGATCCTTCAAAAATCTTTTTTTCTGACTCCGAAAATGTCGGAGTAATACTTTCAAAAACATCGTGTCGTAAGCAGATCAAGATAAATCTTGGTCGATTCTGTGCAACTCCGGCAAATTTTGCATTTATGTGTAACGGAAGGGGAACATACCCAATAGAAACGAATGCCTTAGTTATTTCAAACCAGGCGTGATACTTCTTGCCATTTTCATTAAATGGCCTAAGAATTCCGCTGACATTTTCCAAGAGTACCGACTTTGGCTGTACAAGTTCAACGAATTTTGCAAAGGCCCAAGGCAGAGAGTTTTTTGCATTGTTCTTTTCTCGGAGACCAGCTAGACTGAAAGACTGACATGGTGGACCTCCAGAAACGAGATCCACTCCGCCTTGTCCAAAGCCACTTTTGAGTTTCTGCAACGCCTCAGGGTGTCCTTCAAGCCACGAGTTGAGCGAAAGGATGGTGCCAACGACCAAGCTACCTTCAAGGTTTGAACCGTCGTCGGCTAAGTCTCGGTTTTTCGCGACAGGGCAAGTGCGGGGGTCCTCACGAAGGCGCTTCCTCATATCGGCGCGAGCGAAGTTGCTCTCGATCCAAAGAGTCCTTGTCGAATCTTCAGGGTAGTCGAGCAGATTTTCACCGAAGAAGTTGTAGGCAAAAGTCTCTGCTGCCATTGGAGAGAGTTCGTTTGCCAACGTCAGCGTAAAGCCAGCTTTTGTCAGACCGAGACATAGGCCACCGCATCCTGCAAAAAGTTCGATGTGGTTCATGGTTTCAATGAGCAAATAGTAGTCAGACGGTCATTTTATGTGTTGTGCCCAAAAAAGTCCAGGGCGTTGGCGTAAGAACACCTAGCGGCCGAGCGAATAGACTTCTTCAATGAATTCTTTAAAACTAATAAAATATTTATGTCGATCTTCAGGGTAGATTTGCGCTATAGGTTGAGGTATAACCAGCTGGATGCCTCCAACACGCATTTCTTCCATTTGAGGCTCAGAAATATTACCTTCCAAAGTGATGAGATGTTTAATTGCAATTCGATTGGCCTCAGATATAACTTGACGCCAACGATCCTTACACGTTGTTTTTGCCGCCAACATGCGTAGGAGATTACTCGGGAAGTTAGGATTATGGTATTCCGATACCCCAGGGAACAGAAAGTCTGGAGTTACTTTTAGTTCGGTCTTTCCGTGCAATGTGTAACGAATTTTATTCGCTTCTAGAATAAATCGTATGTGATTTTCAAAGGAAAATCCAGCTCGTGACTTACGCCTATTATGAAAACTAAGAACCTCAGCCAATAGGGCGTCAACATCACCTCGAGAAATATCGGTAAGATCAATGCATTCTCTTGGCGAAAAAGCGGTTTTCAAGCGATCACAAATATTAAGGTATTCAAGCGCCTTAAAATACCGCTCTTCTGTCTCTGTCAATAAAATCAAAGCCCCATCGGGGTCCCCAATAACATCAATCTTATTTTTAATTTCAGCTTGGACAAAATCAGAAAATTCAACAGTACTTGGAAATTTACTTCCAAACTTTTCCTCAATCCGCTTTTCGCATTCATGTTCCGATAGGTCTATTTGTATACCTAACGTGTATTTAAAAAATGAACGGAGAGGAAGTAGAAGCTTCTGTTTCGTGAGATCAACGCCTTTCACCTTTCCCAATTCGAGATTCTTAATATCGAAACTGAGCAGGGAAAGCAACTGTTCAGCAACAAGAGAATCATGCGGGCACGACAAGATTATGAGTTTGTCATCGTGCGTGAGCATGAAAAATGCGAGTTGACCAGCATCAAACCGTTCAGTTACATCATTGTCTACGTAGTAAAGACGGAATTCTGGGCCGCGTATATCAGATTTTCCACGACGAGCGTTGTACCAGCTGGTTGTTCCTTGTTCGACGACGGGATCAACGCAATCATCATCAACCCATACGAAGGTTGTTGAGAAGTACTTGCAAGCTTCTGGGTCTGTGCCCAGATGCTGGCCGAAGGAGGCGGCGACAAGGCCTCCGATCTCATGTTGATGGGATCGGCTCTTGACGCCATCAACGGACTTCATGTACTTGATCGCTGTTGCTTTGAACAGCTCGGCAAGTTTTTCGAACATAGGTAACTAGAAGAGACGCGCGGACAAGGCGAGCCTCCTCATGAGGTTCATGGAAAGGAAACTTTAGTTTGCTTCAAGGCGTTGTAGCAGTTGGCTGACCTGTCGCGTCGATTGGTGAATGCGTAGATCTGCACCAGCATTTTTCTAAATTTGTTCGCGACCGGAATGACCGCATCGAACTTGGAGAGGCCTCAAATGTCATAAGGCAAGACCAGAACGATGACTTTATCTAGCCAAGAATGCAACACGAAGCGAGTCTGTGTCACGCCGCAGTCAATGATGACGTCGTCCCACGAGCAGGCTAGAACGTTCAATGAGGTGCTTGACGCTGGAGATCGCCGCGCATTCGAGCGCCGACTTGAACTTGAGCTCCTGCGATGAACGAACCCGTACGGCGTCAAAAGCAGACTGTTGCTCGTCCGTATCGAAGACCCAAAGCTTGCGGTCGAGATGCGTGATCTGGCGACACAGTGCGTGCTGTACCGCGGCCATGGTTGTTTTCGCCCCTCCTTTGGTTTGTGCGATGACGACGTTCATGAGCCTCTCCTACGAAAAGTAAATGACTAGCATATATAGCATTTTTGCTTGATACGGTGTTACTTGAAGTACGGTCTGGCGAACATCGTCGAGAACGTCCTCGCGGGGCGGTTCTTCGGCAAGAAGCGACGCTTTTTCTCGCTCGCCGTTCCGCTTGCCATGTTCGGAGCGTACGCGCTTTTGTACGCGACGGCCGAAACGCGTCTTGCCGCGGCCGGGCTCGTACTCGGACTCGGCGTAGCGGCGGGCTTTGCAAGCATCGTCGGTCAAAACCTCATCGCCACCGCCGCGCGACGGGCACCCGACCTGGCCAACGGCCTCTTTCTCTCGGCCGCAAACTTCGGCACCGCGCTCGGCACGGCGTTTTGCGGCGTCTTTATCGGTTGGATGGGAACAAAGGCCGCGCTCTTCGGTACGCTCCTCATGCTGATCCTTGCGTTCGTACTCGTAGCGTTGCGCCTGCGTGCGGACTCGATCGATCCCGAGCCCGCGATCCCGAGCGCGACGCAGAGTCCCGAAGGAGCGGCCGCCTGAAGGGGGCCGGCAAGACGCGACGAACGTCGCAGACGAACGTTGGAAAAAAGGGGCGCCGAAGCGCCCCTTTTTTCATTCGAATCCGCGCACCCGAACCGCCCGGTCGTTTCCCGGGCGGCTCGCGTTTTGCGTGGCGCCTTTATGCGGGTTTCTTCCCGGTCGCAACTCCCCAGAGGATCGTGAGAAGAGCGGCCGCGGCCGCGGGCGTCACCCAGCCGAGACCCGACGCGGCCCAGGGCAAAAGGGCGAGGACGTCCGAGAGTCCCGGCACTCGCAGACCGCACCCTTCGAGCGCGAGAGTGACGGACACAACACCCGTCACGAGCATCGTCACGGGGTAGAGCTTCGGCATCGCACCGAGTCGGGGCGCCGCGAACGTGAAGAGCGCGAGCACGATCAACACGAGCGCGAGCGGATAAATCGCCACGAGCACGGGCACGGACACCTTCAAAATAAGGGTGAGCCCCGCGTTCGAGACGATCATGCTGAGGATGGCGAAAATCGCCACCCAGCCCGTGTAGCCCGGCGCCGGAATGAGACCGCGGAAGTAGTTCGAGCAGCAGGAGAGAAGCCCCACGCAGGTGTTGAGGCAGGCGATGAAGAAAATGAGGCCGAGCACGACGGCGCCCGCGGGACCGAAGAGGTGAGCCGCAGCCTGGGTGAGCGTTTGCGCCCCGTTTTCAAGCCCCGAGAAGCTTCCGCCCGTCTGAGCGCCGACGTGCGCGAGCGCGCCGTAGACGACGAGGAAGACGACGAGCGCGATGAGGCCCGCTTTGACGGTTTCCGCCACGATCGCCGACTCCTTCGTGACGCCGAAGGCGCGGATGTTCATCGCGATGATAAGACCGAAGTTGAGCGCCGCGATCGTGTCCATCGTCTGATAGCCCTCGATGAAGCCGCGCGCGAACGCCCCTTCGGCGTAGGCACCCGTCACGGGACCGTAGTCGCCGATCGGGTTGAGAATCACCCCGACAAAGAGCGTGAGGATGAGGAGGATCAGCAGGGGCGAGAGGCACTTCCCGAGACGTTGCGTAAGCTTCTCGGGGTTGAGCGCGATGAAAAAGGCGACGAGGAAAAAGAGCACCGAATAGAGAGCCTGCGAACCCGCGAGCAGGGGAACCCCCGCAACCGTCGATTCAAGCAGTCCCGCCGAGTCGAAGATCGGGCGCACGACCATTTCAAAGGACGTGCTCGCCGTACGGGGAATGGCAAGCGCCGGACCGATCGAGATGTAAATGAGGAGCGTGAAGCAGAAAGCGAACGCGGGCGAGACGCGTCGCGCGAGCGCATCGAGCCCGCCCGACTCGGCCACCGCGATGACGCCGAGAATCGGGAAGCCCACGGCGGTGAGCAAAAAGCCCGCCATGGCGAACCACGTGTGCGTACCGGCTTCTACGCCGAGAAAGGGCGGGAAAATGAGATTGCCCGCGCCGAAGAACATGGAAAAAAGCGTGAGCCCGACGAGAAGACGACTCTTCATCGGAAGGACGGTGAGTGTTGCGGAAGACATGAAGGTGGTTACGGCTGCAAGATGCCCGCGGCAAAAGAAGCGAAAGCGCCCTTCGGCGGGCCGGTTCGTCATTAAGGTTCGGGACGATAGCACGGCGCGACTGAAAAGTGTTTTCATCTGTTGCGTCGGCCTCGAACCGCATCTCGAAAGCGTCCGACCCGCTCCGAGTACAATTTCCACTTTCAAATGCAGGCCTCCGACCTTCGGGTCCCGGCACCGCACTCTCGTTCCTCGGTTTCACGTTTTCTTTTGAGATGACCTCCGATTCGACTTCCCGCACCGACGCCCGTCCGAGTTCGCACTTTTCCGCCGACCTCTTCTCGTTCGCTCCGGGGACGAAGTACCGCCTCTCGCTTCCCGCCGCGGCGAGCGACGCCGCGGCGATCGGGGAAGCGGGCCTCGAAGCACGCCGGCGCGGCGAACGAATTCTCGTCGTGTGCGCGGACCCCGCGGACGTGCGGCGTCTTACGCAGGAGTGCGCCTGGTTCGCTCCCGAAGCGGACGTGCGGGCACTGCCCGACTGGGAAACGCTCCCCTACGATACGCTGAGTCCGCAGGAAGACCTCGTGTCGGAGCGCCTCGAAACCCTCTACCGACTTACAAGCGGCACCGGGGGTGCGGACATTCTCGTCGCCTCCGCCATCACGGCCGCGCAGCGCATGGCGCCCGTTGCTTTTGTCGGCGCCAACACCTTCCTTTTGCGTCGGGGCGATCGGATTTCGATCGAGCGGCTTCGCGAAAACCTCGTCCGGGCGGGCTACGCCGCCGTGAAACAGGTGCTCGCGGCGGGAGAATTCTCCGTGCGCGGGAGCATCGTCGACGTCTACCCGATGGGGTCCGAAAACCCCTTCCGACTCGATCTTTTCGACGACGAGATCGATTCGATCCGGTGGTTCGACGTCGACACGCAGCGTTCGATGGAAGTGGTCGAGGAAATTCGGCTTCTTCCCGGGCACGAATTCCCCGTGACCGCCGAAGCGCTCGCCCTTTTCCGGCAACGCTGGCGCACGGTCTTTTCGGGCGACCCCAAAAAGAGCATCGTCTACACGGACGCTGAAAAAGGGGTGCTGAGCCCGGGGATCGAATACTACCTGCCGCTCTTTTTCGACGAGACGGCAACGCTCGCCGACTACCTTCCCGCCTCGACCCGCGTACTGCTTGCGGGCGACGTCGCGAAGGCGCTTCGCGACTTTCGCGCCGACATGACGAGTCGCGCGAAACTTTTCGCCGCGGACCCCGTGCGGCCGTCCTTGCCGCCCGAGGCACTCTGGCTCTCGGACGAAGAGTTTTTCGTGAGTCTCGGGCGCTTCGCGCGCTTCCCGATCGAACGACCCGCAGACCCTGCCGCGCAGGGGCGACTTGCGGGCGCGACGGTCGATCGAAAGAACCCGAAACCCTTGGCGAACCTCGAAAACTTCGTTGCCGCGGAAAAATCTCGCGGTCGGCGCGTGCTCATTGCGGCCCCGTCGGCGGGACGCTTCGAGACGATCGGAGAACTTCTTCGCGCGGGCGGCCTCAAGGTCGAGGAATACGCCGACTGGGAAAGTGCCCGGGCGGGCGAGGCCGTGCTCGGCCTTACGATCGCCCCGCTTTATGCGGGGGCGCTCTTTGAAGAACTCACGCTTCTTACCGAAACGGAACTCTACGCCACGAGTCCCCGACGCAATCGCTCGCGCCGCACCCGCACGGCCAATTCGATCGAGATGATGGTGCGCGACGTGGCCGAACTCAAAGTGGGCGACGCAGTCGTGCACGTCGACCACGGGATCGGGCGCTACCGCGGGCTCGTGCACATGGAAACGGGCGAAGGCGAGAGCGAATTCCTCGAAATCGAATACAAAAAGGAAGCACGCCTTTACGTGCCGATCACAAATCTGCACCTCATTTCGCGCTACTCGGGGAACGACCCCGCGAACGCCCCGTTGCACGCGCTCGGGCGCGGCGACTGGGAAAAGGCGAAACGCAAAGCCGCCGAAGAAGTGCGCGACACCGCGGCGGAACTGCTGCATCTCTACGCGCTTCGCAAGAGCCGTGCGGGCGAAGTCTTCCGAGTCGACCCCGTCGAGTACGAAGTTTTCCGCGAAGGCTTTGCCTTCGACGAAACGCCCGACCAGGCGGCCGCCATCGAGGCCGTGATCGGCGACATGACGTCGGGGAAAGCCATGGACCGCCTCGTGTGCGGGGACGTGGGCTTCGGGAAAACCGAAGTGGCGTTGCGCGCGGCGTTTGTGGCCGTCATGAGCGGAAAGCAGGTGGCGGTTCTCTGCCCGACGACGCTTCTCGCCGAACAGCACGCCGCGACCTTCCGCGACCGCTTTGCCAATTGGCCCGTGACCGTCGCAGAACTCTCGCGCTTTCGTACCGGGAAAGAAACCGCCAAAACGATCGAAGGGATCGCCGCGGGGACGGTCGACATCGTGATCGGGACCCACAAGCTCCTCTCTGAAAAGGTCGCCTTCAACAAATTGGGGCTTGTCATCATCGACGAAGAGCACCGCTTCGGCGTTCGTCAGAAGGAGGCGCTTCGGAAGATTCGCGCCGAGGTGGACGTTTTGACGCTCACCGCCACGCCGATTCCGCGCACGCTATCGATGAGTCTCGAAGGAATCCGCGACTTTTCCGTCATCGCCACCGCGCCCGAGCGGCGCCTTTCGGTGAAAACCTTCGTGCAGGGCGAGCAGGAGGGGGTCGTTCGCGAAGCGATTCTGCGCGAATTGAAGCGCGGCGGTCAGGTCTATTTCCTTCACAACGAAGTCGAGACGATCGAAAACCGCCGCGAGCGCCTCGAGCGCCTCGTTCCCGAGGCGCGCATCGTGGTTGCGCACGGGCAGATGTCGGAGCGCGAACTCGAACGGG
>OGLJ01002389.1_pt1 | contig 12087 bp, 8 predicted proteins | sample 1572801 | NCBI WGS metagenome assembly OGLJ01 (sample SAMEA2581877, study PRJEB24529) | metagenome | biome: Human gut stool | place: China | collected 2011
TTGTCCAGATACGGCTCCATGTCCAGCAGGAGCCTGCTCCCGGAGACGAAATCGACCTGAAGCACATGACCGCCGAGCGGACGGACGGCCTCGATGTATTTCCGCTCCATCTGCCCTCCCCTCCTTTCTCAGAATGCAGATAAAAAGGTTCCACCGTATCTGTAGGATACAGCGGAACCTGAAAAATAACCATTAACAACTTGTTAGTTTGTGCGCCGCGCGCGGAACAGAGAAAACGGATACGGGAGAGCCGCCGTGCAGAAAAATACACTTTCTGCGGTTTTTCTGCATCGTTTCATTCCAGTTTATTCCTTAAATACGCTCCGCTCCGGTGCTATAATTGGGAAATACACAGTATATTTCATGCTGAGAAAGGAATGATATGGATATGAAAAGACGTATTTTATCCTGTTTTCTGGCATTCTGCATGATCTTCGCCCTGCTTCCGGCACCGGCGCAGGCGGCAGGGAACGCGACGGCGACCGTCACGGCCACCGTGCAGCACAACCGGGACGGGAGCGGCGCGGAGACCGGACAGATCACCGCGCAGATCGAGGCTTACATGACCGATCCGGCCAACAAGACCCGGACGGTCAAGCCCTGCGACATCATTTTTCTGATCGAGCAGTCAAAATTCATGAATACGCAGAACGGCTCGGCCAATTCCGGCGACGAGCGCGCGGAAATCCTGGGCGCCATAGAACGCCTGCTGGACGGGATGCCGAAGCCGACCACCGGCGGCGAGCACCGCATTGCGATCGCGGGCTACGGCCGCATCAACAACCCCGGCATCGGCGACAGCTATGATGCCGCGCTCTACCCCGGCACGCTGCCGAGCAGTAATGAGAGCCTGAACACCGGCTATTATACCAAGGACGGCTTTCATTCGAAGAAATACTGGACGGAATGCGACAGTCAAGATGAAGCGTCCCTGCCGAAGCTGCCGTCGGGCTATCTGACAAACACAGATGGTACAGATGGCTATGACGATGTGTTCCTGACGGTCAGCGACGCCAAGCAGGTCATCGACGCCGATAAAATGGTGCCGTGGTACGCCGGTGCGGCGCGCATGGACGCCGGTCTGACCATCACGGAGCGGCTTGCCGAGATCGCCAAGGAGCAGCACAAGGTAGACGGTGAGGATCGAAATCTGATCGTCTGCATCGCCGCCAGCTCGCTCCCCTACCAGAACAGTGGCACTTATCAGCAGCTGCGCCCGAACGCGGCAATCGAGGCGGCGAACACGCTCAAGGAAACCTATGGCGCGACCATTTTCGGTCTGGGCGATTTCAACAAGCTGAACCTGGGAAACAGTGAGTCTCTGAACGACCCCGACAAGCAGCGGGACTTCTTCAACCGCACCATGGCGTCCATCTGCGGCAATGCGTCTACAAGCGCCGCGGACGGCGCGGACTATTTCAAGGGACTCAGTCAGGTGCACGACATCGACGAGGCGCTCAACGAGCTGATGACCAAAATCGACGCCAATGTCGGCGAGGGCGCAGCCGAGAAGCTGAGCATTGATGTGGACAGCTTCACCGAGGGCGCGGGCGGATACAGCTGGAAGCAGCTGAAGGACGGCCACCATATCCTGTCCGCCGGCAGCATCCGTGAGGTCGCGTCGGTGGATTATTACCGCTTCACCGGCTATGACAGCAGCGGAACGCCGCTGTTCGAGTCGACGCCCTCCCGCCATACCGAACAGAACCTTGCGGACATCGGCCGCGGCAACGCCATCCAGACCTCTCTGAACATTCTGCCGATTCCGCCGCAGGCGCAGGCAGGCGAGATGATCAAGGGGCGCGAATTACGGCGAGAAGGTCGTCATCACCATCACCGACCCGGTCTGCATCGACTATGACTGGATCGGGCGCTGGAAGCCGGACATTCCTCTGCCCAAACACGAGCACGCCGCGCGCGGAACGACGCACAAGCCTGCCGCGCCGACGCAGAACGCAGTGGCCGGGAAAAACCTGAACCTGAAATTCGACGGCTGGTACCGCCTGTGGGACGAGACGATCGACAAGGATAAGCCAACGTGGGAATACGGCGGAAAGACCTACGTCAAATACACCGGAAGAGTGTTCCCGGCGTTCGGCAGCGACCTCAAGCTGTACGGCCGCTGGCTGCCCGAGATTCAGGTCTCGTTTCACTGGGCCGGCTCGGTCATCCCGGTGGACGGGGACGGCAATGAAATCGCGGCGCCGTCCGCGCTGAGCCTTTCGCTTAACGGAGACGGAACCTGTCACTATCAGGCGACTGCGCCGACGGCGGACGGCTTCGAGTTCGACGGCTGGTACAAAGATTCCGCCTGCACGCAGAAATTCGAAGAGGGCGGCGAGGTTCTGACCGCAAACACCAACCTTTACGGCCGCTGGACGAGGCTCGGCACGAAGATCGTGACCTTCAAGGGGCAGAACGGCACATGGTCGGGCGGCGCAACAGAGGACAAGACCGTTCCCGTCAAGCTGCGCAACGGTCTCGGAACGCTGTCTGAGGGTGACGTGCCGACGGGTATGACTCCGGACAACGAACACAAGGCTCCCGGCGCGTGGGACAGCCGCCCGAACACGAACACCGACGGCATCAGTGAGACGGGAAACTATGTCTATACCTATACCTTCCCTCAGAAGGACAAATGCACGGTAACTTATCACTGGCTGAGCACGGAGAACCCGGATTCCGCCGCCCTCCCGCCGCAGGAGACAGTGCCCGAGGGTACGACTTATACGGTCGCAACGGTTGACTCAGTAGAGGGCTGGAAGTTCTCGGGCTGGTATGATAAAGCGAACTGGACTGACACCGATGAGACCGTAAAACCAGGAACGTACAGCAGCACAGCTCAAGACATCAACCTCTACGGCAGATGGACACATAAGGGCTGTACCGTAACGTTTCGCGCGGATTATGAAGGGGCCGAACGCGGATACCTGGATGCGAACAAACAGACCGTTGTTCTTACATATACGGTTCCCTACGGCTCTACCCTGCGGAAGGAACGTATAAGCCTGCCGACCCCGGTTCCCGGTGAGGCGACCTACTATTTCTTCAAGGACTGGGATCTGGATAACCTTTTCTATACCGATCCGGATGTTCTGAATATGCCTGTACGCTCCGATCTGATCTTCGTCGCCCAGTGGTGGCCGATCGTGACGTTCGACGCCAACGGCGGCGCATGGAGCAGCGGCGAGACCATCGAGACCATGCACTATGTGAAAATTCAGACGGATACCGAGAAGGTTGCGGCGGAAAGTACGCCGGTCAGAAACGGCTATACCTTCCTCGGCTGGTATACGGCGGCCGACGGCGGCAATCGGGCGAATTTTGAAGAAAAGGTGAACCGCCCCACAACCCTGTATGCACACTGGGCAAAAAATGCCGCCGTCACGTTCCGCATCGTCAACGGCACATGGTCGGGCGGCGCAGCAGAGGACAAGACCGTAACGGTCGTGCTCTATCCGCAGGCGGACGGCACCGCGAGCGGCACGTTGGACGCAAGCTATGTACCGCAGATCATGCTCCCGGCGCCGGGATACGAAAATACCGCCGGCGGCTGGGAGCAGACGCCGAACACCGACCCGAACGGCATTACCGGAGATGTGACCTATGTCTACCGGTTCGGCAGCACCGGCGGCGGCAGCTCTTCCGGCCACTCGACCCGGTACACCCTGCACTATGAGTCGAACGGCGGCACAGCTTACAAGGATGAGCGCTGTTCTTCCGGCACGAAGGTGACGCTCGATAAGACCCCGACCCGCGAAAGCTATACCTTTACCGGCTGGTATGCGGACAAGGCGCTGACGCAGAAGATCACGACCATGACGATGAACAGCGACAAGACGGTCTATGCAGGCTGGGAGGCGACCGGCGTGCCGGACAAGCTCAACGGCGACGACCATTTCGCCTATGTAGTCGGTTACTCCGATAGCACTGTCCGTCCGAACGCGAACATCAGCCGCGCCGAAGTTGCAACGATCTTCTTCCGCCTGCTCAAATCCGACATCCGCGACGGAAATCTGACCGCCGACAACGAATTTTCCGATGTTTCGGACGGCCAGTGGCACAACAAGGCGATTTCCACGATGGCGAAGCTCGGTATCGTCAAGGGCCGCCGTGCGGACCGCTTTGACCCCGATGCCTCGATCACTCGTGCGGAGTTTGCGGCAATCTGCGCGCGCTTCAACACCAAACCGGTCGAGAACAGCGGCAGCTTCTCCGACATTTCCGGTCACTGGGCGGAAAACGAGATCAAGAGAGCGGCGGCGTTCGGCTGGATTTCGGGCTATCCGGACGGCACGTTCCGCCCCGATGCCCGCATCACCCGCGCTGAAGCTATGACGATGATCAACCGCGTGCTCTGCCGTATGCCGCAGAGCGAAAGCGATCTGCTGGACAACATGGTAACGTGGCCGGACAACAAGCCGTCCGACTGGCACTATCTCGCCGTACAGGAGGCCACGAACAGCCATGACTTCAACCGTCAGGGCGAGGTCGGCGAAAGCTGGACGAAGCTGACGAGCGTCCCCGACTGGACACGGTATCAATAAATAGAAAGTTGCAGAGTTATAACGTTGTAAAGTTATAACTCTGCAACTTTTTAACTTTACGGCGTTTTGAGAAGCGTGCGGCCGTCACGGAGCGACGCTCTGCCCGCAGCGCGAAGTGCCCCCCCGGATTTAACACGCAGGCAAAGCACCGAAAGGCAGGCCGCGAACAGGCTTTCTCCGGTGTCATATCTTTCAAGTATTGCCACCGGTTGCAAAACCCAGCGTCATAAGTTATAATAGAGGTGTCAAAACCTATATTCAAAACTCGCGGTGTCAAAACCGGGAAAACGGGGGAATTTACATGACATTCGGCTACGCGAGAGTCTCGACCAAGACGCAGGCGCGCGACGGCAACAGTCTGGACGCGCAGCAGGCGGCGCTGACCGCGGCGGGCGCGGAAAAAATCTATACGGACACCTTCACCGGCACCAAGATCGAGCGTCCGGAATTCGACAGGCTGCGCGCGCAGCTGCGGCGCGGCGATGTGCTCATCGTGACGAAGCTCGACCGCCTTGCGCGGTCGGTGTCGCAGGCGTCCGGCCTCATCACCGAGATGATCGACGAGGGCATCACCATCAACGTGTTGAATCTTGGCATCCTGTCCAACGACTCGGTCAACACGCTGCTGCGCAACGTGCTGCTGTCGTTCGCGCAGTTCGAGCGCGACATGATCGTCCAGCGCACGCAGGAGGGCAAGGCGGTCGCGCGCGCGACCGACCCGAATTTCCGTGAAGGCCGCCCGCCCAAGTTCGACACCGAGCAGCTCGACCACGCGATGACGCTGCTCGCGGACCATTCCTACCCGAAGGTCGTCAGGCTCACCGGCATCAGCAAGTCCACGCTTATTCGAGAGAAGAAGAGGAGGAAGGGAGAATAAAGTTATATATAAAAAGACTCTTATCAGAATACATCTGATAAGAGTCTTGAACTTTTAAATTTAGATACAGTACTCCTACAAGGGAGCGAAAAGAGACAATACTCACCAAGTGAGCTAAGACAGACTTTACATATATATTATACGATATTTCCGCTTGAAAGGCAAGCATTTCCCACAAAGATAACCTGCTATTTTCATAGGTTATCAGTTTACCCGTTCATACAAAACGGGTAAACTGATACTTTATCTTCCCAGCGTGATACTACTGCCCTTAAAAGAAATATTCCGCCTTAAATTTCCACCAGAGACGCAAAGCACAACCGCAGCGTTTCCGACTCTTCCCATTTCACAGTTCTAATCTGTTCATCAATTAAGGAAAAGACTTTTTCCGGATACTGTACAGCCCATGTCAATCCCAGATGCGCCTTCAGTTTCAAACGATCCGTTGAAATATATCGTGATGCTTCTTCACGCATTCGAGAAGCGAACGCTCCTGTTTTCTCGACAATGCTCTTATCATATGGATCTTCAGCAATGGCTGCAAGCATTGCGGTTTCCAATGCGCCCTGCTGCTCCTGTGGAATGACGACCAGCAACGCCGAAAAAGTTTTTTCCATTCTAAACTCGTTCGTATAACTGCAATCGTTCCACTGATTGTTTTTAATGGTGCCACACGGTACTTTCAGAAAAGCGGATGCTTCTGTTTCGATTTCACTGACCTCTCTGTTATCTCGATCGGCTACAATGGCGATCTTCTCAAAGGCATCTGACATAACGAGCGGTTTTTGAATTTTATCGTCAAAGAATTTCCCGAAATTATCTTTTCCGCCTACTGCACAGATCAACAGATAGTCGTTGTTCTTTTTATACCATGTGACTTCTTCATTTTGTTCTGTTGCTCGAATGGATACGCCCTGCGGCGGTTGACGAACAAACTTCCATCCTGCTGTTCGTTCCAGATAGTAGCTGAGCAAGATTGCATCGGTTGCGCCTTCACAAAGAATCAGTTTATTCATAGACGCACCTCGAAGCCGAACGCTTCCCTGTTTTTAAAGACCTCTCGCCCCTGAAGGACGCGAGAATATGTCTTATGGTTTTCTCTTCTTAATGTGACAACGGTAATAGCATCTTCTTTTGACTGGATATCATAATCCTGTGTAGCAAGTAAACCGTCAATTGCTTCGATGCTGTGGGTTGTAATAAAGACCTGCACATTAAATGTGTGGCAAGCCTTGACAATAAAACGAAAAATATCATTATAATATTTTCTGTGGATTGCGGTTTCAATCTCATCAATCAGTAAAATTCCGTCAGTCGCTCCAATGATCGCATTTGCCAATACAAGAACTTTTTTTATGCCATCGCCATACGTAGACAGCGGCATATTGCCAAGCCGTTTATGCTTCAGATACTCTACCGGTCGATTGCTGACATCACTTCTGAAAATCATTATATCTTCTATTTCCGGATCAAACAATTGCAGCGCATTCAGACAGATTAACTTATAAGCATCATTTTTTATAATTCTGTTTACAATATTCCCGTTAAGATGCTCAAATGGCGATATATAACTGATCTTGATCTGCGGTTTCAGCCGAATTAATGTACCGGTCACGCGAGTCAATCGGTTCAATCGAATACTTTCCGTTAATGTCTGTTCACCGATCATATAAACCGAGCTGCCATCAAAAACATCGGTTTCCGTTTCTCCATTTGCTTCTGCAAATTCTCTGCGTGCTATACGATCCAGCTCATTTAGGTCTATCAGCTCTTTTGACTCGGTTCCCGAAAGCACATAGGAAACAGGCTGACTGTCATACTCTCCCGAAAGTTTGATTTGCAATTTATCATCTTCTTTGGGAAACATACAAATAAAGCTGTCATACAGCGAATTAGAAAAAAAGGTCAACGTGCGATCACGCAGTCTGGCAATGTTGTAAATATTTGCAGAACTTCCCGAGCGTAGAAACTGAATAGCTTCCATTACGCTGGTCTTGCCGCAGTTATTGTCACCCACAATTACATTGATTGAAGTCAAATGCTCTATATTCAAATCCCGTATTCCACGAAAATGGTCAATCCGAAGCTGAGTTAATGTTTTCATAGTCAAATATCCTCGCTTTCTTCAAAGCAAACCAGAAGACGCTTACCCAGTGCTTCTGCAATCTTCTGTAATGAATCAATCGTTGGGCGCGTTACACCATTTTCTATATTGCTGATATTAGCCTGTGACAAACCAGTTCTGTGCGCCAGTTCTTTCTGTTACCTTTTGTTTTTTTCTTTCGCTGACAATCAGCTGCTGAATTTCTTTATAAACATCATCGCGCGGAAGATCTTCTTCAGAATCAGAAAAATCAGAAGTATTTATTTTAGAGAATGCTTCATCTAAATATTTTTGGAAATCACTCATAGAACACCTCAAAAATATCTTTTATTAGATATATTATATCCAATTTTTTTAGGTATTTCAACAGAAATATAATCTGAAAAGTATATTTAATTAAAGGTTATAAAGTTAAAACATTATAATTTTCCAAATGCAGAAAAGCCCCGGTGCTGCGTCACTAGGGCTTCGTTCTTACATTTTATGCTTTTTCGGTTATATTCCCTTAATCAAATTCCATTACAGCATACCTAATACTACCACTTTTATTGTATAATCTGGTTTTAAAATAAATATTTGTCCGTAGCATATCACTTTAATTCATCCTGCACTTCAATTTTTTCGCAGATTATATCACTAATTGATTTGAATTGCAACCCATATTTGCGTTTTTTCGCCTTTTTGAGCACAAAATTATATTTTTTTCTTGACATCCCATAGTTATCATGGTATTCTTAATTACAGAAAATAAAAAGAGCCAATGCCGGCAAGCATCAGCTCTTTGATAAACGGTATCCGCCACTTGGTGCAACCAACACCAGCGAGCGGTAAGATCTCACTACCCTGAGACCAATAACGCGCCAAATGGCGCATACCGCTTACTTGTATAACTATTATACAATCAACAAGCGGTTATGTCAATACGACGCGCGTTTTTCGACAAAAATCAATTTTTCTTCCTTGTACGACACATTTTACTTGTGCAACATTACGAATTTTCGATTTTTAGTGCGAATTTAGACATGGTTTTTCAATCGTCTGGTGTGAGAGCATCAGACGATTTTTTATTTCTTCTGCAAAAAATTTGACCATCGGAAAGGAGGAAAAGCAATGTCCGCGACCGGTTACACAACAATCTATAACGAAGTTCTGCGCGACAGAACGCTTTCCCTCGACGCGAAGGGTCTGTTTGCCGTCATCAAGTCCTTTATCGGCCTGCCGGATTTTGCGCTGAGCAAGCGCCGCCTCGGCTATGCCTGCTCGGACAGCGCCTACCTGCTGAACGCGGCGTGGAAGGAGCTCAAGCAAAAGGGATACTTGCAGCACTATTTCTCCCAGTCGGAAAATGGTGCGTTTTGTCACGTCTATAACCTGATGCAGCACCCGTCCGCGCCGGTCGATTTCGTCTATTCCCCGTCCATCGACCGCCCGAACGGTGACGTTGTCTGCATTTCCGACGCCCAGCGCGACTACACCAACATTTCCACCGCCGTCCTGCGTGACAAATCTATTTCTCTCGCGAGCAAGGGACTGTTCGCGCTCGTCAGCCATCTGATGAAAATTCCCGACTTTGTCCTTCGTCCCGAGGGCATCCGTTCGTTCTGTATGGAAAAAATCAAGCATTTCTCGACGCTCTGGAAGCGCTTCAAGATTTCCGGTCTGCTCAAGCAGCACCGCCATCCGGCCGGCGAGGAAAACCGCTGGACATACGACTATGAGATCTGCGAGACGCCCGATCTGGAAACGCCGTACCTCACCAACCACCACGTTGACGGCTCGGTCTCCACGATTGCAACCATCGGTGATTTCCTGGAGAAGCTCAAAAAGCGTGTCTCTCGCATCCGCAAGAACGTGCGCAGCACGAAAAAGAAGGACAAGCCGCGCGCCGTGCGCCGCAAGGAGCGCAGACAGCTCGAACGGCAGCTGAACGCTGACGCACTCCGCGGGCGCTTCGGAAACGACCTGACCGGAACGGTTGTGACAGCGGTCTATAATATCAAGTACGCGGACAAGCTGTTCATCAAGGGCGCGGAGATCGCGCAGGAGCGTCGCGAAACTGTCGCGCAAATGATTTCCCCGGAAAATGTGGAGCGCTTCCTCGACAGCACCACGCTGGATCTTAGCCGCATCAAAAACCCGGTCGCCTACTTACAGACCGCGCTGTTCGACTTCCTCGAAAAGCAGTGCGGCACGGACGCCGCCGAAGCTGCGCCGGACCGGCCGCTTGCCGACTGGGAGCAGGCATGGCTCGCGCAGAAGGCCGATGCACGCCGCCGCCGCGAAGAAGCGATCGCCCGCGGCGAGTATCAGGATTAAACTTTCAGCCATGACAAGCGTCATGGCCGGTTGTCGTGCACGGAAAACGAAACCTCCCGGCTGCGGCACGAAGGACGGCTCCCCGGCCGCCCTTTTTCTTTGTCCGCCGCACCATTCCCCTGTTTTTACAGGGTAGGCTGTTTATGGGTCATATGGAAACAGAAGTCATGGTTTTTGAAAGCGTGCAAATCGGCGGTATCTAATAAAATCCTTACCGATTTATTCTTCTTAAATCAAACCTCTCGTCTAAAACCTCCGGCGAGAGAGACGAAAGAGCGAAAACAAGAAGGATTTTCTAACGATTTTGCAAACAGCAGTTATAACGTTATGCAGTTATACAGTTAAAAAGTTATAGCTTTATAACGTTTCCCCTTCGGCGCCTTCCATCCGACTTACAGATGCAGCGCCGGGAAAAGCACGATGCACGCGGCGTACCGCGTGCATTTTTGCCTGTTTGAGACGGATAAAGGCGAAATCCCTTGTATTTGTGCCCGAAAAGTGCTATACTGTTTATATATCGCCGTTTTTTGCGGCGCCAGGAGAGAAAAAAAGAGAAAGGCGCGGCCTTCCGGGTAGCGGCGTCCGTCACGGGGTAAGGAGAACGGTTTATGAAAAAGAAAAAGCTGCGGCGCGGTCTGTCCCTCTTGCTCGCGGTACTGATCGCAGGCGTCTGCCTGCTGTCCGGCTGCGGCGCGCAGAAGAACGAGGCGCAGGAGAACGCGGAGACCATTCAGGTCTATCTGTGGAACACCACGCTGTACGAAAATTACGCCCCCTACATCCAGTCGCAGCTGCCGGATGTGAACATTGAGTTCATCGTCGGCAACAACGATCTGGATTTTTACAAATTTCTGAACGAAAACGGCGGTCTGCCGGACATCATCACCAGCTGCCGCTTCTCGCTGCACGACGCCGCGCCGCTGAAGGACAGCCTGATGAACCTCGCCCTGACCAACGAGGCGGGCGCGGTCTATAACACCTACCTCGACAGCTTCAAGAACGAGGACGGCAGCGTAAACTGGCTTCCGGTCTGCGCGGACGCGCACGGCTTCGTGGTCAACCGCGGCCTGTTCGAGGAATACGGCATTCCGCTGCCGACCGATTACGCGAGCTTCGTTTCCGCCTGCAAGGCGTTCGAAAAGCACGGCATCCGCGGCTTTGATGCGGACTATTTCTACGACTACACCTGCATGGAAACGCTTCAGGGCCTTTCGGTCTCCGAGCTCTCCTCGGCGAAGGGCCGCCGGTGGCGCACCGCGTACAGCGACCCGGCGAGCACCGAGAAGGTCGGTCTGGACGACGCCGTCTGGCCGGCGGCCTTCGAGAACCTCGAGAACTTCATCCGCGACACCGGACTGAACGCCGCTGACCTGACGCTGACCTACGACGACATCATGGACCGGATGCGCGGCGGCAGGCTCGCCATGTTCTTCGGCACCTCTGCTAACGTCAAAATTCTGGAGGACGAGGGCATTGATACGACCTTCCTGCCGTTCTTCGGGCAGGACGGGCAGCAGTGGCTGATGACCACCCCGTATTTTCAGGTTGCGCTGAACCGCAATCTCGAGCAGAACAGCGCACGCCGCGAAAAGGCGATGCAGGTGCTCCATGTCATGCTCTCCGAGGGCGCGCAGAACCGCATCGTCTATGACGGACAGGACCTCCTGAGCTACAGCCAGAACGTCAGCCTCCGTCTGACCGATTATCTCGAGGACGTGCGCCCGGTGGTCGAGCAGAACCATATGTATATCCGCATCGCCTCGAACGACTTCTTTTCCATCTCGAAGGATGTGGTCTCGCGCATGATCGCGGGCGAATACACCGCAGAACAGGCGTATCAGGCGTTCAACACACAGCTGCTCGCGGACAATACGGAGACGGCGGAGACCGTGCTGACCTCGGACAAGGGGTATTCGAACGTGTTCCATGCGGACGGCGGAAACGCCTCCTTCTCCGTGATGGCGAACACGCTGCGCGGCGTGTTCGATTCCGATGTGCTCATCGCCGCCGCGAACAGCTTCACCGGCAGCGTGCTGGCGGCGGACTACACCGAGAAGATGGCCGCCTCGATGGTCATGCCGAACGACCTGCTCGCCTACCGCCGCACGATGACCGGTGCGGAGCTGACCGAGACCGTCCGCGCCTTTGTCGAGGGCTGCGAGGGCGGCTTTACGCCGTTCAACCGCGGCTCCCTGCCGACGGTCAGCGGCATCGCCATCGAGGTCAGGGAGGAAGACGGCGGC
>OGLJ01002390.1_pt1 | contig 12083 bp, 14 predicted proteins | sample 1572801 | NCBI WGS metagenome assembly OGLJ01 (sample SAMEA2581877, study PRJEB24529) | metagenome | biome: Human gut stool | place: China | collected 2011
TCCTCCAATGTGTGCAGTTCCCTTAACACCATGGATTTTACCATAATTTTCCAGAACTTTCAACGGTTTATATTGGCAAATTTTGGCAAAGAAAATCGAAACCCGCAAATTATTTTGCGTTTTGGGCCTGCGTGTGCGCTGTATCGTCTGTTTTTTCAACAGCGCGGGCCTGCTTGAGCATGGTCTGAGCAAAAATGCCGTAGCCCCGCGTGGGGTCGTTTACCAGCACATGGGTCACTGCACCCACCAGTCTGCCGTTCTGCAGGATGGGACTGCCGCTCATGCCCTGCACGATGCCGCCGGTTTTGGCAAGCAGCTGCCGGTCGGTCACGCGCAGGATCATGTTGCGGTGGGGGTCTGCGTCGTTTACCTTTTCAATGCGGATGCGGTATGCCTTGGGCACCTCGCCGTCCACAGTCGTCCAGATCTCGGCATCGCCCGGCACCACCTCCTGCGCAAAAGCCATCTCCAGCTCCGGGCCGGAAAATGCAGCCCGTGTTCTGCCATAGACCCCGGTCTTGCTGTTGATGCAGATGCTGCCAAGCGCATGGGTGCTCAGAAAGCGGCCCTTCAGCTCACCGGGGCTGCCCACGGTGCCGCTGGTACACCCCACAATCTGGCAGGGGACGATCTCGCCGCTGCGCAGGGCCACGCTCTCACCGGTGTCGCTGTCGCTGATGGGGTGGCCAAGCCCGGCAAACACCCCGGCGACATTGTCCACAAAGGTCATGGTGCCTACCCCGGCGGAAGAATCCCGCACCCACATCCCGGCGCGCCACTGTCCGGCGGTGCTGTCCCACACGGGGGTCAGCCGGGTCTGGAATTGCTCACCATTGCGGATGTAGACCACCTGCACCGGTGCGCCTGCGGCCGTTTCCAGAGCATCGTGCACGGCGTCGTTCGTCTCGGTCAGAGCGTCATCCATGCGCACCACCCGGTCGCCCAGCCGCAGCCCGGCCTTCTTGGCGGGGTTTGCGGTGCCGTCCGGGGTGTTCAGGTCGGAAAAGCCCACAATGAGCGCACCCTCGGAGAACATCTTAACGCCGAAAGGCGTACCGCACACGGTTACCACCGGACGTGTTTCCACCAGAGCGCGCACAGTCTTGACGGGCAGCCACCCGCCAATGGACAAAGTGGCCTGATAGCTGCCCGCAGCCTGCGTGCTGGCCGCGTTGCGGGAGCCAGCGGTGCGCAGCGGCTGCACATAGGCAAAACGGGGCAGGGTAAGGGTCTGGCCGGGTTCCAGCAAAATTTCAGCAGGCAGACTGTGCCACAGCCAGCCCAGCACCGCCAGCGCGGCCACCAGAAGATAAGTTGCCGCAATGCTGCCAGCGCGGCGTAGTTTTGATCTGCGCATCGGCAAAAAGCCCCTTTCCGCCATGGAAAATGATACGATCGTCCGGCGATAGTATGCGCTGTGAAGGGCGGAAATATCAATGCAGTGATTGACTTTTGCCGCCGGAACTGATACTATATTAAGGCGGTTTGGCCGCAGCTGCAGAATAGAAGAATACGCGGGTATGGTGGAATTGGCAGACGCGCAGGATTTAGGTTCCTGTGCCGCAAGGCGTGTGGGTTCGACCCCCACTACCCGCATACAAAGAAAAGCGCGTTGGTTCGTACAGAACCAGCGTGTTTTTTCTTATCATGGTAACACTTTTGGTAACACTATTAAGTTTTCAGGCTGCTCTCACCAGCGCATTATACAACATCTCAATGAACTGCACCGCGCTGGGCGCACCGGTCAGCGGATAGCCTGCCAGCTGCTGCACATACTCCGGGTTTGTGAGCCATGCACCTTTAGCTGCCCGGCGGACAGCGCTTTGAATCGCTTTTGGCTCACATCTTCTGCGGTCGGCGATAGGGGTATAGATATCTTTCTCCACGGCCTGCAGGCGGTCTTCCTGCTCACAGACCAGCTCAAGACACTGGCACAGGATACTGTAGGCGCTCAGGTTACGTGTAATGCCCATCGGGCGCAGCAGATCATTGACTTGAGTGGACAATTCGGAAACGATCATAGTTGACACATCCTTTCTATGCGTCAACTCTAACCGAAAAATACTTAAAATTTACCAATTACGTCGATATACGTCGTAAAGCGTCGAAACACGCCAAGCAAAAACAGCCCCGAGGAACCGTCAGGCTCCCCGGGGCTGCTGCTATGTATGGCTATTTTGGGCAGGGCGGCTTACTTTCCCTGTGCCTTCAGCTTGTCGTAGGTCTGGTCTGCCTGAAGGGCTGCGGTGGTGAAGGAGTTGTTCTTCCACCATGCCACCAGCGCGGCCACGGTGGTGATGCCAGCGGTAACCAGCTGCTCCACGGTCTGGCTCTCGATGGGCAGCACGGGCTTGCCCAGTGCAGACAGCACCTGATTGGTCAGGGCCAGCAGCAGGCAGGCGGTGCGGGCAATGGTGCCTGCGGAGATGGTGGGTGCGTTGTAGGTGTGTGCGTTCATAGTTAGGTCCTTTCTCTTTCGTGTTCGTCTGCTTCTAAATCAGCGATGCGGTGGTTGGCCACCTTCATCTGCTCTTCCAAAATGGGGATGCGGCGGGCAAAATTGTTGTGCTCCCGCACCTCGCGGGTCAGCTCCTCCAGCTTCGTTTCGGTCACGGCCTGCTGCTTGTCCAGCTTTGCATCCATGCTCTGGGCGTTGCGGTTGTTGGAGTAAATGACCCCCAGCAGGCTCAGCCCGCCGGTGATCAGCGCCACGAGAATGCTCTCAATCGGTCACACCCCCTCACAGTGTCCACCGGCTTTTGTTCGGGCGGGTGTCTACATGCACCCAGCCCTTGGCCCGGCCTGCCTTGACCGGGTAGCGGCCAATGCCGCCCCAGCCTGGCATCAGGCTTTCGGCGTAGGCGGCCACAGCCAGCGGGTCGGTGTCCTGCACCTGAATGTCAGCGGCCCGGCCCAGTAGGTGCTGGCTAGATTTAGAGCCGCCCACCTTTGTGTTGTGGCTGGCGGTGCGGTAGCCGCTGGTGATGGTCACCGGCTTGCCGAAGTGCTCCCGGATGCACTGCAGCAGCACCACAAGGCCCTCGTCAATGAGGATGGTGTCGGTGCCGTCGCGGCAGCGGAACTCCCGCACACGGAATGCGGGGGAGAGCTGCTTTGCACCATCCTTCTTCAGGCTGTACTGTTTGATCGCCATATGGATCACGTCCTTTCACGGCCCGGTCAGGCGCTGGTCTTTTCGGTCAGCATCTCGGTCAGTTCTGCGTACTGTTCATCGGTCAGCTTGGCGGCGGCGTAGAAGATATCCAGCTTCTTTTCCATACCGGCGGTCTGGCCGCGCTCGATCATACGTTTGCAGGTTCTATAAAGTGCCATAGTAGTCATTCCTTTCTGTTTATGCGGTGGTTTCATCATCGGTCACGCCCAGCTCCAAAAGAGTTAGGCGGTAGTCCTGGTCAAGGTTCAAAGCGTCTGCGTCGGCCAGAGCGGATTGAGTGGATGCTAACTGCTCTGAAACTTCTGTCAGCGTCATGTACCGGTAGCCCACAAGCGTGCCGTAATAATTGCTGGCCGTTACGGTGCCGTCGCTGGCAAAAGTGACTGTGGCACCGCCTTCGGTCGTATAGTTGCTGCCTTTCACGACACGGGCAACAGCTTCCTTCGTATTGGTGTTGCTGCTGTCTCCAGAGTTCCACTGCTCCTTGATCTCGATATAATCGATGTCATGGTCTTTAGCGGATGTGCCGTCGCCCTCAGTCCAGACGATGCAGGGAGTGGCAGCAGTGCCGTATTTGTATCCCTGAATGCAGGTGCTGCCGATACTGGAATTGAACCGGGTTATTTTGATCTTGCGATTTGCAGCGGTATAAGTGAAATTCGTTTCGTATGTGCCGCCACCGCAGATATTGTATATCGCTTTGCTGTTACTACTTGTAAGGCTTAGATCTTTATCGGAAGAAAACTGGAGCACATACGGAGAATTAAAATTCCTCGGAGTGATGCGGATGAAATCCACACCTTCAGGAATGGTGGCTTCACAGTGCATGGTGTTGTTATGGCCCCATGCGCCTGCAGAGATCTGCGTGACAAAGGCCAGACGTTCGGTCGGCGCGCCAGCTTTTGCGACCTGTGCCTGAATCACGGCCAGCATGGCATCCACGGCTTCTTTGGTGTAGAAGCTGCCGCTGTCCACCTCTGCGATCTTCTGCCGCAGCATCTGGATGAGCGTTGCCGCCGGGATGCCATGCACACCGTCCCGCATCACGCCGCAGACGGTCTCATCTGCGCGCGTGTCGTAGATGTCGGCGGCGGTAACGGCGGTGGAGCCTGCAGGGCGCTTGATCTCGGCAAGGCAGAGGTCGTAGATCAGCTCGGTGCGGGTGATGGCCGGGGCAGCAGGCCCGGCAGAATCCGGGACACCTTCCAGCACCTGCAGGCTGGTCTTTTTGGCGGCGGCATCGTAGCGCAGAACCACACGGTCAATGCGGCTGCGTACAGGGTCCGCTTCGGTGAGCACCACGGTGGTGGGCTGCTCCATGATGATGCTGCGGCCCTTGAACCGTGCCGGGCGCACCCATGCCTGACCGGCGCTCACCTGCACGCTCAGGCCGCCCTGTGCCGTGACGGAGAAATCCTCCTCGGCGCTGTACACGCCGCTCAGGCGGGTGGCGAGGTAGCCCGAAGCGTCGTCGGCATCGTAGGTAATGCCGTTTTCGGGGTAAGTAATGATATCAGCCATAAAGTCCTCCTAAGTCTTGTGCCAGGTGGGCGTGCCCAGCCGGATGGTGCGGGTGGTGCCGCTGTCCTCGCTCTGGGTGATGATGTCGGCCACGCGCACCATGGCGGTGTAGCCCAGCTGGGGCAGGCTGGCACTCAGCACATCGCCCACCTGCAGGGTGTCGTCGTCCACGTCAAACTCGATGGACCCGGTGCGCAGCTGGCTCAGCAGCTTTTCGCCGCCCCGGTCGGCCAGCTTTTCCAGATAGCTCTGGCTGGTGCTGGTCTCACCGTCCTCCGGCTGCACATCCCGGGCATCGATGTACATTTCCCGCCGGCCGGAGCCGGTGGCGTTTACATCCCCCACCCAGACGGTGGCCCGCTCGTCGCCCTCGCCTGCGCCCTGCACAAGGGCCACGTTGGCGTAGTCGGTGTCGGCAAAGCTCCACCCGGCACCCCGCAGGTTGCCCCACTGGGGTGCAAATCGGTTGTTCGGGTCGAAGGTGGGCCGGAAGCACTCGAAGAGCAGCTTTTTCTTGCTGCCCTTGCCGTCCAGCACGATGCGGAACCCCAGATCACAGGCCTGCCCGATGGTCTTGCAGTAGTCGAACACCGTACCGCCGGAGGTCTGCTTTTCAAAGGTGGTGTCAAAGCCGTACTCGGTGCCCAGCGCAAGGCGGGGCCATGGCTTTGCGGCGCTCACAAGGCTGCGCATGGCGGCTTCGGCGTTCTGGTTCTTGATGCTCACCGCAGACACCCGCTTGGTCAGCAGCCACGTTGCCGGGTAGCCGGACACCACAAGGTTTGCGTCCTCGTTCTGGTTGGCGCGGGAGCAGATGCGCATGGGGATGCGCGGGCTTTCGTCGCTGCGCACCAGCCAGCGGCCCTCCTGCAAAAGCTGCAGGTTCTCGGCGGTGGGACGCACCTCCAGCGTGAAGCTGCCCTCGGAGTAATAGGGACTGTCCCAATAGAGGGACACCCACACGTCCACCCAGCCCACGCGGGCAAGGGTGTCTGCGTCTAAAACGTCCAGTCTCATAGCGGTTCGGGCAGGATGCCCGCCTCCATCGGGTAAAAGCTCACGGATGCCTGCAGATAGCCGGAGCCGTTCTCGGCCTGCATACTCAGCATGTTATCGCCGGGCTGCAGCTCGGTGAGGGTGCTGTCCTCGTCCAGCTTGGAGAAGATGTTCTCGGTCACGCCTGCCCGGGTCAGAGTGCAGGCCAGCCGGTCAGAGGTGCTGCGGTAGATCTCCAGCGTCTCGTCCGGCTGCAGGGTCAGGTCAAAGCCGATGAAGGCCCCGGTCTGCAGATCCACCACCTTTGGATGCGTCACCGGCATGTCGCACCGCAGGGTGGCCGTGAAGGGCACCGGCAAGCTGCCCTCGTTGCGCAGCACTGCCGCCGTGCCGTCCCGCTTGATGCCGTAGATGTGGCTGTCGTAGCAGACAGGAAAGCGGAACGCCTTTTCGTACCCGCCCAGCACGCTGCTGACGGCGTTGAGGTCGTACCAGAAGGGCTTTTCGCTGTAGAGCATGAGCGAACAGCGCGGCTGCGGCGTGTAGCTGGAAAAGTAGGGCGTTTTCTGCAGCACGAACCGGGCAAAGTACCGGTCGCCAAAGTACAGGGTGCCCTTGGTGAAGTATGGTATTTTTTTGCTGAACGCCCGGGCATTGTCCAGCGCATACGCGCCCCAGAACACCACATCGAGGGTGCGGGACACGCCGGAGACGCTCTGCCCCTCCACGGTGTCGCCCACCTGATTGACACCCTGCGCGGTCTGCAGGTCCACATCCACCCCGTTCAGCGGGTCGAGAAAGTAAGGGGCATCGTAGTCCCAGCCCAGATGCAGGACGGCACCGGCATCTGTCACGATCTTGAGATGATCTTTAAAGAACACAGTGTCCTCCTTTCATCGTTTGCGGGCCTTGGCCTTGTCGGCTTCCCAGCGGGCTTCCCGCTGCTGTGCGGCGGCGGTGTCGTGGCCGTTGTAGAAGTTCTGGGTGATGTTGGTATCACCCTCGCGGTGGTAGCTGTTGGCAGCAGACACCACCTGTGCGGTGCCGGAAGCGGCCACGGTGCTGCCCAGACGCATGTTGTCGGAAAGCACCAGCGCCCCCGCCTGCCGGATCATGTCGGCAAGGGCAGAGTTTGTCTTTTCCAGCGCCTTGGTGTTGGCGTTGATGGCATCTTCCAGACTGCCGGTGCCGGTGGTGATGTCCACGCTGCCCATGCCGCCGGAGCCGGAGGACCCGCCGGAAGAGCCGCCGCGCCCGGACGAACCTTTCTTACTGAAAGAGCCGCCGATCGAGGCAACGATGCCCGCGATGACGGCAGCAAGGGCTACGCCCGCTGCGATCATCAGCAGAGCCTGCGGAGTGCCAAAGCCGGTAGGGAACAGCGCCGCAGCGATGGCATCCAGCATTGCTACGAACGCGCCGCCGATAGACCCGATCAGGCCGCCCAGCGAAGCGAGGATCTCCGGGAATGCAGAGATCAGGCCGCCTTTCATGCCCTGACTGATGGCAAGGGCCGCATTGCTCAGCGGTGCTTTCAGCCCGCCGAAGATCTCCATCAGGGTGGAGCCGAGGCCCTGCGCCTGCTGCCAGACCTCAGAGAAGCCGCCGGTCAGGCCGTTCACGATCTGCCCGCCCAGATCAATGGCACCCTGCACCAGCTGATCGCGGGCACCGCCCAGCGCTTTGTTGAGCTTAGTCACGATGCCAAGGGCAAAATCATTGACCTGCTTTTTCTGGTCGGCGGTCAGGCCGCTGTAGATGGTGCTTGCGACCCACTTGCCGATGCTCAGCCAGTCCTGATTCTTGACGGCGGTGTACAGGTCATCGAAGGTGCCAAGCACGCCGGTATCTGCTTCGGTCTGCAGCTCCTTCCACAGGCCGTCAAAGGTGTCCGCGCTGGACTTTTTGATCTGCTCAGCCACCTGCACGGTGCCGTCGGCGGCGACGGTCTTGATCTTCTCCACCGTCACAAGGGCACCGTCCACCACGTCGTCGTAGACCTCAGTGATGACCTGCTTCTGGGTCTCGGTGCCGTCGGTCAGGGTCTCGGTGACGGTCTGGGTGGTGGTCTTGACCCCGTCTGCCAGCGTCTCAAAGGTGGAAGTGACCGTCTTGGCGGTCTCGCGGACGGTCTCCATGGTCTGCTTGACGGTCTTGGTGCCGTCCGCAGCAACCTCTGTGATGGTCTTGATGTCCTTCAGCACACCATCCACCATCTGCCGGGAAGTCTCGGTGATGACCTGCTTTTGCTGTGTCTTGCCGTTGGAGAGCGTTTCGGTGATGTTTTCGGTGGTGCGGGTGATCTTGCCGTCGATTTCGGTCGTGGTGTCCGAGATGGACTTGACGACTTCTGCGGCGGCCTGCTTCGTGGCCTTGCTGGCCTTCTTGGCTCCGCTGGTGATGGCCGGGTAGGGGTTCACGGCTGTCTGGCTCCCGGCACGGCTGCTGCCGTTGCCGGAGCTGCTTGTGCCCTTCGGGACCCATCCGTTGTCATCGTCCCATTCGAGGTCTTTGTGGGAGCTGTTCCACTGTTTCGCGTTCTTGCGCTTGTTATAGTTGTCCATGTAGCCGTTGTAGGCGGCATTGTAGGCGTCCTGTGCCGCACCGACACCGTTTTTCAGGTTTGCCAGTGCAGCCGCCGCGCCCCTGATTTTGGCGACCAGCTCATTGATCCAGTCCACCACCGTGCCGATGGCGTTCTGTGCGATCTTTTTCACAGACGCAAATGCGGAGTTGACGGCATTGCGGAAGGTCTCGCTGGTCTTATAGGCCGTCACGAGACCCGCTGCCAAAGCTGCAAGTAAAGACACTACAAGGCCGATGGGGTTCGCCTTGAGAACCGCGTTCAAACCTGCCTGCGCGACTGCAAGACCGGTCGCCCCGGCTTCGGCGGCTTGGTGGGCAGCGGTCATGGCCGTGGTTGCGGCAGTGTGAACCACTTCAATTGCAGTAGCGGCGGCTACATAGCCCTTGTATGTCAGGAATGCCGTTCCGGCAGCGGCCACAACAGCCGTTGCAATACCGATGGTCTCCTTGAGCTGGGCCATCTTCTCGTCGCTGTCGAGGAAGGAGACCACCACCTCGTTCAGCTTGACCACCAGCTCACCCAGAGCCGCAAACAGGCCGCTGGTCAGCTCACCGGTCAGGGCGCTGACATTATCCTTCAGGGTGGACATGCGCCCGCTGAAGGTCTGGCTGGCTTCCAGCATACCGTTGTAGAACTGCCCGCCCTGACTGGTGGCGGCTTCCACCGCCGCTTCCAGCTCGCTGAAGCTGACCTTGCCATCCGAGATGCGCTTGTACAGGTCGGACATGCTCTCGCCGGTGGCATCACAGATCTGGTTCAGCGGGTTGAAACCCGCATCGATCATCATGTTGACGTTTTCCAGCGTGACCTTCTGCGCCGAGGACATCTTGCCGTAGGCGCGGGTCAGGGTCTGCAGCTTCTCGGCGTTGCCCAGCGAGATATCACCCAGCCGCTGAAGCACGCCGGTGGTGTCGTCTGCCGCAATGCCGAACTGCAAAAGGGTCTGGGTGCCGCTGGTCAGGTCGTCCAGCGAGAAAGGCGTGGACGCCGCCATTTTGCGGATCTCGGAAAGCTTTGTGGCGGCGGCTTCCTCGCTGCCCAGCATGACCTTGAAGTTGGTCAGGTAGCTTTCCATGGTGGCGTTGTAATCCACACCGCTCTTGACCACCTCGGCCAGCTTGGACGAAGCCTGTTTTGCAAAGTCCGCGATCATGTTTCCGGCGGCAACGGTCCACTTACTGGTGCTTTTTTCTGCCGGGTCGCTGTTCAGCCTTACTTCGCCGGTGATGCTGAAATCTGCCACTGTGTCCACCTCTCTCCATTCCAAAAGAGCGCGGGCACAAGGGCACAGGCTGTTATAACTTGATCTCTACCTCCCGCTTACAGGCGGGATTTTTGCATTTTACCCACAGGCCATGGGCGGATGCGGCATTTTCTGCCCACACCGGCAACGCCCGCCCGCAGTATGGGCAGGGCACCGGGGCGCGGCTAATGTCGGAACCGTGCGAGGAACGCGGCATCGTGCTCTTCGACCGAAACGACACGGGCGGCACCCCCTCTCAGCTCAGCGGGCAGGGCAAAGCGCTCCTGCAGGTCGGCATAGTGGGCACGCATACTGCCCTCGTACTCGGACAAGTCCATGGTGCGCCAGCCCATGATCTTAGCCATGAGGGTCTCCTCCGGCAGGGCCGCGAACAGTGCCCGGAAGCGGAACCAGTGCACCTTTTCGCGGGTCAGGTCGATGCCGTAGGCCTGCTGGAACGCCGCCACGATGTAACCGGCATCACACTGGTAGTCGAAGGCAAGACCGGAAGAGGGCGCGGTACTGCTTTCAGCTGCGGCGCTTTCGGCTGCTTTTTCGCCCGCCTTATAAAACTCGATCATGTACCCGTAGGCATCGATGATCTTCTGAGGGTCGTTCAGAAAACAGTGTGGGTCTTTGTAAAAACGCCAGAGGGCGCTGACCGCAAAACCGATGGGATCATCTCCTGTCTGGCCGCGCACATAGGTGTTGACCAGCCAGACCATGGGCCGGAAATCCGGGATGATCTCGTATCCATGCCACCGGGTGGGCAACTCGTCCAGCAGCAGATCAGACATGGCGCTCTGCGGCGATCTGCAGTGCGTATGCCGCCAGCTGCTGCATGGCATCAGGATCATCCCGCAGGGCATTCATAGCCTGCCGGGCATCGATCAGCCGCTCGGTTTTCTGCTTTGCGGATACCTGCGCATCCACCCGCCCCACCATCCGGGAGGCAGGCGGTGCGGGATAGCTTACAGGCGGAGTGTGCTTGCCCTTTTTGGCCTGTGCGCGGCGCTGCTCCCGGTTCATGAGCTGGGCAGGCTTTGCGGCATAGCGCTGTTTCTCGGCGGCAAAGGCATTGCCCAGCTCCTCGATCACGTCATAGATGGGGGCCATGTTGTTTTCATCCAGTCCCAGACGGGCGGACGAGCCTGCACCGAGGATCTCGTCGATGCAGTCCATGGCAATGCGTGCCTGTGCACGTGCATGGTCGCCCAGACGGACACCGCCGCGATGGAAATGCTCCGTCTCCTCGGCGCTCCGGCGCTGCATCCGCTCGTTGGCATCCTCAAAGCGGTCAAGGTCGTTGGCGTTCATCAGGGAAAATTCAAATTCCTGTCCACAAATAACCATGTTCTGGCTCCTTTCAGTTGAGCCGTGCCCCGGTTCTGCCCCGGAGAAAACTAATCACGGCATAAAAGATCCCCGTTCCGGTGTGGAGCGGGGACTGTGTTTGAAAAAAAATCAGCCCTTGACGGCCTTTGCAGGCGCAGCGGACTGGGTGGCGGGGTTGTAGTCAAACTCGTCCGGCGTGCCGATGGCCTTCACGTCGCAGGCAAAGGTGGCCTTGGAACCGGCCGCACCGCCCACGTCGCTGGTGACGATGATGGCAGCGCGGCCCTTTTCGCCCTTGCCGGTGCGCAGGCTGAAATAGATGTACGGCACGATGATATCGCTGCCGGTACCGTACACGATCTTGTGGCTCAGCACAAAATCCTGAAAATCATCGCCCACGCAGCGGTCGCCGTTGACGGTAAGGGTGCGCTGGGTGCCGGTCTTTTCGGTGACGTTGCCGGTACGGATGTACTGAGCATCCTCGGTGGTGGCGTTCAGGGAGCCGGAATGCTCCTTCACATGGTCGGCGCAGACGATCCACTGGCTTTCCTTGGTCTGGGTGCTCTCGATCTGGAACGCCAGCACAAAATCGTTCGCCGTCTCAATGCCGGTATACGACGCGCTGGGCGTGATGCCGGACTTGGTAATGGCTTCAGATACAGTCATATCAAAACTCCTTTCATTTGGGCATGTAGTAGGTCAGGCGCATTTGCAGCTGCATCTTACAGCTGCCCGCGCTGTTTGTGACGATGTAGCCGCTGTTCGTCACGGCAATGCCGGTGGGGGTTTTATTCCCGCCGCAGGCCGAGAGGTCGGGCAGGTTATGGCGGGCATCCTGCTGCATGACCCACTCGGTGAGCTGCTCGAAAAAGCCGCTGTTCTGGATGTTAACGGCATCCACCTCGCTGTACTCCCGGCGGCTGAGGAAGAGGTAATTCTTCGCCATGTCCCAGCCGGAGAAATACTCGGTGATGATGGGATCACCGGGGCTGTCCTCGATGGAAAAGGCGGTGGATTCTTCTTCCAGTCCGGCAATGCGGAAGGCCGCACCGGTGGCTTCCTGCTCGTCGGCAATCAGCGGGCAGGTCTTGAGCCATGCCCGTAGGGCGGCAATGGTGGGCTTTACTTCGGACATGGTCAACCTCCCCAGAATGTGGTGACGGCCTGTGTGGCAATGTAGGCAATGGCTTCACCGTAATCGGCCAGAGCACGCTGTCCCCAGTAAG
>OGLJ01002393.1_pt1 | contig 12068 bp, 9 predicted proteins | sample 1572801 | NCBI WGS metagenome assembly OGLJ01 (sample SAMEA2581877, study PRJEB24529) | metagenome | biome: Human gut stool | place: China | collected 2011
CCCGACCGATCCTTCGGAAACGGCCGTGAACGGCTTGTGGAAGAAATTCGTCAACCAGCAGGCGCGGGTCATGAACATCCTTTCGAATCTGGCGTACAGCCCCGATCGCCAGAGCACGAAGACCAACGCCATCTATTCGATCCGCCAGTCCTCAATCCAGACCATGTATAACATCATGGACGAAGAGAATTTCACGGCCTGGGGCACGGAGATGATCCAGGAAGAAACGCCGGTCGCATTCGAAAAAAACACGAACGACGTTTCCAACCCGACATACAACGACTCGAACAACGGACGTGCGAATACGCTCCGGATGTGGCTGGGCGGCAGTACGACCAAACGCTGGAGCGATTACGTCACGACGTCGACCTGGACCCTGAAGTCCGATTACGAGGCTGCCAAATACAAATGTCTGCGGATGAACCGCGACAACGACGGCGACGGCACGATCGACGAGAACGAGGTGCAATGGTATCTGGCGGCCATCAACCAGTTGACGGATCTATGGATCGGCGAATGGTCCTTCGACCAGCGAGCCAGGCTTTACAGGAAAACGACCTGGACAGAGGGGCAGGAGCAGTATTTCGCCAGCAGTACGGTTCACGAGAAGTACCTTGGCTATGACAACCCCATAATCCTATGGTCATCCGAAGGCTCCTCGACCGGAAAACTTTCCCAAAATTATTCCAGTTCGATTTCTACTCCTGTTTATTATCGTTGTGTCCGTAATCTGGGAATTCCACGCACGGCCGCCGGAACCGTCAAGCCCGACGATATGGCCACCTACGATGCGATGACCCGCAGGATCTCGCTTGCCCGAATCGATCAGCAATCCATCCGCGGCTATTTCCAGACCGCCGAACTGCCCGAGCACCACGAACGCGAGGCGGCCAACAAACCTTGGAGGATATTCGAAGTTCTAAACACGCCATCCGGAGGCCATGGATATAATTGGGAGTCGCTGAGGAGCGCGGCAAGCGCAGGCAACTCCCCGTGTCCGGCAGGATACCGTATCCCCAACCAGCGGGAACTGGCGCTGATGCACTCCCGAATCGGCAATGACGGAAACTGGACACTCAACAACCATTTTTCGCGCACCCGCTTCCAGTTCGACTCGGGCCGCCCCGGATTTTCCGTTAGCCAGAATAACGGCGTACTGTATTTGTTGTCCGGCACAGGCAATTATGGCGGCGTGCGCTGCGTGAAAGATATAAACGAATAACGCCGCAGGGAGGCATTCTCCGCCCTAATGCGCCCGGCTGTATGACCATTGTCGCGGTGGTCGTTATCGGACAGAATCGTGGTCGCAGCATCCGTCCCCCGGGTGGTGCTCCAGCACGGTGTGGGGAATGTGGCCGTGCGAAACGAGCTGAATAGGGCAGTCGTAGTTGCGCAGCTGCTCTTCGGTCAGCACGTTCGAACGGTGACGGTGCACGCGGCGGTTGACACAGACGATCTCTTTCACGACACTCGTGATCGTGCCGATGTCGTGCGACACCATGACGATTGCCATGCGCGTATTCAGCTCATGCAGCGTACGGTAAAGCTCTTTCTCGAACTTGTTGTCCACGAAATTCGCGGGTTCGTCCAGAATCAGCAGCTTCGGGTCCGAGATCACGGCCCGGGCCAGCAGCGCCCGCTGCATCTGGCCGCCCGACACCTCTCCGATCGGCTGGCGGGCCGTTTCGGCAATCCCCGACGAGGCCAGCAGCGCCATCGCCTTTTCGCGGTCCTCCCGGGTGTAGGGGGAGCGGAACCCGCGGCGGCCCTGCAATCCCGACAGCACGACTTCGAGCACCGAGATCGGAAACTCCCGGTCGAAATCCGACAACTGCGGCATATAGCCGATCAGCCGCTCCTTGCCCCGGAACAACTCCGGCGCCAAACATATTTCGCCCGTATGGGGCACGGTTCCGAGTATGGCTTTCACGAGTGTCGTCTTTCCGCCGCCGTTGGGACCTATGACACCCAGGAAATCGTCGTCGCCGATTTCCAGATCGACATGTTGAATGGCTTCGTATCCGTCGTATGCGACGCTTACGTCGCGCATCGTTACCAGATTCATTTTGCGGTGATTAAGTCGGTTATCGTGTCGATGTTCGCTATGGCGTCCCGGTCCAGCGGATCAATCGCCACGTATTCGGCGTCGATGTCTCGGGCTATGACCTCCACGGTCGATGCCGGGAATTGCTTTTGGTAGAATATCCGGCGTACTCCATCCTCCCGGGCTTGCCGGATGATTGCCGTCAACTGCTTGGCCGAGGGCTCCTTACCGTCTGTTTCGATGGCGACCTGCCGCAGCCCGTAGTCGCGGGCATAATAGGTGAGGGCGGGGTGGTAGACGATGAAATATTCGATGCCGCTCCGTGCGATTTTCTCCGCCGTGCGAGCGTCCAATGCTTGTAACTCCTTCTGCAACCTGTTATAATTGGTTTCGTATTTCACCGAATCGGGATAGGCTTTGCGAATGGCTTCGAAAGCGTTTGTCGCCATCTTCTGCAACGCCTTCGGGGAGGTCCAGACATGGGGATCGACACCGTGCGTATGATTGTGTCCGTGACTGCTGTGCGAACAAGAGCCTTCGATCAGGTCGATTCCGTGGCTCAGGTCGATGACTTTCTCCTGTTGTTCGACTTTGCCCAACAGCGAGGTTTCGAAGTCGATAAGTCCCACATTGAAAATAAGTTGCGCTTCGTTTAGCTCCACAAATTGTCTGGGCGTAGGTTCGAACGTTTCGGGACTGGCTCCGGCGGGCACGAGTACTTCGACTTCGAAATCTCCGCCGACAATGCTGTCCACAAGGCTTTGCAGCGGTTGTATCGAAACGTATAAAATTCTGTTATTCTGCCGGTTATTCGTTATGCAGGCCGTCAGCAGCACGATTGCCGACAGATATGTCGCAATTTTACGCATGATTGATAATCAATGTTTTTTAGTAACTATTCAGCGGTAGGTGCATGTCAAGGTTTCAGACCTCAAACAAGGCTTGAATGGCACTAAAAGAAGTATGGTTGTGCTTCTTGGCAGTCTCAATGACGGAATGAAGTTCGAGGAATGTGTCTGCCCTAAATCGGAGCGGAATGTGCAAGAATTCTTCAACTTGATGGGATCGTAAAATAAACTGTGTCAGAGGTTGTATTCGGGACGATTTTGGGATCACGGCAAATCCCGAAATCGTTCCGTAAAGGTAATGTTATTTTTTTGTTCTTTGGCATCACTACTGTCGGTCGCGAACTCCTCGAATATGCGGTAGTTGCGCTGCTCGTTAGCCTTGTTAAGATTGCTTCTGGTCACGGATTTGCCGATGCCGAGGTGATAAAGTTTTCCGGCATGCGCTTCCATCGCAACAATGAGATCCCGCAGGCTCTCTCGATTTGACAGCTGTCCGAACATCATCGTAAGTAGTTGATTCCAACAAGTATAACTCTTTATATACTTGTCGCCTTCATACTTCTTTACAATGCGGAGGAACTTAAAATTGTCCAGGAAGCCGACTAATTGGGCGAAAACATATTTGTCTTTATTCATAACAGCCTGATTCAGACTGCAAAAGTAATTTCAAATCGTTGCGCCTCAAAATCTGCTATAACAATTTGAATTTCAATAATTTCAAAGAACTCTTATGATTTTTTAGTGGACACTAATGAACCGTAGTAATAAACTCCTTGTGATGCACAATATCCAAACGAAGGAGCTTTTTCTATTTCATTTTTGCCCATGGAACATCGCTTGGCACAGGCAGGACGACAGATTTCTATCGGTTTTGAATCTATACAGAAGTAGTCTTCACCACCATCAATAGCTGCTGCCATCTTTTCTCGAATGGCAGCACAAAGAGAAGCCGTGAACTTTCGTCTGCCATTGTATTACCGACGAGATATTAAATGAGGAATCTCAGATTTATATTCTCTCAGTTTAACGAATAAAAGGGATTCGCTGTCAATACCAATGGATTCAGAAGCCATATTGAGAGCAACCACTTCCAAGTCGGAAAATCTGGGAACGACACCACATCGAGGTATATTCTTCGTTGATCAAGTTCCCTGCAAACTGCTTGCAGATGTCGCGAAATTTTGCGAATATTGCATATAGGTTGTGCATATATGAATTAGCTATTAATTGATCGGAAACCATTAATGTGTTAATAATTAGTATTATGCATAACTTTTTATGCATAAATCTTTTGTAATTTTAATTCCGCCAACGGGTTTATATAATTTTACTCAAAGAACTACGGAGAAACAAACTTAACTATGTTTGAACCAAAACTTTTTATCAGATACCGGAGCAAATCACTCCGGAACTTGACATTGGTAAAGGCTGTCCCGAAATTTGCCCGGTCGGAAAATTTTTCGTATCTTGCAGTAGGTTATTTGAAATGCGGTATTTTCGTGCAATTAACTGAAAATAAACCGTTGCCTTTTCGTTACCTATTATCCTATACAAAAATGTAACGACCCGATAAATCAAGTCGTTACATCATTATAATCCCACACCCGCGTGGGTTTCGGCCTTTTTTATCGGCAGCCGTAATTTTTTGCACTCCCTGGCGACTATTGGGGTAAAAGGCTGAAACATGGATACGGAACAGCGGTTCATCGAACTTATCGAGCATCACAAACGCATAATCTACAAGGTGTGCTATGTCTATGCACCCGGGCGCGGGCAGATCGACGACTATTTTCAGGAGGTCGTGCTGGCTCTGTGGCGGGGATTCCCCGATTTCCGGGGAGAGAGCAAAACTGCCACGTGGGTATACCGCATCGCGTTGTATACCTGCATTTCGTTTGTCCGCCGCCGGATGCGGCGTCCGCAAAGCGTGCGCCTTTCGGTCGACCTGGCGTGCGACGACGATATGCAGGCCCGCGAGCAGCTCGACGAGCTGTATGCGGTGATCTCACGCTTGGGCCGGCTCGACCGGGCGCTGATCCTGCTGTGGCTCGAAGAACGTCCCGCCGGGGAGATCGCCGCCATCACGGGCCTGTCTCCCGGCAATGTGGCCGTGAAACTGACCCGTATCCGCTGCAAACTGCGTAAAATGTATAACCGGTAAAATTCAGGAATTATGGAACTCGAAGAGTTGAAACTCAAATGGAAAGTACTCTCGGAACGGCTCGACCGGGAGCAGGTGATCCGGCGGCAGGATATGGAACGTATGCTGCGGGGACGTGTCGGTTCGTACTTGCACTATGTACAGCTCATGCTGCTGTTGGGTGTGGCGGTTGTCCCGCTATGTGTCGCAATCGGCAAATTCCGCGGAGTATCCGGTATTTTCATCTGGTGGGTCGTGGCGGGCTACCTTTTATGTCTGCTCCCTTCGTTCTTTTCCCTGTGGTTGCTGCTGCGGGTGTCGCGCTGCGATGCCGATATCGTCGAGTGTGAACACCGCATGACCCGCTATGCGGCCTTTGCCGGAGCGTATTATATTTTCCAGTATGTCGTCGTAATCCTGTTCGTTGCAGGCATGCTGCTGTATGCGGCGGGCTACTATACGGCGCATGGCATGTGGTGGACGGTCGCCGCCCTGCTCTCGCTGACGGCGGTTGCCTGCATCGTGATAACACATCATGAGTGGGGGCGTATCCGTGACCTGCAGCGGCGTATCCGCGAGCTGCGGGAATTCGATGAAGCGTAACGCTTTGTGCTGGAAACAGACGCACTCCGGTGCGGCTGTTTCGTTGGCCGGTCTGGAGTGCTTTTTTGCAGACTGCCGTTTCCCGGGAACCGCATTTATCGGCCGTCCGGTCTCCGGTTACCGGATTCCGAGCCGCCACATGACCCGGAGGACGAAACGCCGCACGCCCCGGGGGAGTGCCAGCCACCTGCGCGACCGCCGTTTCCAGCGGCGGGAGCTGGTGCGGACGATGCGTCCCGACGGCAGGATGACAGCCGTCATCACGGCGACGATATCCTTGCCGAGGCAATGCTCCGTCGTGCGGTAATTACCGTCCCCGGACAGGGTGAAACGGAGTGTCCCCGCGGCGGAATCCCTCTCTGCGGGGTTTTCCGCGGATGCCGCAGGGGACGGGGCATTCCCTGCGGCTGGTGCGCATACGGGACGGTTTCCTTCGCAGCGGACGCCTGTTTCGATCCCGACGATGCGGTGCAGGATATGGCGCCCTTCGCAGCGAAACAGGACGACGTCGCCCGTCCGCAGGGCGCCGATGCCGCTCGGCGGCGGAGCCGGATGGCGGGTGCCGCAGGCGGGTGTGTGCAGGTCGGGTGCCGTGCCGGGGGTGTCGCCGGAAAGTCGGGTCTGGCGGGCGGTGCTGGCATTGCCGTCGGCGGCGCGGGTTTCGGGGACGGGATCCGCAGGTGCCCCGGCTGCCGGGACAGGTGCCGGGGCATATTTCGCAATCGGGGTCAGTACGGCGATGTCCCGTTCGTTGCGCAGCAGCGGCCGCATACTGTGCCCTTTCATGCGGATCTGGACTTCGTGTCCTTCGGCGAGCATCGCTTCGACCTGTTCGAAGAAGAGGCGGTTGGTCAGCAGCATCAGCGGAGGGTGTTTGGGGCGTCGTCACCGAATACCGTGCGGCAGGAGAGACGGGCTGCCGCGGCATCGGGCAGGCATTCGAGGTGGTAGACGGGGACTTGCGCCACGATTTGGGATACGAGGCGGCAGATGGCGTCTTCCAGCCGCTCGTCGTGTGCGAACGACGGCGGGCACGAAGGCAGCAGCGCCCCGATGGCTTCGATGGGACGCAGGCGGCGGATGCGGTTCTGCGGTGCCTGCGAAAGCCGCACGATGCCCGCTATCGGATGGCTTACGTTGCGGTAACACGGGGTTTTGCCGCTCCACGGCGACCCGCAGGCGAGAACGCCTTGCAGGGCGGGAATCGTATCTGCCGCGGGAGCGCTTGCCGCTTCGGCAGCCCCTTCCGGGGCGATCCGGATGATCGGGCTGTCGTCGTTGAGCAGGCGTGCCCCGGGGATATGCTCGCGCCACAGGCGCGTGTGGGTGCTCTTTCCCGTGCCCGATTCGCCGAGGAAGAGTACGGCGCGCCCGTCCAGGCTGATCACCGACGAGTGTACGGCTACCGCCCGGCGTTCCAGCGCGGCGATGTTGAACATCGTCCACAGCCCGAAGCGGAACAGCGCCGGATTGTGCTCCGGGGTGATGTCGCTCGTGGCGTCGGGGCTGCCGAAGGCTTTGTGAAACCGTGCCGGGGCGCTGCCGTCGCGGGGTGTCATGGTAAGCAGGTAGCCCTCCGTGTCGCGGCCGAAACGGCAGTCGGCATCGGCGTCGGTGAAGTCGAATGCGTCGAGTTCGCAATAGCCGGCCGTGTCGCCGGCGAGCAGTCCCGTGTGCAGGATGAGGTCTGGTTGTGCCGTGTCCGCCGGGGATGTCGCAGGGTGGGGTGCACTCCTTTCCGTCCCCGGGGTTTCCGACGGGGAGGGTGCTGCGGTTGTCGCCGTTCCGGGCACGGGGCCCGCCATACGGTTGCTGCCGGCGTCCGTTTCCGTTTTGTTTTCGGCCGCGAACGGTGCCAGCGCCATGCCGAAGGCGCCTGTCGTGAACCGGTGCGGGATGTCGATGCGTATGCCGGCTATGAGGTATTCCATGTTTTATTCTCCTATCGTTATGATCCTGTTACAGTATTCGAGCGAGCTTTCGCGGTGGGCGATGACGACCAGTGTCAGCCCGGCATCCCGTGCAGCGAGCCCGGCGATAGAGCGGTTGATCTCCTCTTCGGTGCGGCTGTCGAGCGCCGAGGTCGCCTCGTCGAAGAAAAGCACGTCGGCCTGCCGGTAGAGCGCACGGGCGATGCCGATGCGCTGGCGCTGTCCGCCCGAGAGGCGGCAGCCGCACTCCCCGACGTGGGTGTCGATCCCTTTCGCCAGCCCGGTGACCAGCTCCCCGAGCTGTGCCGCGCGGAGCGCCTGCATGACCCGCTCCCGGTCGACCTCCCCGGCGGGGATGCCCAGCGCGACGTTGGCCGCGAAGCTGCCGTCGGCGATGAAAAGGTTTTGCGAGACGTACCCGATGCGGTTCTGCCATGCCCGGCGGTTGGCCGCCGTAAGTGGCGTGCCGTCGATGGCGATTTCACCCCCGCTCGGCTCGTACAGCCCCAGCAGCAGGTTGAAGAGCGTCGTTTTCCCGGCGCCCGAGGCTCCGCGGATACCGATGCGCTCGCCCTTGCGGATCGTCAGCGAAAGGCCGTGAAAAAGCTCGCGCCCGCCGTCCGCGAAGCGGAACCTAAGGTCGCGCACGGCGATCTCATGCCGGAACGGCAGCTTTTCGGGGGAGCTGGCGGTATCGGCGGCGGGGTTCCCGGGATTGCCGGAATTGCCGGAATTGCCGGAATTGCCGGGGGCAACGGTTGCGGCGGATGTGCTGCGCGGGCCGGGGGTGTCCCGGCAGTCCGGGTTTGCCGGCGCCGGGGGGCAGTCCGCTGCGGCGTCGCGCAGGATGCCGATCGTGTAGCGGTTGTATTTGATGGCCGTCCAGCCGGTCATGATGTTGCGCACCGAGGGCATCAGGCGCAGTGCGGCCACGGCGAATACGCCGAACAGCATTTGCGCCCGCCCGTCGCCGTCGCCGAGGCTCAGTGCCACGAGCAGGGCCATGCCCACGGCCAGCCCGACCTCGGTGAAGGTCTGGGGCAGCAGCCCGATCGCCGTTTCGCGCAGGCGCGTGCGGATCACCTGATCCATCGCCCGGTCGAACTGGCGGAGCATCATCGGGAAGGCATTGTTGATCTCGATGTCGGCATAGCCGCGGAAGGTCTCGGCCACGAGCCGCGCCTTTTCGCGCTGCGCCTTGTTTTCCAGTTCCCCGTAGCGGTTGATGCGGTTGCGCACCAGTCCGTAATAGAGCCAGATCGAGGGCAGGAAGACCGCCAGGGCGAGCAGTGCCGCGAGGGGCGTGTACCACATCAGCGCCCCGAACAGCAGCACGAGCAGCATCGCCTCGGCGGCGATGGCGGCGGCGGGTTTGAGCACGCCCGCCGCGAAGGCCAGGCAGACGACGTTGACGTTGCGGGCCAGTACGGCCGAGTTCGACGCCTTGACGAACGGCAGCCCCCGGTCGTGGTAGGTAACGAGCAGCCGCCGCGAAAGCGTGCGGTAGAGGTCGTAAATATAGGTGCGTTCGACGCGGGCGAGCCACAGCCCGAGCAGGCACTTCAGGACGATCACGCCCACCACAGCCGCGCAGACCGCCAGCGCGAAAGTGCGTTGTGAGGCGAAGCCCAGCCCTTCGTAGGCGCGTGTCAGCACCCCGCCGCCCTCGAGGCTGCCGGGGTCGAGCACCAGCGCCAGCACGGGCAGCAGCATGGCCAGCCCGAGGAAATTCAGCCCTGCGCGCAGCAGGAGCGTGCAGGCGACCCACACTCCCCGGCGGCGGAACGCACGCGGTATGATGCCGATGGTTTCGTTCATCTTATCCTTCCACTTTTTCGATTTCCCCCAGTTTCACGTACCACAGGTACCCTTCGCATTGGGTGTAGCCCATTTGCCGCAGCAGGCCGAGGTATTCGCCCACCTGGCGGCGGTAGCGTCCGGGGTCGCGGCTTCCGAACTTGTAGTCGACGACCACGGCCCGCGTGCCGCGGATCATCACGCGGTCGGGGCGCCGGGTCGACCCGGCGCCGGGGACGATGATCTCGTTCTCGTTGCGCACGCGCTGCCAGCCGCCTCCGAACCATTCGCCCGCGACGGGGTGCGCCAGCACCCGGGCGATCATCCCCCGCAGCGCTTCGGCTTCGCCGGGCGACAGCGTGCCGTCGTCCCGCATCCGCTGCACGGCCTCGTAGATCTGTTGCCGGTCGTCGGCCTGCTCGAACGCTTTGTGCATCAGGATGCCGAAATTGCGGGGCGAGAGTTCCACCTCGTCCTCCTCCTCGAAATAACGTTGCGAGGGGAGCCTCAGCCGCAGGTCGGCGCGTGCCGTGGGGTAGTTCTCCAGTACGACGTGCACGCTGTCGGATGCTTTGCCGCCGCCGGGCACGGGGCCCGTGAAGCGCCCGAATTCGAACCTTTCGCCTTCCTCGGTCGCGGTGCGGCGCCCTTCGGTGCCGTCGAGCAGCGCTTTGTCGCCGTCGGCTCCGATGCTTTGCAGCAGCAGCCCGCCGACGCTCTTGCCGCCCTTGCGGGGGATGAAGACGTGCAGCGACTCGGCGGCGCGTGTCAGGGCCACGTACAGCAGATTGATGTTGTCGACGTGCGAATAGACCAGCTCGCGGTAGTACTCCGCCGAGAAGCCCGATTCGGCCATCGCCTTCTTGTATTTCACCGGGAAGCGCCCGACGGCGCCCGCATCGCCCTGTGCCTCGGCCCAGACGATGTTCGTCACGTTGCCGCCCGACTTGGGATCGAGCTGCCACGAACACCAGGGGATCAGCACCACGCGCTTTTCGAGCCCCTTGGCCTTGTGTATGGTCGTGATCTCGACGGTCGTTGCGCTCTCGTCGACGCTCAGCGACCGGTTCTGCCCCTGCTGCTCCCACCAGTCGAGGAACAGCGCGATGTCGGCGATCTTGCTGGCGCAGAAGCCGATGATCTGTTCGTGTATGGCTTGCAGGTAGGCCGTCTGCTGCCTGTCGTCGTGCAGCGCGTGGCGCATGACGATCCGCTCGAACGCCTCCTCGGGCGACAGCAGCCGGATCGAGCGGAAAAAGGTGCGTTCGTCCCCGGGCAGCGGGCGGTCGAACCCGCGCCCCAGGTAGTGGTTGTAGACGGCGCGGCTCAGCGAGTCGTCGGGGTTGAGCGACAGGCGATGAACGAACTGACGGGGGCGTTGCCCACGATCAGCGCTTCCTGTGTCATCACATCGAACCGGTAGCGCGGGTCGTCGTTGCGGCGTTTGAAATCCAGCAGCTCGGCGGCCACCCTGGCGCCGTCGGTCGCCCCGCGCACCAGGATCATGATGTCGCACGGACGGAAACCCTTGTCCAGCACCTCGCAGATGCGCTCCACGACGGGCGGCCGTTCGGCGAAGGTCTCCACCGAAACATAGCCCGGCACCCCGCCCAGGCGGCGGGGTGTCTGCGCATGTTCGCGGTAAGCCTTTTGCAGGGTGTCGCGCAGCCCGGCGGCGGTGCGGGCGTCCATGTCGCCCCGCGCCGCGGCTTCGTCCAGCGTCGCGTTGAGCGCCCGGTTGTCGGCTTCGACCACGCGGCCGATGGCCTTGTTGTTGAAATCCACCACGGCGGGCAGGCTGCGGTAGTTTTCCGTGAGGTTGACCAGTTCGGTGCTGTCCGCGCCCAGCGCCCGTTGCGCCTGCGAGTGGAGTATTTTCCAGTCGCCGCCCCGCCAGCGGTAGATCGACTGCTTGATGTCGCCCACGATCAGCACCGACGTCGCCTCGCTCTGCGACATGGCGTTTTGCAGCAGGGGCAGGAAGTTCTCCCACTCCTTGACGGAGGTGTCCTGAAATTCGTCGATCATGAAGTGTTCGAAGCGGTTGCCGACCTTCTCGTAGATGAACGGCGCGTCGTTGTGGCCGATGAATTCCGAGAGGATGTATTTGGTCTCCGAGAGGAGCATCATGTTTTCCTGGTCGCACATCTGCTGCACCTTGGCATAGAGGTCGGAGAGCAGCGCGAAGCTGCGGTAGTTCTCGCGCAGCAGGTCGCAGGTGTTCCACGCGCGGACGTTCTCATCGTAGAGGCCGCACATTTCGCGCAGCAGGGGTTGCAGCCGGGGACGCAGCCCCTGTGCCGTGCTGCCGGGTTTTCCCCACGCCTCGTCCCTGGTGCAGGCCGCCTCTGCGCGGCTTCCGTAGCGCTCGAAACTGCCGCCCGCCACGGCGTAGAAATAGGCCGCGAAGCCCGAGCCTTTGTAGGGAAAGTCGGCGACCGAGGCGCCTGCGTCCCCGATGATCCGCACGGCTTCGGCCGCAGCGTCCTGCATCCGTTTTTTGGTCGCCGCGGCGTGCGCCGTGGCTTCGCCCACGATACGCGCCAGTTCCTCGCGCGGGCGGGCCGCCGAGAGTGCGTCCTTGTTTTTCTCCTTGAACAGCTCGCCGCCCAGCGTGAGGATGCCGTCGCGGATGTCCCATTTCTTGCCTTCGTCGATGCGCTCCTGCACGAAGTCCGTGAGCCAGCGCTGCAGGTCGCGGTCGG
>OGLJ01002394.1_pt1 | contig 12066 bp, 9 predicted proteins | sample 1572801 | NCBI WGS metagenome assembly OGLJ01 (sample SAMEA2581877, study PRJEB24529) | metagenome | biome: Human gut stool | place: China | collected 2011
AGCAAGTTCACGCCTCCGATATTCGCAAGTTTTCCACTTCCGAAATATCCGGCAAATCCACCCGCAGCGCTTACCGCCAGGGAAGAAAGAAGATGCTCTACCGATACATTCCGGACTTCGCCCCCCGTTCCATGTCCAATGGCTCCGCCTGCATAGCTTTCCGTTTCATTTTCTGCTTTTACCATCAAACCATTGGTTCCGCCATCCAGTGTGACATCCTTTAATTCAAACCGCATGTAATCGGCTGCTCCGACTGTGCCATTTAAAACAGCAGTCGCACTGGTCATTGTTGCTTTTCCAAGCAGCCCGCCAGCATTTACAGCGGCTGTTACCGTCATTTTAGAAGCAGCTGTAACGATATTTTTATGCTCAAACAGTTCATACTCCAGTCCGGTCTTTTCAAGCATCCGGCTTAGATTCTTGGAAGTTGCCTCGCTGTCATCCGCAAGTTCTATAGTATCTGAAATCTGTACCGCACCGGCATATCCGACCAATCCACCGGCATATGTTCCGGATGCCTGTACGTTGATGGAATCTCCGGATACCTCGCAGCCTGTAATTACAGACGGGCGTAAACCGACCAGACTTAACAATTGGGCATCTGCTGATCCAGACAGAATCGCAGTTAAGAGTTTCTTTACGATATCAAGGAGTCCCTTATTTGCATCAATATCCGCTACATCACCAAGATCTGCTTTTCCAGTAAATCCGCCGACATAATCCTTGCCTTCCACGCTTCCAAGTCCAGATAGGCAGCAGTCAACCGCATAGCTGTTGCTCATGGCTCCGACAAAGCCGCCTGCATATCCACTTTCCGTACCTGTCAGTTCTGCTTTTACCTGAGCAACACCGTCCACTTTGCAGTTCAGTAGAATTGTATTCACCGGAAAATTCCCCATCACGTCAATACCAAGATTGCTTAACAGACCTGATATTACAGCGTTAGACGCTTTTCCAATAAAACCGCCAGAATAATCATTTCCTGTTATAGTTCCTGCATCTGTGACTGTGCAATTTTCCATTACAGCACCAATTGTTTCGCCAGCAAACCCACCCGTATACTGTTTTCCTTTTACTGCACGGTTTCCGTCATAAGAAACACTGCAGTTTGTAAATATTGGATTTACATAAGCAATCGGAAGCAGATCACCAACTTTTAAAACGCCTCCATTTAACAGGATCGTCAGAAGATCACCCAATCCCAGGAATGGAATCAGATTCAACAAATCAGTTAATGCCTTTACCAATCCACTCACTGCCGAAGTCAGAATTTCATATCTTGTCATACCTGCAGCATAACCTACAAAACCGCCGGTCCAGTTATTCGCATTGGAAACACCGCTTAGATTTTCAATCTTGCAGTCTGTAATCTGAACATTACCTTTTACAACTCCGGCAAGTCCTCCAGTTGATAATGATTGAGGATCCGGTTTTAATCCACTACTAAGACCAAGCAATGCAAGAATCGGTGTTAGTAACGTACCGATTAATGAAAAATCCTGATGAACTTTCGTTGCTGTTGTAGTAACAGACATGTTTGACAAAGTCAGATTTTTTACCGTAATCGGTGTTTCCGAAAACGTCAGATTGGCACTATACGGTGTACTGATACTTCGGAAAAATCCGATTCCATATTCAGATTTTTTGTTCGTCTGCTGTAAGTTTTCACTTTGTTTGATTGTGATATTGCTGATGGTAACGTTTTTGCCCTCTTCCATTCCAAGACGGCCTTCCATGTTACCCTGGAAGTTTTCGATCGGTGTCCAGTTCTCACTGGAAAGATCAATATCACGGAAAATGATGTAGTTGGCATCATCACTGTACTTATACTGGCTTACCGTTGTTGCGCCTGGAGAAGAAATATTGATATTCTTTGTTGCAGTCGTATCGTAAGTAAGTTTGTATTTTTTAATATCGTCCGGTGCTCCGCTTGCAGCAATCGGTTCAGGTTCATTCTCACCACTATCCGTTTCGCCGTCTGAATCTGACCCATTGTCACTGGAATTATCATCTGTCGTATCCGTACTCAGGCTTTGCGTCTGTGTATCATCTGTTTCTGGCACTGCAGCTGTTTCTGTACCTTCCAGCTTGCTGCCGACATATAAATAGCATTTTTTTGCATCTGCAATGGTAAGGCCATCCAGATGCTGCCGATCACCAAGCTTATGCGTGCCTGGATCATCTGCATATAACTCCGTTTCTGACCAGTCCATGGAATCATTGAACTTAATCAGATCTGCATCACCCGGATAATACAAAGTTGCAGTAACCCCATTTTCATCCGCAGATGTTTCCCAGCTATGCAATCCATTTATTCTTGTCTGGTAAACCTGCCAGATCGGCTCCGTTACATTTTTATCCGTGCCAATCGCACGAAGCTGTTGTTCATTTCCGATCAGGATGTAATCTACGTCATTGATTGTTTTTACGACCTGACCAAAATAGTTTCGTCCATCATACCGGTTATCATCCGGATAATACGCACTCATATCCGTGGATGCTGCCTGATAGTATGATACGTCCTGTATATCAACCCCAAAGGTTGATGCGATTACATAATTGTGTTCCTTTCCATAGGTTAAATGACTGCCATCTTCCAGTGTATATACCTGACCCATGCCAAAGGTATCCACCGAATAGTCTCCGGTCATAACCAATTCATTTTCACAATTTTCAGAATTTGCAAGGTAAAGTTGATAGATATTATGAAGATATATGGTATCGGTTTCTTCATCGTATACCCGCATATCTTCATCGTCATCAAGATATGGAATAATTGATCCAGAAAAGTCTTCCGGCACATTCCAGGTTTCTCCATCTGGAATGCTGATATCATTCATGATGTAATAATCTGCAAAAAGTGTATAGCCCAGATCATTCTTATCTGATCTGTTTGTGTTACGAGTTTCTAGCGAATCTTGTATGTCGTCCTCGTACGCGTCCTCATTGTCCTCATCAAAAGAGTCTTCATTTAAAATTTCTTCATCAATGATATCGTCCGTCGATATAGAATTCTCAGAATTTGTATATTGGATTTCGCTTCCTATTTGTGAAAGCTGTTTAAAATTATAAATGCATATCCTGCCGTCTATGGCATATGCCTGATGTGATGGCGGCACATTGGAATCTGTTGCCTTTACTGCATCAGAAGCAGAGGCATCCGATATGTTTGATCGATGGTCCTGGGAAGTACCCCCCCCCTATTTTAGAACGCACGTTCGATATATCGTTTTCCCATTCATCGTCCGTACCGGTTAAAACAGATTCATTCAGATCTGAATCTGTCGCTCGGTGCGATCGCACTCCGTCAGACCACTCACTCATTTGCTTTTCAAGAAGCGATCCTAACTCTGCGCTTGCCTGTATAATATTTGTTTGTGTTCCCAAAATGGTACAGCATAACAACCATGCAATATCCCTTCGGACTTGCGTAGGACTGTACCATTTCGGTAGTTTCAAATGCTTTCTCATATGTATTACCTACGATTCTGTCTGCATTTTTCTGCAAGCGTTTATTGATAAATTTTATCTTATTACTTTTATAAGTGTATACCTATTAAAATGATTTGTCAATAATATGTAAATTTTTACGAACGAATGTGTGCCGGTTCATTTGCTTTTTAACATTTTTTTCAGACACAGAATTTTGTATCTCTTTATCAGGATTAGAAATCGATCGGTAAATGAAAGGCGGTGTCTGATCGGAATGTTTGCCGGCTCCCATCCGGCAAATGTATATCCCTTCTTTGTCGGTGTCGGCGGTGTGTACCCGTAATCTGCTGTTCCGTATCCAGATAAAGCACCAGTCAGACTTCCCCCGTCCAGTTCATACACGATAGTTCCAATCTTTCCAGTCTGGGACCGGTCTCCTTCATCAGCCGGCCTTGCCGTCTGGTCACCTGCCTGGTTAAAATATACCGTATAGGTCTGGTCCAAAACGTCTTTCCCAAGCGTTCCATCACTGCCCGGAGTCAGATTGATATCCGACACTTCTGTCGACTGGATCGCACAGACGGTTACCACAATATCCTCCACATTTCCGCTTAAGTCGTTTTCGATGGCATTTTTCATTTTGACCTTCTGGAATAACTTGTCTGTTGTGGATCCTTTCGGAAGCGACTTGCGAAAGAATTATGGAAAGGATTAAGATAAATTTGGCAAAAAACGCAAAAGGGCTTTCCGAGCCTCTGAATCTGCCCTATAATCATGGAGTAAACTTACATGATATCGTTACAGGCATAAAAGGGAAAATATAAAGAATATGGAAAATAAAAGAACAATCGATCAGCAAAGTATGACAAATACAAGTAAATTCATCGCACGCATCCTGCGCCACCATCCGGAATCCATCGGAATTCAACTGGATGAACACGGATGGGCCCGTGTGGATGAACTAATCACCGGGATTGCAAAGACACAAAGCTTCGACATGGCGATGCTGGAAGAAATCGTACAGACTGACTCCAAGAAACGCTATTCGTTTAGTGATGACAAGACACGGATCCGGGCCAATCAGGGGCACTCCATTCCTGTTGATGTGGAATTGGAACAGAAAATGCCTCCGGATATCCTGTGGCATGGGACCGGTGAAAAATACGTCGGATCCATTAACAAAATCGGGCTGGTCCCGAAGTCCAGATTGTATGTCCACCTTTCCGGCGATCGCGATACTGCCCAGGCAGTCGGAAGCCGGCACGGAAAACCGGTCATATACCAAGTTGATGCCGGATCCATGGCTGCGGATGGATATCCGTTTTATCTGTCTGCGAACGGAGTCTGGCTTGTCAAAGAAGTTCCGGCCCGATATCTCACCATTATTGAATAAAAAATCAGCATGCCGCGGATCCAATTTCCAGACATGCTGATTTTCATTTATTCTTATTCTGTTCTTCATTTTTAAAGCAAATCACATCATTTGGTGTGCAATTCAGATATCCGCAGATCCGTTCCAACGTGATCAGTGTGATATTCTGACCTTTTCTGAGCCTGTCAAGCGTATGATTATCGAGGACTTTATCCTGCAATATCTTATATTGTGTAATATTCCGGTCACGCATCGTATCCCATAATGGACTGTAATCAACCATGTAGAAGTCCTCCCACGGTCAATCATAGCTGATTTTTCTTAAAATCAATATTGTGTATATATCCACTATGTTTTATACTGACCTCAAGGAGGTAACAACATGATGCAGGAATTTGATTATACGAATGTTTTAAAGGAAAATGAGTTTGCGGATATCGCGGATCGCCTGTCCCCAAATGAAGCGGCGGCAGCCATGGACGCGGTTCAAAGTCTGCGTGAGGAACAGGCTGGTCAGAAATCTCAGGATTTTAATCTCAGGATTTTAAAGACTGGTTTGATGCAGCCTTTTTGCCGATCCTTAAGAATTTTGCAGCACTCACCGGTTCCAGAATGAAAGTTGATCAGGATGCATGTCACGACATTACGGCATCGCTGATCAGCCAGCACGCCATTGATATTACGTCCAACGAAAAAATGATGCACACGGTTATCACTGCAGCTGATCACATCACCATCAGTACCGACTCCAGTGAGGTGGAACTTTCCCTCATCTTTGGATTCCCGGATGACGAAGAATAAGGAAACAGGGATGTACGGGTCGTTTCCGGCTCGACATCCCTGTTCTTATTCTTTTCCTGGTTTTTTGATTTCCTTAATATCTATCTTCCGGATTTTCTGATTCTTCTGCTGTCTTTGTTTCACTCGCCTGATCAGTTTTAAAGATCATCATTCTTTTGACTGCTTTTTCCTTCTCATAATGATCAAAGCAATCATGCCGATCAAGGATCCTTCCATTAGTATCAGATTCATCCATGTCATAGATTCATCCCCTGTTTTCGGTGTAGAATCGATAGATGATTCATCCGAAGTAGAATTTTCCTGGAGTGTCTCGGTAACTGTGTCCGTCTGCGTCTGCGTTTCTTCCTGACTGGATGTTTCCGTTGTTTCTGTGGTCGTACTCGTCTCGTTTGTTGTTACTGTCCGGGATTTTCTGCTGTTCGTCGAGGAACCTGAATCATCAGAATCATCCGAAGAATCCGAGCGGCTCGAATTACTCGGAGTCTGCTTGTTCGCATTGCTTGGAGAAGCAGGTTTTGTCGGATCTATCGTCCCTGGTTTATCCGTTGTTCCAGGCTTATCCGTCGTCCCTGGGGTGTCTGTTGTTCCGGATTCTTTTTCATATAACAGAGCAAACGGAGAAAATGAATCAACGGTAAATTTGACAAATTTCTTTCCATCAATGACCGCTGTTTCACATTCTTCATCTTCCGGAATACGGGTTGTCAGTAGATCATTGATATCCGCATTGCTTTCCCGGTCAAGACCTTTAAAGTGAACAATATGGAACTCTGAATCTTCTTTTGCATCTGCAGGGACCGGCCAGTAAATGTTCATTTTCTGGCCATCGGCCATTGTTACATAGGCATTGCCATTATGTGTATCAACCAGATCAAGATATCTGAACTGATAAGCATATTTTCCTTCCGCATTCTTGTTCTGATCCAGATAAGCAGTCAGGAGCGCATCATCAAGGCTGTGATCAACCAGCATTTTTACTCCTGACAGGTCTGCATTGACACCACTCTGATTGATAAAGTACTGCGTATCATTCTGCGCCGCTTCTACCAGCAAAACGTCTTTATTTTCCGGATCAACGCCTAGCTTAGTATAGGAAATCTCCCGATATGTCTGATCTTTATTTCCACGTACTCTTAAGCTTCCACTGTTTAAAATAACCGGATATGTTTGTATGCTTCCGTTAATCTGGATTGTGACGTTATAAAGCTTCGAATCCAGCTCTCCGAAATAGAAATCGACTTTATAATCACGGAACTGATCCGTTTCACTGACAGGGAATTTGGAATCTACGATAACGTTACCAGCTTTATCCGTAAACTGCATGCGAAGCGGTATCTGCTGATCCGTCCCGTCTATTTTACTTGGCATCAGTTTATAAATATAAACGTGCTGTCCATCAACACTTGTCTTGCTGCTATCCTCTTTTCCATATAGTTGCAAAGCCCAGTTCCGTGTTGTACTTCCAGAATCATCCTTATAAGTAAGGGCAATTTTATCACTAAGATCCTCTGGCTTTTCTTCCGTACTTCCAAGCTGTTCATTTAATTCATCCGGAAGAGTCAGATAAAATCCGATTTCCGGCAGATCGTTCGTAGCAAATTGACCATCAGAGCCAATTACACCCTCATAGCCATTACCGCCGACGTAAATGGTGATGTCCATCGGGGTAATCTCCACAGCATGCTTTCCGTACAGAACCAGGCTCTTATCATGGGGTGTCCCAGTCGGGACCTGCTTTAAGTAGTCTGTATTGGTAACGATTCTCTTATGATTCTGCTTAAAGTGGGACACATATGGCTCAGCATCAGCAACTGCATAATCCGTTCCATCATATGTAATATTTCCTGGAACTACAACGGCTCTTCCATCCCGCGATTCATCCAGTGTGGATGAAAGTTCATAGTCATGCATATCTTCCGATGCACCGACTAATGTTACAAAACGATTTGTTAAAATTCTGTTTCCAAATCCCTCGCATTTAATCCGGATATCTCCGTTGACGTCCGCACTTACGCCATTCAGGTACAGATCACCATCTTGATCAATTGCATTGCCATAATAAACACGTTCTGTCGGATCATCCTGCGTCGGATAGCCATCCTTAGCTTTGTTGTTCACAATTGTGCCGCCAAGTACATATGCTTCAGCTTTTTTCTTTCCAGTTATATCGGAATTGATTGAAATAGCACCACCCCAACCAGCTTCATTCTTCTCAATTGCACCGTCTGTCAGATAGAGCTTGTCACCGCGTCCTGATAAATAGATACCGCCGCCTTTGCTTCCAATATTTGTAGCTTTATTCTCAGAAATAGTACCGCCTGTTATTTCCAGATTATTGGTATAGTTTTCTGCATTATTGCTTTCTAAATAAATGGCACCACCACGACTTCTTGCTTTATTCTCTGTTATAGCAGCATCATCTGAAATCTGAATTTCTGCATTTCCCTGAAAATAAGCATCTGCAACATAAGCAGAAACAGCACCACCGCTGATAGCATAATTGTCTGATATGGAACCACCAGACATTTCAAAAACATTTGGAACGTTCGATGCTTTTGGCGCCCCAAGAATCGATATGGCACCTCCAAACGCACTGGCTTCGGCAGTAGCTGCATTATTCTTAATTTCTCCACCATTCATGATAAGCTTCGCCGGTTTATCGTAGGTTATGTCATAATCAGCTTTACATGCTCGAATCATAATGGCGCCGCCATGTGCACTTGCAGATCTGTCTACTCCGTTAATATTGTAAATATCTCCAACGGCTTTATTATTGCTTACTTCACCTCCGTTTATTACCATTTCACCGCTTACATATACTGCACCGCCCCATTCTGCGGAACAATTTGTAATTTTAGATCCATCCTCCATTGTCAGCGTTGCTTTGCCATCTACGACAATGCCGCCACCCCAGTCGTTGGATCCTGTAGTTCCATCTTGGTTGATTGCCCGGCCGTTTGTTACGGTCACTCCATCAGCAAGAGTCAGGCTGGCACCGGAGCAAACTCTCAGACACCGCATATCCTGATCCGCAGCATCTATCGTCAGATTTTCAAATACCATTTTCGTCTGGTCTGAGCCACCCGTTTCATCACCTATCTTGATCATATAATTGTCTTGCTTCGGCTTCGGTTTAATGGCACTTGAATATGTAATCGTATGTTTTTCATCACCAGAAATACTTTCCAGTGTCACAGACTTATCGCCAGTCAATATCGCCGGGCACTGCAATACAATATCAGAAAGCAAATAAATGGTACCTCCATTTTCAGCCAATTCATAAGCTTTCTCCAAAGTTTGAACCGCAGTGTCCGCGCTCGTACCAGCCTGAGAATCGTTTCCTCCTGCATCAAGATAAATTGCATCGGATACCTGAGCACCTCTTGCAAGCATCAACGGATCAATCTTTGTGTTCGAAGGTTGCATCGTTTCCTGTTTGGTTCCATTACTTCCGCTTGCCTTAGTTTCTGTGGCATTTCCAGGCGTTGCGATTCTTAAATCTCCAGTTTCGGGATTTTTTGCTTCTGCGCTGTCTTCATCTGTTGCTGCTACATTCCTCCGTTCTGTATGATCCTCAGCTGCAACGGCATTTCCATACATTAAAGTACATGCCATGCTGATCGACATTGCAAAAGCCAGCCAACGTTTTTTCATAATCCTTTTTTCTTCTTTCTTTTTTCTGCTGTATTCAGTCCTGAATTTTCTCTCGTCAACTCAGGACAAGTTTCTTATGATTTTTTTAATTCCCTCCTCTTTTTCTTAAGATTTATCTGGCGCTAGCCTTATACCCCCCCCCCTTAGGTATTTTTTGTTTATAAAAATGGCCCAATTTGGTCAAGATTTAATGAAGCCACTTACGATAAATCTTTTATCTGCAAATTAACAATGCATTCTCTTATCGAGCGGCCATGCCAGAGTAAATCCATATCATTTCCGTTTAACTTAAGAAGTATTCAATTTACATACATATTACATTATATCACTATAATACTGTAAAGCAATAGTTTTCCCTTCCCTTTTTCGTAAGCGGCGGATTATTCGCATAATTTCTCTGATCCATAACTTTAAATCCGGATAAAGAAGGAACAATGAATGGATACGTCACCTCTCATTATGAGTCCCTGCCTCATGAGCCGACAGAGTGGTAACGACTTTGTATCATGTTCTACCCACATAAAATTCGACTTTGTGCCATGTCTATCTACATTGACATTATCTTCTGCGTGTGATTGATGAAAATGGAAGAGTCAAGACTGCAACTACTGATCAGATTGATACCGACTCCGAAGGTGGAAAAATTCGTGATGTGGCATACGATTCCAATTATCCATTAAAGTGCGTCATCGATTTTTATGCACTGAACATCAAACAGTTGACATACGAGAATGCGGACTCCGCAGAAATGAATCATCATGGCATGCGCAAACACAACAGCTATCTTATCAATAATGCTTATGTCATCAGCAAGTTGTCCGGCCAGCCTAATAATTTTCATGAAGACAGCTGATATACAGAAAAAGAAAGAACACCATATAACGCTGTTGTTGATGTGATCCGCAACTGGCTGACCCGTACGGAAGCGATAACGGACTGATTTCTCTCAAGCAGGATTGGCGTGAAGAGACAAACCTCGGCACCAAGCAGTCCTTTAACTACCATTTTGGAGAGTATATTACCTATTATTAAATCGTAACTACAAAATTACAACATCCCCCCCAAAAAGAACAAGCGCCGGAAGACAGAAGTTGCCCCTGGTGCTTGTTTTTTATCATCCACTATAGAAAATCTGTGAGCAATCACATCGTTGTCAGGATATGTTTTCAGACACCATAGATTACATGATGTAAGTTCTTAGGTAATTATAAAAAGAACATACATGAATATGATGCTTTCCGGGCATGACATTTGTCCAAATCTGCAAGCAGAGTAAGCGAAAATCGTGAAGAAGTGACGACTTTACCTATATAATAATAGATGTATAAAAATCGAGAATCATTTGCATAATACCAACTTTGTGATATTTTCGCCTATATGATGACGACTTTGTGACAAGTCCACTTACATTTACCAGCTTTGTGATATTTGCAACGCAAAAACGCCGACTTTGTGATATTTGCAACGCAAAAAATGTAGGTGAAATTTGTCACAAAGAAAAAAGGAGTCCTATAAAATCAAGGTTTCTCCCTTACAACTTTGTGACAAAAGTACCTACATTGACAGCTTTCAAAACAAAAAATGCCATAATATATTGTCGATGTAGGTAAACATGTCACAAAGATGTAGGACACTTATCACAATCACATGGAAATCCCGCTTTTCTACTATTTTTTCGGAATTATAATTCCTGCCTTTTTATTTGCAAACATGTCAGTCCTCCTCGTATCCTAATATAAAAATAATGCCGCATTATGCCAGTGCTAATAATACGACATTATCTTTCAATACCCTATATGAAAATTTTATGATTTAATAGACGTCGTTCCATTTGCCGAATATGATCGTCCGTATTAATATTAGAATTACTGCTTACTGCACGACATATTGCATCAATCAATGTAATACAACCGGTATAACAGGGAAAATAACTTCCTGAGTTTGTATCACTTTGAAATACGACATCCGCATAAGGGTATGCTGGTGATAAAACCGTATCAGTAATCAAGGCAATCGGTCTTTATGCCAAACAAAGGCAAACTACTTCTATTAGATTTCCCAAAGCTTTTATTATTAAACACATTTACGCTATAATAGGAATTATTCAATATTACTTTTTTTCTCCAGGACATAATTATCATTATCACCGGTTAGCGGATCGCTGCCTATGGTAATCAATGGTATGCTGTTGGTTTGCCATTTTTCATAGATGGCTTTAAAATTCTGTGTTTTGATTAATAAATCCTGCTTATTATCCTCTGAAGTATGTATCGAATCATATGGCAGTTCCTGTGTCTCTAATATTTCTTTCTGGCCCTTCTGATTAAAGGAAAATATTTCAAAATGGTAATTTCCTATGCCATTCCATATCTCAGGTGTATACTGTAGGATATAGTTTTTATGGTCAACAACAGTTAAATAGTACCAACGCCATCCAGCATGGTTATCAGAGGCATGGTCTTTATATATTACAATAGGATTGCCATCTATTATAGCATATATTTCCAATGTGATTTCCAAGGCATCCTGGCTTATAACAAGTAACTCATCATTACCATCATGTGTTAAATCTACCATAAGAGTTCCTGCAATATTCTCTTCGGGATAACGTGATAAAATATCCTCGAAAAAATTATATTGGTTATTTTTCGTGGCAATAAGAAAACACCCTAATCCCAAAAGTATCATACATATAAAAATCAAAATCTCAAACTTTGTTTTTTTCATTTTTCCCTCTTGCTGTGAAGTTCAAAGTTATGTTTAATTTATACTAAATAATTGGTGAAGCCATTATTGATATCATCTAC
>OGLJ01002399.1_pt1 | contig 12053 bp, 8 predicted proteins | sample 1572801 | NCBI WGS metagenome assembly OGLJ01 (sample SAMEA2581877, study PRJEB24529) | metagenome | biome: Human gut stool | place: China | collected 2011
CGAGCAGGAAAACCATATCACGACCTACCTCAAGCAGCAGGGCGTCAAAAGCATCGACTACCTCGTGTGCACACATGCACACGCCGACCACTGCGGCGGCATGAAGGCCGTCATTGCGGCCTTCCCGGTGCACACGCTCTACAGCTCCGTCACCTCGAGCAGCAACGGCGCGTTCCAGCGCGTCATGCGCGCGGCGGAGACAGCAAATCTCGCCATCACCGTGCCGGGCGTCGGCGACACCTTTGCCCTCGGCGGCGCGACCGTGACCGTGCTCGGCCCGCAAAAGCACTACAGCGACGTCAACGACCAGAGCCTCATTCTGCGCGTGGACTACGGCAGCAACGCCTTTCTCTTCACGGGCGACGCCGAGTACCAGAGCGAGACGGATGTGCTCGACGCGGGTGAAAACGTCCGCTGCGACGTCATCAAGGCCGGTCACCACGGCAGCCGCACCTCCACGGGCTACCGTCTGCTGTATGAGGCGCAGCCCAAGTACGCCGTCATCAGCTGCGGCGCAGGGAACGAATACGGCCACCCGCACGACGACACGCTCAGCCGTCTGCGCGATGCGGACGTGACCGTCTACCGCACGGACCTCAACGGCACGGTCGTCTGCCGCTCCGACGGCACGAACCTCACCTTTACCACCGAGAAAGAAGGATAACTCCCATGCACCGCACCCCCTCGCCGACGGCCGCGTTCTGGCTCGCCGCGTTCACATACTTCATCTGGGGCTTTACGTTTCTCGCCTCGCGCGTCGCGCAGAATTACGGCACGCCGTTCGTGCTGCTGTTCTGGCGCTTTGCGCTGGCGTTCGTGCTGATGAATCTGCTGTGCCTGACAGGGCGCTTTTATGTGCACCTGCGCGGACGCGACCTCCGGCCGGTGCTGCTGGCGGGACTGTTTGAGCCCGTGCTCTACTTTCCCTGCGAGCAGTACGGTCTCAAGCTCACGAGCACGTCGTTTTCCGGCGTCATGATCGCGCTCATTCCGCTGTGCTCGCTCATCTACGGGGCGGTGTTCCTGCACGAAAAGGCCACGCGGCAGCAGGTGCTGTTTTCGGTGCTGTCCGTCGCGGGCGTGATCGTGCTGGCCGTCTACGCCTCCGGCATCGGCTCAGGCAGCGTGCCCGGCTTTTTCATCCTGCTCGGCACGGTCTTTGCCGGTGCGGGCTATATGGTCGCCAGCCGCGCCTGCGCCGACAGTTTTTCGGCCTTTGAGCGCACATACGTCACGTGCCTGATGGGTGCGGCGGCGTTCGGCGTACTGTCCCTGCTCGAGCACCGGAACGATCTGCGTGCCGTCGTGCAGCCCATGACGCACGCGCCCTTCGTGCTGGCGATCCTGTTTTTGAGCGTGGTGGCCTCGGTGCTGTCCTACATCGCGCTCAACCGCGCACTCGAGGTGCTGCCCGTTGCGCGCACCGCGGTGCTCATCAATCTCTCGACCGTCGTGTCCGTACTCACCGGCGTGCTCATTTTGCACGAGCCGTTCGGCTGGATCAGCGCCGTGGCCTCGGTCGCCATTCTTGTCGGCATCTGGGGCGCGCAGCGCTTCGCTGCGCCGACGCCCACCGCGGGCAGCGAGCCGCTGTCCCCGTCATGAGCGCAGCCTGACCCAAATATTTTCACATCAGAAGGATGACCCCTATGCAATCTACCGAACAGAAAATCGAACGCGCCGCGCTGGCCGGTCTCGCCGCGGCGTGCATGGACGAGCGCGAGCGCTCGACGGAGGTCTCTCTGGCCGAGCTCGCCGCGCTCGTAGAGACCGCCGGCGGCCAGCCTGTGGCAACGCTGCTGCAAAGCAAGCCCACACCCGACCCGCGCACCTTCCTCGGTGAGGGCAAGGTGGCGGAGCTGCGGGAGCTGATCCTCGCCAACGACTGCGACCTCGCAGTGTTTGACAACGAGCTCTCCCCGTCACAGATGCGCGTGCTCGAGGAGGAGCTCGGCGTGCGCGTGCTCGACCGCTCGGGCCTGATCCTCGACATCTTCGCCCAGCGTGCCCGGACGCGCGAGGGTCAGCTGCAGGTGGAGCTGGCGCAGTACCAGTACCTGCTGCCGCGCCTGACCGGTATGTGGACGCACCTCGTGCGCCAGACGGCGGCCGGCGGCTCGTCGCCGATCGGCACGCGCGGCCCCGGTGAGACGAAGCTCGAAACGGACCGCCGCCACATCCGCCGCAAGATCCAGAAGCTGCAGGCCGAGCTTGAGGACGTGCGCAAGATCCGCCGCACCCAGCGCCGCCGCCGCGAGAAAAACGCCATGCCCGTCGTCGCACTCGTCGGCTACACGAACGCCGGAAAGTCCACCCTGCTCAACTGCCTGACGGGGTCGGACATCCCGGCCAACGACCGCCTGTTCGACACGCTCGACACGACCACCCGCCGCTGGCGCGTCGACGCTGCGCAGGAGGTGCTGCTCTCGGACACGGTCGGCTTCATCCGCAAGCTGCCGACACATCTGGTCGAGGCGTTCAAGGCCACGCTCGAGGAGCTGACGTATGCCGACGTGCTCCTGCACGTGATCGACCTCTCCAACCCCGAATGGGAGACGCAGGCCGACGTCGTCGACCGGCTCATCGACCAGCTCGGTGCGGCGCATACGCCGTGCATCCGCGTGTTCAACAAGTGCGACGCCTATCTCGGCATCCTGCCGCACGGTGAGGACGTCGTGTGCATCTCCGCGCGCAGCGGCGAGGGCGCAAACGAGCTGACCGAGCGCGTGCGCGCCATTCTCGGCCGGGCCGACCACCACGTGACGCTGCTGCTGCCGTATGCGCAGGGCGCGCTGCTTGAGACGCTGCACCGCGACTGTGCCGTGCTGCACACCGACTACCGCGACGACGGCATCGCGCTCGAGGTCATCATCCACCCGGAGCAGTGGCCGCGGCTCGAGCCGTTCGTCATCCCGGACGAGGAGGTCTGAGTATGGACAGCTATCGCATCCCCACAGGCAATGGCGCTTCAGAATACGTGGAAAAGCGCTCGCGCTTTCTCGGTCTCGTGCAGCCGGTCGGCTCCGAGGACGAGGCGCGCGAGATCATCGCCGCCTGCAAAAAGCAGTACCACGACGCACGGCACAACTGTTGGTGCTACCTGCTGCGCGACGGCACGGAGCGCTACTCCGACGACGGCGAGCCGCAGGGCACGGCCGGCATCCCGATGCTGGAGGTGTTTCGCCGCGCAGGCGTGACGAATGTCGTCTGCGTCGTCACGCGCTATTTCGGCGGCGTGCTGCTCGGCACGGGCGGCCTGCTGCGGGCATATACCGCCGCCGCTGCCGATGCGCTTGCAGACGCCGGGATCTCCGTGGTGCGCCGCTGGCTCGCGTGTGAGGTCAGCATGCCCTACGCGCTCTACGAGCCGGTGCGCGCGGCCGTTGCCGCGCTCGGCGGCGTCGTACAGGAGACGCAGTATGCCGCCGCCGTGACGCTCTGTGCCCTGCTGCCGGAGGAAGCCGGCGAGGCCTTTGCCGCGCAGGTGCGCGACCTGACGGCCGGCCGCTGCGCCGTGCGCCCCGTCGGTGAGACGGAGCGCGCCGTCCCCCTCGCAGACGCCGGTCTGTGAGCGGCGCAAAAGCGATCTTTCACCCCGATCAGGAGGTATTTTGATATGGATCTGACCCTTTCCGATTTCACCGCGCAGCTTGCCTCTGCGCAGCCCGCACCGGGCGGCGGAGGCGCTGCCGCGCTCACCGGGGCACTGGCGGCAAGCCTGACCGCGATGGCCGCAAATGTCACGGCGGCAAACCCCCGCTATGCCGAGCGCAGCGACGCGCTGCGCTCGCTCATCGACGCCTGTGAGACGCAGCGCACGACGCTGCTCGCGCTCATCGAGGCGGACGCAGCGGGCTTTTTGCCGCTGCAAAAGGCCTACGCCATCCCCAAAACCGACCCTGACCGCGCAGCGAAGCTCGCGGCGGCAGCGCAGACAGCCTGTCTCGCGCCGCTGGCGATGCTGGAGCCCTGTGCACAGACCGCGCTGCTGCTGACCGCCGCGCTCGAGACGGCAAGCCCCCTCCTGCGCTCGGACGTCGGCTGCGCCGCCGCTTTGTGCCGCGCCGCGGCGGAGGCTGCGGCCATGAACGTATTTGTCAACACCGGTCTGCTCGCGCCGGACGAGCGCGCCGCGACCGAGGCGCGCGCCGAGCATCTGCGCGCGACCGTGGTGCAAAGCTGCGCACAGACCGCGGACGCGGTGTTTGCCGCGCTGCGCGGGGAGGGCTGAACGATGGCAACACGTCTGACCGGCGCGCCGGTCGCAAAGGAGATCTATGCGCAGGTGCGCGAAAAGGCAGCCGCACTCGGCACACAGCCGTGTCTTGCGGCAATATCCGTGGGCGCGCGGCCGGATGACCGCGCCTACCTGCGCAGCATCGCGCGCTCGGCGGACGGGTGCGGCGTGGCCGTGCGCCCGGTCGAGCTGCCGGCAGACTGCACGGCGGATGCCCTGACCGGCACGCTGCGCACCCTGAGCGTGGACGACACCGTGCACGGCGTGCTGCTGCTGCGGCCGCTGCCGAAGGCGCTGCGCGCGCAGCACCTGCTCGATGCGCTCGACCCCCGCAAGGACGTCGACGGCATGACGACGGCATCGCTCGGCGCACTGCTGACGGGTGCGGCGGGCTTTGCCCCCTGCACGGCCGAGGCGTGCCTGCACCTGCTGCGCGCATATGGCTTCGACCCAGCGGGCCGGCGCGTGACCGTCGTCGGCCGCAGCCTTGTCATCGGACGTCCGGCAGCGCTGCTGCTCACGCGCGCGGACGCGACCGTGACGCTCTGCCACCGGAAAACGCCCGACCTCGCCGCGCGCTGCCGCGAGGCGGACATTCTGCTCGCCGCGGCGGGCACACCAGGGCTCATCACGCCTGCGTGCGTGCATCCGGAGCAGATCGTGCTCGACGCGGGCGTGACCGCGCTGCCCGACGGCACGCTGCTCGGCGACGTGGCGGCGGAGGCGGCTGGGACCGTCGCCGCCTGCACGCCCGTTCCCGGGGGCATCGGCAGCGTGACGACCGCGCTGCTGCTGCTGCACACCGTGCAGAGTGCCGAAATTTTTCACCAATTTTAAGCTATTATTCACAAACTGTTGTTCTTTTCCGCAGCGAATGCCGCTATAATATTCGGTATACTCATTTTGGAGGCAGACCTTTGGCCAAGCTGATCGAAAAAATAAAAGACAAACGCGCGCCCGAGCCCGAGACGCCGGCTCGGCGCGACATTCCGGTCGTTCACCCCGCCCCGGAGCAGGGACTCACGAGCGCGCAGGTGCGCGAGCGCACGGACGCCGGCTGGACGAATGCGCCCGTTGACCCGCCGGGCAAGACGGTCAAGCAGATCGTCCTGAGCAACATCTTTACCTACTTCAACATGCTGTTTTTCCTGCTGGCGCTGTGCGTGATCGCGGTGCAGCAGTGGCTGAACCTGACGTTCATGGGCGTCATCATCGTCAACACCGCCATCGGCATCGTGCAGGAGCTGCGCTCGAAGAAAACGCTCGACAAGCTGAGCATCCTCGCGTCCCCAAAGGCCGTCGCCGTGCGCGACGGCAAGCGCGTGACCGTGGACACGGCGCAGCTCGTGCGCGACGACATCGTCGTCTTTGCCGCCGGCAACCAGATCTATGCTGACGCCGTGGTCGCGTCCGAGAGCTGCTTCGTCAACGAGGCGCTCATCACGGGCGAGTCGGACGAGATCAGGAAAAATCCCGGCGACAAGCTCCTCTCGGGCAGCTTCGTCGTCAGCGGCATGTGCCGCGCACAGCTGACCGACGTCGGCGCGGATTCCTATGTCTCGCGCCTGACGCAGGAGGCCAAGCGCGCCAAAAAGCCGCAGCAGTCGGAGATGATGCGCGCGCTGCAGAACCTCGTCAAGTGGATCGGCATCCTCGTCATCCCGCTCGGCGTGGTGATGTTCATTAAGGAGTTCGTGTGGCTTGACCGTGCCGCCCCTATCGCCGTGACGAGCACGGTCGGCTCCATCATCGGCATGATCCCCGAGGGGTTGTACCTGCTTACCAGCCTTGCGCTCGTGGCAGGCGTCGTGCGTCTGGCCCAGCGCAAGACGCTCGTGCACGAGCTCGGCTGCATCGAGACGCTCGCGCGCGTGGACACGCTGTGCGTGGATAAGACCGGCACCGTGACGGAAAACAAGATGATCGTCGAGGACGTCTGTCCCCTGTGCGACGACCGCTTCACGCTCAACGACATCCGCATGATCATGGCAGACTACGTCTACGCCATGCAGGCGGACAACGACACCATGGCGGCGCTGCGGCGCTATTTCACCGGCGAAAAGACGCAGGACGCGACGGCGACACTGCCGTTCTCGTCGGCGAAGAAATATGGCGGCGTGTCGTTCCACGCCGAGGAGACGTATCTGCTCGGTGCGCCGGATGTGCTGCTCGCCGGGCGGGAAAACCCCTATCAAGAGCAGATCGAGGGCTACTCCGCCAAGGGCTGCCGCGTGCTGCTGCTGGGCATGTATGACGGCGCGCTCTCGGACGAGACGCTGGACGCAGAGCTGCTGCCGATCGCGCTGATCCTGCTCTCAAACAAGATCCGCGCCGAGGCGCCGGAGACCTTCGGCTACTTTGCCGCGCAGGGCGTGGCCGTGAAGGTCATCTCCGGCGACAACGCGCGCACGGTGTCCGAGGTGGCCAAGCGCGCCGGCATCGAAAACGCCGACCGCTTCGTCGACGCGCGCACGCTCACGAGCGAGGAAGCCATCCGCGAAGCGGCGGGCAAGTACACGGTCTTCGGCCGCGTGACCCCGGCGCAGAAGCGCAGTCTCGTGCAGGCGCTCAAGGCCGAGGGGCACACCGTGGCCATGACGGGCGACGGCGTCAACGACGTGCTCGCGCTCAAGGAGGCCGACTGCTCGATCGCCATGGCCTCCGGCAGCGACGTGGCGTGTCAGGTGTCGCACATCGTGCTGCTCGACTCCAACTTTGCCTCCATGCCGTCGGTCGTGGCGGAGGGCCGCCGCGTCATCAACAACATCGAACGCAGCGCGTCGCTGTATCTGGTCAAGAACATTTTCTCGTTCTTCCTCGCGTTTTTCACGCTCTTTGCCACGCTGCCCTACCCGTTCAGCCCCGCACAGCTCACGCTCGTGAGCGCCGTGACCATCGGCATCCCGTCGTTCATTCTGGCCATGGAGCCGAATGAGAGCCTCGTCAAGGGAAAATTTTTGCGCAACGTGCTCTTCCGCGCGCTGCCGGCCGCGATGACGGATCTGGCAATGGTCGTGGGCATCCTGCTGTTTTATATCGCCTTCCACCTCGACGATACGGCCATGATCACGATCTGCACCGGCGTCATGGGCATCGTCGGTCTCATGATGGTGCACCGCACGTGTCAGCCGTACAACACCATCCGCAAGGCGATGATCGTCGTGCTCGGCGTGCTGTTCGTGATCGCGTATTTCGGCTTCCCGACGCTGTTTAACCTGCAGAAGCTCGATCTGCAGAGCGCGCTCATCCTCATCGTGTTCGGTCTGCTGTCGTGGCCGGTGATGAAGGCGTTCTGCCGCCTGAACGACCGCATGCGCGCCAGATTCGAGGCATGGCGCGCAGCCAAGACCGCAAAGGCCGCCTGAGATATCCGCGCACGCAAAGCACACAATCGCCCCGCATATTCGGATGCGGGGCGTTTTTTCTGCTTTTTTTCAAAAAAAAGAGGGAAATGCACAGCAATGTCGTATAAGAGTATTGCAGCCGGAAATGGCGCAAGGCGATCCGGCCGCATTTTCTGATTTTTTTGTGGAAACGGAGGGATCCCTGTGCTCTGTCCGAGAGAAAAACGTGAGGCCGCCGAGGCGCTGCTCATCGGGCCGCACGGTCTGCTGAGCGCGCAGTCCACCGGGCGTCCGACACCGGAGGCACCGTGTGAGATGCGCACGTGCTTTCAGCGCGACGTCGACCGCATCACGCACTCGAAATCGTTCCGCCGCCTCAAGCACAAGACGCAGGTGTTTCTGCGCCCCGAGGGCGACCACTACCGCACACGCCTGACGCACACGCTCGAGGTGGCGCAGATCGCGCGGACGATCGCACGGGCGCTCGGCCTGAACGAGGATCTGACCGAGGCCATCGCGCTCGGCCACGATCTCGGCCACACGCCCTTCGGCCACGCTGGAGAGCGCGCGCTCAACGCGATCTACACCGGCACCGGCTTCCGGCACTATGAGCAGAGCCTGCGTGTCGTCGACCGCATCGAGCGCGACGGACGCGGTCTGAACCTCTGCAATGAGACGCGCATCGGCATCCTCAACCACACGACCGGCCAGCCGCGCGGCACGCTCGAGGCCGACGTGGTGCGCCTGGCCGACCGCGTTGCCTACATCAATCACGACCTTGACGACGCCATGCGCGGCGGCATCGTGCAGCCGGAGGATGTGCCCGCCATCGTGCGCGAGCGCGTGGGCGAGCGCAACAGCGTGCGCATCAACTCCATCCTCACGGACATCATCGCCCACAGCGGCGACGGCGCGCTGAAGATGTCGCCGGAGATGCAGGAGGCCGTGGATGTGTTCACCGACTTCATGTATCAGGGCGTGTACTACAACCCCATCGCCAAGGGCGAGGAGCGCAAGGTGCAGAACATTCTCGGCAGCATCTGGGAGTATTATGTCAACCACATCGACGAGCTGCCCGCGGTCTATCAATCCATCGCAGACGACGAGGGGCCGCAGCGCGCGGTATGCGACTATGTGTCCGGCATGACCGACAGCTACGCGCTGGAGGTCTACTCGGAGCTGTTCATCCCGGCCGCATGGACCATTAAGTAAACAGGCACAGCAAACGGAAACCACAGAAAGAAGGTGACGCACGTGGCCTTTCCGGAATCCTTTCTGCAGGAGCTCGCCGAGCGCAACGACATCGTCGATGTCGTGGGCAGCTACGTGCGCCTGACGAAAAAGAGCGGGTCGAACCTCTTCGGGCTCTGCCCATTTCACAGCGAAAAGACGCCGTCGTTTTCCGTCTCGCCCGATAAGCAGATCTACCACTGCTTCGGCTGCGGCAAGGGCGGCAGCGTCATCAGCTTCATCATGGAGATCGAGAATCTCTCGTTCCCGGAGGCGGTGGCCTTTCTGGCCAACCGCGCCGGCATGCAGCTGCCCGAGCAGGCGGATGACCCCGGCGCGAAAAAGCGCCAGCGGCTGCTCGCGCTCAACCGGGACGCTGCGCGCTTTTTCCACGCGCAGCTCAAGACCCCCGCCGGGCAGATCGCGCGCGACTATCTCACCCGCCGGCAGCTCACGGCGCAGACCGTGACGCGCTTCGGGCTCGGCTTTGCGCCCGACACGTGGGACAGCCTCGTGCGCGCGATGAAGGCGCTCGGCTACTCTGAGCATGAGCTCTTTGACGGCGGGCTCGTGCGCCACGGGAAATCCGGCGGCGTGTACGACACGTTCCGCAACCGGCTCATGTTCCCGGTCATTGACGTGCGCGGCAACGTCATCGGCTTCTCCGGGCGCATCCTCGGCGACGGGGAACCGAAGTACATGAACAGCCCGGAAACCATTGTTTTCAGCAAGAGCCACAATTTGTTCGCGCTCAATTTGGCTAAAAAGTCAAAGTGCGGGTATATCATACTGGCAGAGGGCAACATCGACGTGGCGAGCCTGCATCAGGCGGGCTTCGACAGCGCGGTCGCCTCGCTCGGCACGTCGCTCACGCCGGAGCAGGCGCGGCTGCTGTCGCGCTACACGGGCGAGATCGTCATCGCCTACGACAACGACGGCGCGGGACAGAAGGCGTCGCAGCGCGCGATCGGCATCCTCGAAAAGCTGGAGGTGCGCGTGCGCGTGCTGCAGATGCAGGGCGCAAAGGACCCGGACGAATACATCAAGACCTTCGGCGCGGACGCATTTCGAAACCTGCTCGAGCAGTCGGAAAACCACATCGATTACCGGCTCGGCGCCGTGCAGCGAAAGTATGACCTGCAGATCGACGAGCAGCGCGTGGCCTTCGTCAAGGAGGCGGCGGGCATCGTCGCGGAGCTGCCCGGCAGCGTCGAGCGCGAGGTGTACGCCATGCGCGTCGCGGAGACGGCGGGCATGCCCGCCGCGGTCGTGACCGACGAGGTGCAGCGCCAGCGCAAGCGGCGGCTCAGCCGCGCGCGTAAGGAACAGGAACGCGACCTGCTGCGCCCCGCGACGGCGATGCAGCCGCCCGGCCGGAGCATCCGCTTTGACGATCCGCGCTCGGCAGCCGCCGAGCAGGGCATCATCCGGCTCCTGTATCTCGACCCAGGCCTGTTTTACGGCCGGACGAACGTGCCGGACGCGGCGCAGTTTTCCTCACCGGAGCTGCGGCACATTTACACCGTCCTGCTCGCCCACGGCGGCACGGGCACGGTGCAGATCGCGGCGCTCTCGGGCGAGCTGACGCCGGACGAGCTGGCGCTGCTCACGGGCATCATCCAGCAGCCGGCGGAGCTTTCCAACGGCGCGCGTGCGCTCGATGATTACATAAGCATTCTTCAGACCCAGTCCTCCGCCGGCGCTGCGGTGTCGGAGGCGGATCTGCTGGCATTTGCAAACAAACTCAAAGAACATAAAGGGTATGGTGGTAAAGATGGAACAGAAAGACATGAATAATCTCTCCCCGGCGGAACTCAAGGCCATGGCCGACGCGCTGCTCGCGGCCGACGACGAAAAGCAGGCGAAAGCCAAAACCAAGGCCGCACCCGCCGCGGACAAGACCGCAGCAGCGGACAAGCCCGAGGCGGAAAAGACCACGGAGGAAAAGCTCAACGAGCTTATCGAGCGCGGCAAAAAGGCCGGAAAGCTCTCGAGCAAGGATCTCATGGCGCTCGAGGACATGAACCTCTCGAGCGAGGAGACCGAGAAGTTTTACGACCGGCTCGAGAGTCTTGGCATCGACGTGCTCGGCGACGATGCGCTGCTCCCCGTAGACGAGGACGCGCTGCCCGAGCTTGAGGAGCTCGAGGAGATTGAGGAAGTCACCGAGGAGGAAATGAACGAGACCGAGGCCATGGCCGACACATTCTCGACCGATGACCCGGTGCGCATGTACCTCAAGGAGATCGGCAAGGTGCCGCTGCTCACGCCCGAGGAGGAGCAGGATCTGGCCAAGCGCATGGCCGAGGGCGACGAGGAGGCCAAGCGCCGCATGGCCGAGGCAAACCTGCGTCTGGTCGTGTCGATCGCCAAGCGCTACGTCGGGCGCGGCATGCTGTTTCTCGACCTCATTCAGGAGGGCAACCTCGGCCTGATCAAGGCCGTTGAGAAGTTCGACTACACGAAGGGCTACAAGTTCTCCACCTACGCCACCTGGTGGATCCGTCAGGCCATCACCCGCGCCATCGCGGACCAGGCCCGCACCATCCGCATCCCGGTGCACATGGTGGAGACCATCAACCGCATGCGGCAGGCCACCAACCAGCTGGTGTACCAGAACGGCCATGAGCCCACCCCGGAAGAGCTGGCAAAGGCCATGGACATGAGCGTGGAGCGTGTGCGCGAGATCCAGCGCATGGCACAGGAGCCGGCAAGTCTGGAAAGCCCCGTGGGTGAGGAAGAGGATTCCTCTCTGGGCGACTTCGTGGCCGACGAGAACGCCGAGGCACCCGGCAAGGCCGCTGACCGCGCCATGGTGGCCCAGCAGATCAATCTGGCCCTGAAGAGCCTGACTCCCCGTGAGGAAAAGGTCATCCGCCTGCGCTTCGGCCTGGACGACGGCCGCCCCCGCACGCTGGAAGAAGTGGGCCGCGACTTCGGTGTCACCCGTGAACGTGTGCGCCAGATCGAGGCAAAGGCCATCCGCAAGCTGCACAGCCGCAAGTGCCTGTCGCTGCTGAACGGCCTGATCGAGTGATCGGAACAAGCATCCCGGAACGCCCGGCAGCCGAACGCTGCCGGGCGTTTTTTGGGATCAGAACGTCTTTTGCAAAAAAATCCGGATTTTTTTGCAAAAACCTCTTGCCAAACGACAAAACCTGTGGTATCATAATTGAGCTGTGATTGCGCTGCTATAGCTCAGTTGGTAGAGCGCATCCTTGGTAAGGATGAGGTCTCCAGTT
>OGLJ01002401.1_pt1 | contig 12046 bp, 9 predicted proteins | sample 1572801 | NCBI WGS metagenome assembly OGLJ01 (sample SAMEA2581877, study PRJEB24529) | metagenome | biome: Human gut stool | place: China | collected 2011
AGGCCAAGGGCGGTGCCTCCGGCCGTCTGCACGGCAAGGTCACCGGCAAGGAAGTCGCTGAGGCTCTGGCCCAGCTGGCCGGTTCTCCCATCGACAAGAAGAAGATCGAGCTGGAGACCAAGGACATCAAGGACGCGGGCGTCTTTAACGGCAAAGTCCGCCTCCATGTCGGTGTCGTGGCTTCCTTCAAGGTCCAGGTAGAAGTGGAGCAGGCCTGATTTGACCGCTATCTGCGCCCCCTCTCGGCAGGGGGCGCTTTTTGGCTTTACGGCATTTATATAAATAAAGCAGAAGGATAACGACCATGCCGAACGAACGACATTATAACGAACTCAACCTCGAGAGCGTGGGCATCAACCTGCCCTACAATATGCAGGCAGAGCAGAGCGTGCTGGGCGCGGTGCTGCTGAAACCCGAGACCCTGACCGACCTCGTCGAGATCATCCGGCCCGAGATGTTCTACACCCGGCAGAACGCTCAGATCTACTCCGAGATGCTCCGCCTCTTTACCAGCGACCAGACCATCGACTTCGTCACCCTGCTGGACGCCGTCATCTCGGACGGCGTGTTCTCCAGCGCCGACGAGGCGAAAGTCTACCTGACCGGCCTCGCCGAGACGGTCCCCAGCATCTCCAACGTCAAGGCGTATGCGCAGATCGTGCAGGAAAAGTATCTGGTGCGCCAGCTGATGGGTGTCGCAAAGGACATTTTGCAGGACGCGGGCGACGAGCCCGACGCCGACCTGTTGCTGGAAAACGCCGAGCAGCGCATCTATGAGATCCGCTCCGGCCGCGATTCCAGCGCCCTGACGCCCCTTTCTTCCAGCATGGTGGAGACGCTGACAAATCTGCAAAAGATCAGCGGCCCCGACGCCGACAAGTACAAGGGCATCCCCACCGGCTTCCGGCTGCTGGACACCGTCCTCACCGGCCTTGGCCGCGGCGACCTCATCATCCTCGCTGCCCGCCCCGGTATGGGCAAGACCAGTTTCGCGCTGAACATCGCTACCCGCGTGGCCATGCAGCAGAAGGTGCCGGTGGCCATCTTCAGCCTCGAAATGACGAAGGAGCAGCTGACCAACCGCATCCTCTCCGCTGAAGCGGGCATCGACAGTCAGGCGTTCCGCACCGGTGCGCTCCGGGCCGAGGACTGGGAGTATCTGGCCCTCGCCACCGAAAAACTGCACGACGCACCGATCTATATGGACGACACCTCGGGCATCACCATCACCGAGATGAAGGCGAAGATCCGCCGGGTCAATCAGGACCCCGCCCGCCCCAACGTGGGCCTCATCGTCATCGACTATCTGCAGCTGATGACCAGCGGCCAGCGCAGCGAGAACCGCGTGCAGGAGATCAGCTCCATCACCCGAAACCTCAAAATTATGGCCAAAGAGATGAACGTGCCGATCATCGCTCTGAGCCAGCTGTCCCGTGCGGTGGAAAAGCAGGGCAACAACTCCAGCCACCGCCCCCAGCTGTCTGACCTGCGTGACTCCGGCTCCATCGAGCAGGACGCCGACTGCGTCCTCTTCCTGTACCGCGACTCCTACTACGCCAGCCAGAACCCCGACGGCGCGGAGGTGGACGCCGACACCGCCGAGTGCATCGTGGCAAAGAACCGTCACGGCGAGACCAGCACGGTGCCGCTGGGCTGGGACGGCGCCCACACCCGCTTTATGGATGTGGACTTCAAACGCTGATGAACTACGAAGAGATCTTACAGACGGTGCGCGGCTTCTGCGTCCGGGAAAAGCTGCTGGACGGCAAAAAGCATCTCGCGCTGGCTGTTTCGGGCGGGGCCGACAGCATGGCCCTGCTCTGCCTCATCCGCCCGCTGGCCGAGGAAAGGGGCATCGCCCTCACGGTCTGCCACGTCAACCACGGCCTGCGGGGGGAGACGGCGGACCGGGACGAAGCCTTCGTCCGGGAGGTCTGCGCCCGGCTGGGCCTGCCGCTGCGGGTGTTCCATGCCGCTGAGCTGGAAGCCGAGGCAGGAAAGCCCCGGGCGGGGGAGGACTGGGCGCGCCGCCTGCGGTATGCCTGCTTTGAGCGGGTGCTGGCCGACGGGATAGATGCCGTCGCAACTGCCCATACTGGGAGTGACCAGGCCGAGACGCTGCTGTTCCGGCTGGCCAGAGGCACCGGCCTCCACGGCGCGGCGGGCATCCGGCCCAGCCGCCCGGGCTATCTGCGGCCTCTGCTCTGCCTGACGAGGGCCGACACCGAGGCCGTCTGCCGCGCCTGCGGCGAACGCTGGGTCACCGACGAGACCAACGACGCCGACGACTACGCCCGCAACCGTCTGCGCCACGGCGCACTGCCCGCCCTCTGCGGGGTCAACAGCGCCGCCGAGCGCAATCTGGCCCGCTTCTGTGAGAAAGCCGCCAAGGCGGACGAATACTTCGCCCGGCAGGCGGATGCGCTGCTGGCTTCGGCCCGGGCAGCGGACGCGAAAAGCCTGCCCGGCGGGGCGGGATACGCCCTGCGCAGCGGCCAGCCCGTGTGGATGTCAGAGCCTTTGCGGCAGACTGATCCGCTCATCCTCGACATGGCCCTCCACAGCCTTGTGGAGCCGGTGCGGGACGCGGAGGAAAAATATATCCGCCTGCTGGCCGACCTTGTGGAAAAGGGCAGCGGCGCGGTGCAGCTCACCGACGCCGTCCGCTTCTGCGCCCGGGACGGCGTGCTCTGGCGGGAGGAAGCCGATAAAAACACCCGCCGGCAGGGTGAAAAAGCGGACTGTCCGAAATTTGAAGTATCCCTGCCGGAGGGCGGCGATTATCCGCTGCCCGGCGGCAGAAAGCTGCATATCCGGGTGGTTTCGGCCTGTTTTGAAGAAAAAACACAGGGTGTTCATAAAAAAGACTTAAAAAATCAGGCAGATTATGCTAAAATAAACTCGATATGTCCTGTTCTGCGGCTGCGCTGCCGTCAGCCCGGCGACCGCTTCCGTCCGGCCGGGCGGGGGGTAGACCGGGAGCTGCGCAAATGGATGAACGAGGCGGGCATCCCGCCCCGGGAACGGGACACGCTGCCGCTGCTGGCGGCAGGCAGACAGGTGCTGTGGGTCTGCGGAGAGGGCTTTGCCGATGGGCTGGCCCCCGGGCCGGACACCGGGCAGCTGCTGCAGGTGGAACTAGAAAATTTTGGAGGAATCGAATCATGAGCATGCATGACGATATTTTGAAGGTCCTCGTTTCGGAAGAGGAGCTGAAAGCGAAAGTGGCTGAGCTGGGCGCTCAGATCAGCAAAGACTATGAGGGCAAAAACCTCGTCCTCGTCTCCATCCTCAAGGGCTCGGTGGTCTTTATGGCCGACCTGATGCGCGCTGTGAGCATCCCGTGCAGCATCGACTTCATGGTGGTGTCCAGCTACGGCGGCGGCAACACCACCAGCACCGGCCTCGTCAAGATCATCAAGGACCTGGACGGCGACCTCTCCGGCAAGGACGTGCTCATCGTGGAGGACATCCTCGACACCGGCATCACCCTGTCGAACCTCGTGCCGATGCTCAAGATGCGCAACCCGAACTCGGTGAAGATCTGCACCATCCTCGACAAGCCCAGCCGCCGCAAGGCCGACATCGCCCCGGACTACGAGGGCTTCGCGGTGCCGGACGAGTTCGTGGTGGGCTACGGCCTCGACTACGACGAGAAGTACCGCAACCTGCCCTACATCGGCGTACTCAAACCCAGCGTCTACGAAAAGTAAGAAATAAAACCAGAACTGGAGTTGATCCTTTTGCAACCTAAGAGACCTCGTATCAATCCGCTCATCCTCGCACTGGCGCTGGCCGCCGTGCTGATGGTCTGGTCGGTGATGGGCAGCGGGTCGGGCAGCACCAGCGGCTCGACCATGAGCTACTCCACCGTCGTCCATTACTTTGAGCATAATCAGGTCACGGCCTTCACGCTGGACCGCAACACCAGCGTCATCACCCTGAACCTGAAAGAAGGCGACCTGCCCCTGCCGGACGTCTCCTCCACCCAGAGCACGGTGCAGTCTACCGGCGGTCTGCTGAGCGGGATGTTCTCCTCCTCGTCAGAGTCCACCGGCGCAGTGCAGGAGGACGACGGCACCGTCACCGTCCGTTACAAGCTGCCCTACGCCTACGTTTTCATCGAGAACGTGGACAAGTATATCGAGTCCTACGACGCGGCGAACCCCGACGCGCCCATGACCTACGACTACACCTCCCTCAAGGAGACCATCCCCTGGATGGAGATCATCTTCTATCTGGGGATGCTGGGCTGCACCGGCTTTTTGCTGTTCTCGATGATGCGGGGCGGCGTCGGCGGTGGCGGCGGCATCATGAATGTCGGCAAAGCCAAGGTCAAGGACGAGCACGAGAACAAGAAGACCGCCACCTTTGCCGATGTGGCCGGTGAAGACGAAGAGAAGGAAGAGCTGAAAGAGGTCGTGGAGTTCCTCAAGAGCCCCGACAAGTTCAACTCTCTGGGCGCACGCATCCCTCACGGCGTGCTGCTCGTCGGCCCTCCGGGTACCGGCAAGACCCTGCTGGCCCGCGCCTGCGCCGGTGAGGCCGGTGTGCCGTTCTACTCCATCTCCGGCTCTGACTTCGTCGAGATGTACGTCGGCGTCGGCGCATCCCGTGTGCGCGACCTCTTCGACAAGGCAAAAAAGACCATGCCCTGCATCATCTTCATTGATGAGATCGATGCTGTGGGCCGTCAGCGCGGTGCCGGTCTGGGCGGCGGCCACGATGAACGCGAGCAGACCCTGAACCAGCTGCTGGTGGAAATGGACGGCTTTGAGGCCAACGACGGCATCATCGTCATGGCGGCCACCAACCGTGCCGACATTCTGGATAAGGCCCTGCTGCGGCCGGGCCGCTTTGACCGTCAGGTCTATGTGGGCCTTCCGGATGTCAAGGGCCGTGAGGAGATCCTCAAGGTCCACACCAAAAAGAAGCCGCTGGCCCCGGATGTCTCTCTCAGGGTCATTGCACAGCGCACCGCAGGCTTTGCAGGCGCAGACCTTGAGAACCTTGTCAACGAAGCGGCTCTGCTGGCTGCACGCCGCAACCGCAAGGCCATTACCATGGAGGATATCGAGGAAGCTTCCATGAAGGTGATGGCTGGCCCGGAGAAGAAGAGCCGCGTTGTGACCCCGGAGGAAAAGAAGCTGACTGCTTACCACGAGGCAGGCCACGCTGTGGCGGGCTTCTACTGCAAGCATCACCCCCGTGTGCACGAGATCACCATTATCCCGCGTGGTCAGGCTGGCGGCTACACCATGTACCTGCCCGAGAAAGACCGCAGCTACGTGACAAAGGGCGAAATGTTCGAGGATATCGTTTCCAGTCTGGGCGGCCGCGTGGCCGAACAGCTGATCCTGGAGGATATCTCCACCGGTGCTTCCAATGATCTGCAGCAGGCCACCAACATTGCCCGCCAGATGATCACCAAGTACGGCTTCTCGGAGCGGCTTGGCCCTGTGGTGTACGGTACCTCGCAGGAGGAGACCTTCCTGGGCCGCGATCTGGGTCAGGGCAAGGGCTACAGCGAGACCACCGCTGCCGAGATCGACGGCGAGATGCGGGATATCATCGATGAAGCCTACGAGACCTGCCGCCGCACCCTGACCGAGCACATCGATCAGCTGCACGCGCTGGCACAGGCCCTGATGGAACGCGAGAAGCTCAACGAGCAGGAGTTCAACACCATTATGGCGGGCGGCACACTGCCCCCGCGTGAAGGCGATGAGCTGAAGCCGGAACAGCCTGCTCAGACCGTGCAGGCTGCCACTGCAGAGACCGCTCAGCAGGCCGAAACTGCTGAACCTGCAGAGACCGCTGAGCCTGCCGAACAGGCCGAAACGGCCCAGCCGCTGCCGGAGACCGCTGCACCGGAAACGCCGGATGCACAGGACCCGCAGAACTGATTTGATCCAAATGGAAAGGAGCGAGTGTCGTGGAGGAAAATTTTAACCCGGTCGCACGGACCCGCGCAAACTATTACACCCCCGGCAGCCCGGTGCAGTTCGTCTGCGTGGAGCTGCTCAAGGGTGATGTCAGCGGGGAGCACGCGGTCTGCCTGACCTTCAAGAATATTTCCAAGGTGACCCTGACCGCGCTGGAGATCCACTTCAAGTGCAAGGGCGTGGACGGCGTGATCCTGTGCGAGGACCGGTTCGAGTACCGTGACTTGGAAGTAAAGCCCGGCGAACTGTTTGGCATGGACGATGCGGTGTTCGTTACCGCAAAGGCCATCACCAGCGTGGATGTTTCGCTGTGCAACGTGTACAACGGCAAGCGGGTGGTGCATCTGGACGGCATCAAGCGCGTGCGCCTGCCTGCCCCCAAGCGCCTGTCTGCTGAGCTGGAAAAGGCGCTGGAGACCCGCATGAACCGCCCGGAGCTGAAGTATCAGCCGCAGGTGTTTGAAAATGGCTGGTACTGTGCCTGCGGTGCCTTCCACCCGAAGGAGGAGGATACCGTGTACTGCTCGGAGTGCGGCTGCGACCGCATCCTGCTGCAGAACGCGCTGAACACCCTGCTGCAGCCGGAACAGCCTGCCCAGACCGAGCCGGAACTGGAAACGCCTCTTGCCCCGCAGGCCGAAGAGCCTACCCGCATTATGGGCGCAGCGCCCGTGCAGGAGGAGCCGACCCGGATCATGGGTGCACCGTGCCGTGAAGCAGAACCACAGCCGGAAGAACCTGCTGCAGAGCAGACCCGTGTGCTGGATGCCGGAATGCGGACACAGTTCCCGGGCAGGGCATCTCATGCAGCTGCGGACGAAGGCACCCGTGTGATGCCTGCTGCAGCCCGCCGTGCACAGCCGGTATCTCAGCAGCCGGAGCCTGCCTATGACGACGAGGAAGAATACGAGGACGAGCGCGACAGCGTGGCCGAAGCGCTGATCCGCTGGGTGCCGCCCATCACTGCCATTGTCTGTGCAGCAGTGGCACTGTGCGGCTTCGTGTATTACCAGTTCGTGCTGTAACACAAACAGCAGCGGAGAGGGCGGTATGCCTTCTCCGCTTTTTTGTATGCCAGAAGAAGGGAGAACCATTATGCCGGAAGAAGCCTTACAGGCTGCCTTTGAGATCAAGACTGCCTGCGATGAGATCAGCCGCCGCCTGCTGCGCTGGCACTGGGAGCACAAACCCGGTGCGCACAGCTTGGGTGCATTGCTGGATCACGTTGCACAGCGCCAGCAGGAAAGCCCGGACTACTACGACCGTATGCCGGATCTTTCCGGCAAAAACAGCTGGCAGCAGCTGGATACCACCATTTGTATGCGGGTTCTGCTGGACCCGGAAAAGGATGCCGCCAAACCGCTGGACCTGCTGGGCAATACCAGCGATCCGGGTGCGGCCCGCCGCGCCTGCAATGCTGTGCGCACCGCCCGCAACGAAGCCGCCCACGCCACCGATCACACCGATGCCGCTCAGGCGGCGATCCTGTTCAACGAGGCGGTGGAGAGCTTGGAAGACGGCTATGTGGGCACGGCTTTCCGCGAGAATGAACTTGCCCGTTATTACCGCGATGCAGAAAATTATCTGGCACGCTGCGGCGCAAAGGAGCCGATCGTATCCAGCCGTGCGCCGGAAGAAAAAACGGCTGCGCACGAGCCAGCCCGCCAGAGCACAAAGCAGGGCCAGAACCGCAGCACCCAGAGCCGCAAAACGGCCGGCAGCCGTTCCTCCGGCAGCAGAAGCACCACAGCGCGCAGCAGCTCGGCCAAAAGCCGCAGCACGGCAGGCCGCAAAAAGAAACAGAGAAGAACTGGCAATAAAACCGTGTTCATCGTTCTGCTGGTGGTCCTGCTGCTGGGGCTTGCCGTGCGTGCATGGAGCATGGGCGCAGCCTGACCGTCTGTAATGCCCTGCTTCTCAGAAAAAGCCGTCTTTTGTACACAGTTGCCAGAAAAACAAAAATGCGTTCGGAATAAACCGGGAAAAGCGCATCTTGCGGGATGGGTGAAAGCGGTTTATAATAAGCATGAAAACGTTTACACATAACAATGCATCCCAAAAGAGAGAAGTACTGCAAATGACCATCAGTGATATTGCAAAAATGGCGGGTGTATCCAGTGCGGCGGTCAGCCGCTACCTGAACGGAGGCCCCCTGAGCGAACAGAAGAGGGCTGTCATCCACGAGGTAGTGGAAAAGACCGGCTACCGCCCGGATACCGCCGCCCAGACTCTGCGCACCGGAAAAGTGAATCAGGTGGGGGTGATCGCTCCCAGCATCGGTTCCCAGTCGGTGGGGCAGATCACGGCAGGCATTGCCAGTGAGCTGGATGCAAAGAGCTATCTGATGCTGCTGGGAAACACCGAGCTGGACGCCCAGCGGGAATTGGGCTATCTGACTGCCATGCAGCGCAACCACGTGGCGGGCATCATCCTGCTGGGCAGCTATTATACCCCTCAGCTGGCGCAGGCGCTGAAAAACTGCCGTGTGCCGGTGGTGGTAACAGGCCAGCGTTTTCAGGATGTGGCCTGCGTGTACAACGACGACCGCACTGCAGCCCGGGAACTTGCCCAGCGGATGCTGGACCATGGCCGCAGAAGGATCGTTTATATTGGCGGTACAGAGCGGGACGATGCCACCGGCGTGCAGCGCCGTGAGGGCGTGCAGGATGCGCTGAACGCTGCCGGACTGAACGGCGAACAGATGCCCCGCATCTGCTGCAACGCCTTTACCATGGAGGAGGGCCAGCGCTGTATGCAGGAACTGCTGGTGCGCTGCCCGGATCTGGACGGTGTGGTCTGCGTGACTGACACGGTGGCCTTTGGTGCCATGCGTGCCCTGCGGGAAGCAGGACGGCATGTGGGGCAGGATGTGGGTCTTGCAGGCGTTGGCGACAGTTGGGCTGGCAGCATGATGGAACCGGGGCTGGCCACGGTGCGCTTTTACCAGAAGCAGGTGGGGCAGGAGGCTGCCCGGATCCTGCTGCAGATGCTGGAAGAAAATGGGAGCAGCGGGCCTGTGCGTCAGGTGACGCTGGGCTATCAGATCGTGGAGCGAGGCTCCCTTTGATGATAAAGGATAAAAGTATGGGTCGTAAGCTGATTTTTCTGGATATTGACGGCACGTTGCTGCCGCCGGGTGATATGCTCATCCCGGAAAGCACTCTGGCTGCACTGGATCGCGCCAGAGCAAACGGACACAAGCTGTTTTTGTGCACCGGACGCAACCACCGCATGACCGAACCGCTGCTGCGGCACGACTGCTTTGCGGGCGCAGTGTGCAGCGCCGGCGGCTATGTGCTGTGCGATGGCAAGACTCTGGTGGATATCCCCATGGAGCCGCAGCAGGCTGAAGGCGTGCGCGCGGCGCTGGAACGCAATGGCGTGGAGTGCACGCTGGAAGCCCGGGATGCCACCTTTGGCGGAAGCAAGATGGCTGAGAGGTGGAGCTTTATCCACAAAAAGAACAGTGCACCGCTGAACAGCGAAGCAGAGCGCTGGCGCAAAGCCATGGAAGAGGGCATGGCCATCCTGCCGCTTTCCGATTACAAAGGGGAACCGCTGTATAAGATCGTGTTCATTGCCGACCACGAGAGCGACCTTGCCGAGGCAAAGCAGCTCTATGCCGACCAGTTCGTGTTCTGCGAAAGCAAGCTGGACCGTCTGACCGATGGCTTTGTGAATGGTGAGCTCATCAACCGCAAATTTGATAAGGGCACCGGAATCAAGGCCATCTGTGATCATCTGGGCTGCACGCTGGCGGATACCATCGGCTTTGGTGACAGCGATAATGACCTGCAGATGACCGATGTTGTCGGCATCAGTGTGTGCATGGCCAATGGCTCCGAAAACCTGAAAAAGCGGTGCGACCGCATTGCTCCCTCGGTATACGAGGACGGCATTGCAAGGGAGTTCAAGGCGCTGGGTCTGATCTAAAAAAAAACAACAAAGGCTGCGGCAGGGATAAGACCCGGGCCGCAGCTTTTTTGCTGCCACAGGGTTTTATAAAACGGAAAAACGTGGTAGAATAAACCAGAATGCCGGGTTCAAAGCCCGGCAAAAAGGGAGGAATTGAAATGCGTTCTGTTCTGGAAGTATGTGTGGACAGCACTGCCAGTGCACTGGCAGCAAAGCGCGGCGGTGCCAGCAGGCTGGAACTGTGTGCCGACCTGATCGTGGGCGGTACAACGCCCAGCCTTGCGCTGGTGCGTCAGGTCAAGGCGGAGACCGGCCTGCCGGTGCGTGCTCTGCTGCGGCCCCGGTTCGGAGATTTCTGTTACGACAGCTACGAGCTTGCCCAGATGGAACAGCTGGCCGCAGAGCTGGTGGAGGCCGGGGCGGATGGTATCGTGACCGGTGTGCTGACCCCGGAAGGGCAGCTGGATGCGGAGGCCATGCGGCCCATTTATGCGGCGGCGCGCAGGGCAGCGGAAAAGGCAGGCCGTCCGGTGGCGTGTACCCTGCACCGTGCCTTTGATGTCAGCGCCGACCCCTTTGCGGCACTGGAAACGGTCCGGAGCATGGGCCTTTGTACCATCCTCACCAGCGGTCAGGCGGCGAGTGCCCCAGAGGGAGCGGAGCTTCTCGGCCGACTGGTGGAGCGGGCAGGGGACAGCGTGGAAATTCTGGTAGGTGCCGGTGTCACGGCACAAAACATCCCGGCACTGGCCGCACAGACCGGGGCACATGCGTTCCACCTTTCTGGCAAGCAGGTGCTGCAAAGCCGCATGACCTTCCGCCGCGAGGGTGTGCCCATGGGGCTGCCGGGCTTTTCAGAGTTTGAGGTATGGCAGACGGGTGAAGAAAACATCCGTGCTGCACGGCAGGCACTGGATGCGATCAAGAACAACTAAAACGAAAGCGCTCTCCCACGGGAAACCCCGGCGGAAGAGCGCTTTTTATGATGATGAATTTGAAGGGTGAAGATAGCTTAGTAATGCAGCTCGTCGCCGGTCAGTGCTTCCAGCACCGGCAGCATGGCAGCGGCTTCGGCTTTGGCAGCGGGCAGATCCATATCGCGGTAGTTGCCGCACTCCACTTCGCTGGCACCGGGCACAGCGCCCTCAAAGCCAGCCATGAAGCGGAAGGATTCCACCGTCAGCTCCAGTGCCTCGGCGGGAGTCAGGCCGCGGGTGAGCAGATAGAAGCCGGTGCGGCAGCCCATGGGGCCAACGTAGATCACGCTGTCCTGAAAGGCGCTGTTGCGTGCATAGGTGGCAAACAGATGCTCCAGCGTGTGGGCGGCACCGGTGGACAGGTAATCGCCGTGATTGGGCCTTTTCATGCGGATGTCCCATGTGAGAACATCGCCGTCCTGACGGCTCAGATACATGCCGCGGTCCAGTTTGGTATGGTCAACACAGAAGCTTGCAATGCGTTCCATGATCTTCTCCTTTGGCTTATGCCTGCAGGCGCTGCACGCTGCCGTGTGCGCAGTCCACAGCGATCATCAGACCGTCGCGGATGTGGCTGGTAGCACCGGCGGCACCCACAACGGTAGGCTTGAGCAGGGCCTTGCCGGCAATGGCGGCATGGCTGTTCAGGCCCGGCTCTTCCACCACCAGAGCGGCGGCATCACGCACGTAACTCAGCATTTCGTTGCTGGTGGAGGGCACCACCAGAACCATGCCGGGCTTGAACTTTGCACGTACCTCTTCCAGCGTGCGGCAGACGCAGGCCTTGCCGGTGGCGCTGGTCACGTCGGCATTCTCGCGGCCAACGCCCACACCGGTAGCCAGACAGTTGCCTACCATGTGGATCTTGATCATGTTGGTGGTGCCGGACACGCCCACAGGCACGCCTGCGGTCACAACGGCCAGCTCACCGTTGTGCAGGTAGCCGTTCTCCTTGGCCAGAGAGGTGGACATCTCGATCAGCTCATCGGTGCTGTGCGCCAGAGGCATCATCAGCGGGGTGATGCCCCAGCTCAGGGCCAGCTGACGCTGCACCTGCTCCTTCATCACGCAGGCGATGATGGGCTGCTCCGGGCGGTACTTGCTCAGCAGACGGGCGGTGTTGCCGGACTCGGACACGGTGACGATGGCGGCAGCATTCACGTCCTTGGCGGTCAGGCAGGCAGCATGTGCAGTTGCATCGCTCACGCT
>OGLJ01002412.1_pt1 | contig 11973 bp, 7 predicted proteins | sample 1572801 | NCBI WGS metagenome assembly OGLJ01 (sample SAMEA2581877, study PRJEB24529) | metagenome | biome: Human gut stool | place: China | collected 2011
AAAAAATACCTGGATCGCACTCGTAAGGTACGTGAGCGCCAGAGCGTACATGGATGTGGCAAAGGAGTAATAAATGATCTGGATCCAGGAGAGTTCCGGTTTTTTTCCGCTGATCAGGAACACAAAGAACATGATCAGGATGAAAAACACATGCACAAACAGGCAGGAGATCAGCTTGATCACCGGCAGGATCTCCACTTTGAATACTACTTTTTTTACCAGATAATTGTACTCCTGAAGGCATCCCGTTCCGCAGTTCAAGGCTTCAGAGAAGAAGAACCACGGGGCGATACCCGGAATCAGCCACTGGACGTATGAGGCGTTCGGCACCGGCGGCGCGCTCTTAAATCCGATTGGACCGAAGATGAGCCAGTAGATCAGGACGGTGACGATCGGCTGGATGAACATCCAGACAACGCCAAAATAGGAGCCGACAAAACGTTTTCTGAAATCCGCCTTGGAAAGCTCCCAGATCAGTTTTCTTTTTGCCACCAGCTCCTTCAGTAATGAAGTCAAATAATTCACGCTTTTACAACCTTTCTATTGGTGCAGTTCCTGGCATTCGCCTTATGTCGCTAAATGCGGAAAGATGCTTACGCAAACAAGTTTGCGACACATCTTGCCGCATTTGGCGCCGCACTGCTAATTACTAACGATCAAACTTGAAGATCTCTTTAAATCCTGGCCATTTCTGGTCTTTCTCAGAGATGATGAGCTGCATATCCGGCGTGATCGGCCACTTTACGCCGATGGTCTCATCGTTCCATGCAAGTCCGCCCTCGTCACCCGGATGATAGAAATCGGTGCACTTGTAGGCAAACTCTGCCTCATCGGAAAGAACGACAAAGCCGTGGGCAAAGCCTTCCGGAATATAGAATTGTTTCTTATTCTCCGCAGAAAGCTCAACGCCGAACCACTTGCCGTATGTCTTGGAGTGTGTTCTTAAGTCAACCGCTACATCGAACACGGTTCCGCGTACCGCACGGACAAGCTTGCCCTGCGGGAACTGTTTCTGGAAGTGAAGGCCGCGGAGTACACCCTTTACGGACATCGACTGGTTATCCTGTACGAAAACCATATTGAGTCCTGCCTCTTTAAAGTCATTCTGGTTGTATGTCTCCATAAAATATCCGCGCTCGTCGTTGAATACGGTCGGCTCGATCACATAAAGGCCTTCGATTACCATTCCATCTGTTTCACAGGAAGAAACTTTGATCTTTCCCATAGTCTTTTACCTCACCTTTTTATAAATTTACGGCTGTGCTTGTTTTCTCTTTCGGCATATGTCCGTTTCATTCCCGGAGTAAAAGCATATGCTTTTTCCAGATCAGCCGCTGTATTTCCGCCATTTTTCGGCATTTCCGCACTACATCATACCACCCGGAGTGCAGAATGACAATATTTTTCTTCTCTAACCTGCCACACAGCCATTTATATAGAGGAATGTGCAGCAAATCAGTTTACATAATTGTAACTATTCAGTACCTTCATAGTTACACGCAAAATCCATTCCAGATCAGCTTCGCTGATGGGATTTTTGCCTCCTATCCTATGTTTTCTTACGGTCAGCGCAGCAAGTGCGCAGACCTACTGAACAGTTACAAGAAAAGTTACAAAGAAAGAACTTTTGCAAAATAAGAATTAAAAAAGATGTCGGATCTAAAAAATACGCTGTACAGGAGAATGAACCCCATGTACAGCGTATTTTGTTGCCGCGTGCCCAGATCTGGCGTTTGATCTGCGCTATCCTGCGGTCAGCGCAGCAGACATATTTAGACTAACTTACTCAACAGCTTATCTTTTCTCTCGATCATCTCGTCGATCCTCTCGATATAGGAAGCCACATCTTTTACATTCTCCGCACGCTCCAGCCGGTTTTCTGCCGGGAAGGTGACTTTCGTGGTGGTTCCGGCACCGCAGGCCACGATGGTCTGCTTTTCCTCCATAATGAGGATATTGTAGATACATGCTTTTCCGGGTGCCGCATAGCCGACATTCTCGAAATTTCCGGCCATATTTTTCTGACGGTACAGGTAATACGGCTCCAGACCCATCTCGCGGGTGTACTTTGCGGTGAGATCGATCATCTCCTGGGTATTCTGGATCTTTAAGTTCGCGTAGCGCTCCTTAAAGATATTAAGTCTCGCCGCACGCTTGATGGCGAGAGAGTGGACCGTCACGCTGTCCGGGGCAAGCTCTCTGACCTGCTCCATGGTGCTGCGGACGTCATCGATATCTTCCTCCGGAAGTCCGATGATGAGGTCCATATTGATATTGTCAAAGCCAAGATCTCTTGCCATGCGGAATTTTTCCTTCACCATATCCACGGTGTGGTGGCGTCCGATCAGATCCAGAGTTGCCTGCTTCATCGTCTGCGGATTGATGGAGATCCTGGAGATATTGTGGGCACGGAGAACTTTGAACTTGTCTTCGGTGATGCTGTCCGGACGTCCGGCTTCCACAGTGAATTCCTGTACCTTTGAGAGGTCAAAGGTATTCTCGATCTTTGTGAGCAGGGCGTCCAGTTCCTCGGCCTTTAAGGATGTCGGAGTTCCGCCGCCAAAGTAGATCGTATCCAGTGTGCGGCCTTTCATCTTCTCCGCCACATAATCCAGCTCTTTAAACAGCGCCTTCAAATAGAGATGAACCTTCTTCTCCCACGCTCCGATCGGGTAGGAGGTGAAGGAACAGTAGAGGCAGGTGGTCGGGCAGAACGGAATTCCCACATAGAGGCTGTATCCGTTTTCATAGTCGATATGGCTTAAGAGCTCCCGCTCCCGCTTCGCGACCTCGACACTTAAGTCGATCTTCTCTTCACTTGTCAGGTACATGTCCCGCATGAAGGAACGGATGCTTTCCTCATCCTCACCCTGATCAAGTCTTGTCATGGCGATCTTTGTCGGGCGGATACCGGTCAGGGTCCCCCAGGGGAGTTCTTTTCCCGTTCGCTTTTTTAACATGCCGTAAAGCTCTTTCTTGATCGTTGTCTTTGCGTTTAAGCGAACATCGTAGTCGATCGGAAATACGGTCTCATCTGAGACAGTGCCTGTCGGATCCGTGATCTTCAAGCCAAATTTTGTCTCATCCGCATTCTGCGAGCAGGTTCCCTCCACGTAAAAATCCACATCGTCCTGTTTCTCATGGACAAAAGTCTCACCCGGATAAAACGCCATCAAAAGCTCCCGGATATCCTGCTCATAAGCAGTATCATTCAATAAAATTCCAATCATCTCATTGCCCCCGAAAGAGGATTATACTTCTTTTCAAAACCGATGGTAGTCGTGTCCATATGACCCGGATAGACCATGGTGTCATCCGGCAGTGTGGAGAGCAGGCGTCTTACAGACTCCGCGATCTGGCGTCCGCTTCCCGTCGGGAAATCCGTGCGGCCGTAGGAGCCTGCAAACAGGGTATCACCGGAGAAGAGAACCTCTTCTTTTTCAATATAGTAACAGCAGGAACCGATGGTGTGTCCCGGTGTTTCAAATACTTTCCATGTAAATCCGGCGATGGAAAGCTCGTCGCCTTCTTTCACCGTAATATCCGGTGTCAGCGTATATGGTTCCCTGTAGTAGCTGGATACAAGGCTTTTTCTGCTGTCTGAAAGCACCTCGATCTCCTTTTCACAGGCGTAGATCGGCACATGCCATGCTTCTTTCAATTCCTTTGCGGCCATCATGTGGTCGAAGTGACCGTGGGTCAGAAGGATCGCCTCCGGCTTTAAACCCAGAGATACTGCCATATTGACGATCTTGTCGGCGCTGTCGCCCGGGTCCACGACGGCAGCTTTTTTTGTCTCATTATCATAGACCAGGTAGCAGTTCGTTCCGACCATGCCGACTACCAGAGTCTTAATGCGAATTTTGCTCATATCTTACTTTTCCTCCATTTTTCCTGGCACAAAGCAGGGACTCCGGCTCTGTACCGTGTACAGTAACGGAAATGTTTCTTTAAAATCCATGTATAAAAAGGTCTACCGTCCGTAACACCTCCGGCAGACCTTTTTCCGACTGCATTCGACCTGTTCTGTTTCAGAACAGCCGGCGGCAGACATTCATTTGAAATTGTAGTTATCAGCCTGTGGTTCTCTCAATATCCAGCACGCCGTCTATCTGGCGCAGCTTTGCCATCAGGTTGTTTAATTCTTCGATTCCATGGATATCGAAGCTCATGGTGATCGTCGCCTTGCCCTGCTTGTTCACGCGGGAGCTCATGGCCTTGATATCGATCTCGCGTTCTGTGAAGATCTTGGAGATATCCACGAACATGCCGATCCGGTTGTTCGCGAAGATCGAGATCTCTGTGGAGTAGGTCGCGGCACTGTTGTCCTCCTCAACGCCCTGCCACTCCGCGTCGATCAGGCGGCTTCTCTCAATCTCCGGGAGATTTAAGACGTTGATGCAGTCTGTTCTGTGGATCGTAATTCCGCGGCCTCTCGTCACGAAACCAACGATCTCGTCGCCCGGAACCGGGCTGCAGCACTTGGAGAAACGAACCGCAAGGTCATGGATGCCTTTTACGATGATGCCGCTCTTTGACTTGCTGCCTCTGATCGGAACTACCGCCGGTTTGTTATTCTCGCCGATGGCATCAAGGATCGTTGCATCGGTCACTTCGCGTTTCAGCTTCTTTGTGCGCTCCTCGATCATCTTGTTGATGACCTGCCCCTCTTTTAATCCGCCATGTCCGACGGATGCAAGAACGGAATCCCAGTCCTGAAAGGCGTAGCGCTTTAATACTTTATCCACAAACTCCGGCTTATTGATATCGGAGAAATTGATCCCCTTTGCCTTACAGTAGCGGTCGATCATTTCGCGGCCCTTTAAGATATTGTCCGCCTTCCGCTCCTGCTTGAACCAGGCGTTGATCTTGTTTCTCGCCTGACTGCTCTTGATGATATTTAACCAGTCACGGCTCGGTCCTTTGGAATTCTGGGACGTCATGACCTCGATCCGGTCACCGTTCTGGATCACATAGTCAATATTTACGAGCTTTCCGTTGACTCTCGCGCCCACCATCTTGTTTCCGACAGCCGTGTGGATCGAGTAAGCGAAGTCGATCGGCGTGGAGCCGCTTGGCAGTGCCTTTACGTCTCCGGTCGGTGTAAAACAGTACACGCTGTCGGAGAACATATCGAGGTCACTCTTGATGGCGTTTAAGAATTCCTTGTTGTCGGACATATCCTGCTGCCACTCAAGGATCTGGCGCAGCCAGCTTAACTTCTTCGCCTCATCACCGGCAGCAACCTGTCCGCTTCCGCTCTCTTTATATTTCCAGTGGGCGGCAATACCATATTCCGCTGTGCGGTGCATCTCGAAGGTACGGATCTGGATCTCAAAGGGCTGTCCGTTCGTGCCGATCAGTGTCGTATGTAAGGACTGATACATATTCGGCTTCGGCATCGCGATATAATCTTTAAAACGGCCGGGGATCGGTTTGTACATTTCATGGATCACACCCAGTGCCGCGTAACAATCCTTTACGGAGTCCACGATGATGCGGACTGCAAAGATATCGTAGATCTGGTCCAGCGTCTTGTGCTGGTTTAACATCTTCTTATAAATGCTGAAGAAGTGCTTGACGCGTCCGTTGACCTCGCACCTGATCTCCGCGTTCTCCATGTGGGTCTTGATCTCAGCGATAATGTCATCGATGAATTTCTGGCGCGCTTCGCTTGTCAGGGCGATCTTTTCTTCCAGTTCTTTGTATACATTAGGTTCCAGATATCTTAACGCAAGATCGTCCAGTTCGATCTTGATCTTGGAAATACCGAGCCTGTCAGCGAGAGGAGAGTAGATCTCGATGGTCTCCCTCGCCTTCTCCTTCTGTTTTTCAGGGCGCATGTACTGAAGCGTCCGCATATTGTGGAGACGGTCCGCAAGCTTGATGATAATGACACGGATATCTTTTGCCATGGCGAGGAACATTTTTCTTAAGTTCTCCGCCTGCATTTCCACCTTATCCGCCGACCAGGATAACTGGGTCAGCTTTGTAACACCGTCGACTAAGAGGGCAACCTCTTTTCCGAAGATCTCGGCGAGCTGTTCCTCTGTATACACGGTATCCTCCACCACGTCGTGGAGAAGTCCGGCTGCGATCGTCTCTTTATCCATCTCGAGATCCGCAAGGATGATCGCCACACAGAGCGGATGGATAATGTACGGTTCCCCGGATTTTCGCTTCTGGTCTTTATGGGCATTATCTGCAAGCTGATATGCCTTCTCGATCATGCTCAGATCATCGGACGGATGGTACTTTCTGATGCTGGCAACAAGATCCCGGTAAAGAACATCAGGACTTGTGAAATCAGCAGGCGCTTCCAGCTCGCCTTCGATCGTTTTCAGTTTGTTTTCTTCCATAATATCTCCCACCTTCACTTTTAGCGTACCATCCGGTTATGTCCGCCGCAGAAATCCGCTGTTTTCACAGTATTTTCGACAAAAGCAGACACTCCTGAAATATACCAACCATTATAAAATTTTTTAGCATAAATTGCAATCGTTTTGTTACGGTTTTAGGCCGCTGCTTTCCGGAAGGATTCCCTGATCCGGGGACTCTTATACAGGGGCGTTCCAGATCCGGGATAAAAAATGTTTATAACAGGTATATCTTTTTATTATAATATTACTGCATTAAAGTGATTGAACTTTAACGAACTATGTATTAAAATGAAAATATTAAAATTTTATAAAAAAACTGGAAAGGAGTAATTCATTATGGACACAATGGAACTCACAGCAAAGTATGAAGATGAAATGATTGCCATTCGCAGACATATTCATAGACATCCGGAGCTCAGCAACAAGGAATATAAGACAACGGAGTTCATCCGCGAAAAACTTACGGAATACGGTGTGGAGATTGCCGAGATCGGGATGAAGACCGGCGTTGTTGCCGTTATCCGCGGCGGAAAACCGGGAAAAACCGTTGCGATCCGCGAGGATATCGATGCACTTCCGATGAAGGAACTCACAGGACTTCCGTTCGCTTCCGAAAATGATGACGCCTGCCATTCCTGCGGACATGATATCCACACAACCGTGCTTCTCTACTGCGCAAAGGTATTATCAGAGATCCGCGGGGAGCTTGCCGGAACGGTCATGCTGATCTTCCAGCCGGCAGAAGAGCATATGGGAGCCGGAGAGCTTGTCGACTGCAATTTCACGCAGGTTGCGAAACCGGACGCATTTATCGGTCTCCACGTATCACCGGAGATCGATGCCGGAAGCATCGGATTAAAAAAGGGACCGGCAAACGCGTCCAATGATTTCTTTAATATCAAGATCAAAGGAAAGGGCGGACATGGCGCTCATCCGGAAAATTGCATCGATCCGGTCGTAATCTCCGGTTATGTGATCACACAGCTTCAGACCGTGATCTCCCGTGAAAACTATCCGGTATATCCGGGCGTCCTTACCATCGGCAGCATCCACGGCGGAACAGTAAACAATATCATCCCGGATTATGTGGAGATGCATGGAACACTGAGAAGCCTTGATCCGGACTGCCGCAAAAAAATGATGGCTGCCATCGACCGCGTCGTAAAAGGCTGCGCCGAGTCCATGAGAGGAACTGCGGAGGTTGAATGGGAAATCGGAGTTCCGCCGCTCGTAAATGACGATTCCATCATCGAGGCAGTTGCTGAGGCCGCTGCAAAGACCATCGGTGCTGACCATGTTTCCTACGTGAAGAATCCGTCAATGGGTTCCGAGGACTTTTCTGTTCTCTTCCCGAAGTTCGGACCGGGCGCACAGTTCCGCTTAGGATCCGGAAATAACGAGGATCCGAATTCCAGACACGGTCTTCATAACTCTAAAAACGTATTTGATGAGAAGTGCATCCGCACAGGCGCATCCGTCATCATCCAGTACGCGAGAGATTTCTTAAGATAAAGGAGAACACTTATGGAAAACAACAAGAAAAAGCTGCAGATTCCAAGTACATGTGCACTGTTATTCATGCTCATGATCGTCTGCGCCATCCTGACCTGGATCGTTCCGGCAGGTGAATTCGATACAGAGAAAGTGGGCAACTTAAACAAGGTTATCGCAGGTACCTATCACACCGTAGAAGCTTCCCCGGTCGGTCCGTGGGCAACTATCATGGCAGTCGTACAGGGATTCTACAAAGCTGCAAAGTTAATGGTCATGGTCATGTTTGTCGGCGGTGCCGTTGAGATCCTTGAAAAGACAGGAGCGATCCACGCTGCGTTCGGAAAACTTGCTTCCAAGCAGAACTTAAATGTAAACGTACTTGTATTCTTAGTAATGGCATTTATGTCCATCGGCGGCGCAGCAGGCGTTTTCGCAAACGCGGTCGTTGCCCTGATCCCGATCGGAATCATCCTTGCAACAAACTTAGGGTATGATTCCTTCACAGGCTTCCTGCTTGTATATATAGGCGCTTATTCCGGATTCAACGTAGGTTGGGCGAACGCCTCCACTATCGGTACTGCACAGCCGATCGCGGAGCTCCCGATCTTCTCCGGTTTCGGTGTCCGCGTCGTATTAAACATCATCAACTTCGCGCTCTGCTATTTCTTTACGATCCGTTACATGAAAACCATCAAGGCGGATCCGAAGAAGAGCTTAAACTATGAAGTTGGCATGAGTGCATCTGACAGCATGGGCGCAGGAAAAGATGGAGCGAAGGCGATCGAAGCACATTTAACAACGAAGCACCTGATCAGCCTGATCGGTCTTGTCGTAGCGGTTGCGGCAATCCTGGTTGGCTCTGTAAAATATAAATGGAGCTATGATCAGATCGCCGCTACATTCTTTACACTTGCGGTTGTTGTTGGCCTTCTCAATGGTATGGGTATCAACGGAACAACGAAGGTATTCATCGGTGGCTGTTCCAAGATGGTAAACGCCGCGTTCATTGTCGGCTTCGCAAATGGTATTTCTGTGATCCTCGCAAGCGGAAACATCTTAAATACGATCGTTTACTGGCTGTCCATCCCGATGTCCGGAATGGGTTCTATCCTCGGAGCGAACTTCATGTTCGTCGCAAACCTGTTTATCAACCTTTTCATTCCGTCCGGTTCCGGACAGGCTGCAGCAGTTATGCCGCTTATGGTTCCGGTTGCTGACCTTGCAGGCATCACAAGACAGGTTGCTGTACAGGCATTCCAGTTCGGTGACGGCTTCTCCAACTGCCTCTTCCCGACAGCAGGTACTCTGATGGGTTCCCTCGCGATCGCAAAGACAGACTGGACAAAATATGCAAAGTGGCTCATGCCGCTCCTCGGATGCCAGGTGATCCTCTCATTCGTATCCTTGACGATCTTACAGAGCATCGGCTGGACCGGACTGTAGAAAGACGTATAATATAAGGAAAAAGGACTTCCGTTTCCTGGCGGAGGTCCTTTTTCTGTGCAGGCGGCTGATCACGCCGCTCTTTTAGATGCGGGATGGGAAAAACTCACAAAATAAGTTGACTTATCCATGTCCGAAAAATATAATACTTTTATTAAGGAAAGAAAAAACCCTTGAAAACCTAAGGCAATCAGCGTATTATGGTGAACGTAGGCGTGAAATTGCGCGACAAAGAGAGAAACAGAGGTAGCTTTATGGCATTAAAGAAAAAGCCGGTCACCGGCATGAAAGATATTCTCCCGGCAGAGATGCAGATCCGGGATTATGTGCTGAACCAGATCAAAGAGACTTACCGCGGGTTCGGATTTTCCGCAATCGAGACTCCGTGCGTGGAGCACATTGAGAACCTCCTTAGCAAACAGGGCGGCGACAATGAGAAGCTGATCTTCAAGATCTTAAAGCGCGGCGAGAAATTAAATATCGAGACAGCAGAGACAGAAAACGACCTGGCAGACGGCGGACTCCGCTACGATCTGACACTTCCGTTATCCAGATATTACTCCAACAACTCCGCAAACCTTCCGTCTCCGTTTAAGGCACTTCAGGTAGGCAGCGTATGGCGTGCAGACCGTCCGCAGAAAGGCCGTTTCAGACAGTTCGTCCAGTGCGATATCGATATTCTCGGTGATGCGACGAACCAGGCTGAGATCGAGCTGATCCTTGCGACGACGACAGCGTTAAAGAAGATCTGCCCGGACAACAGCTTTGAGGTCCGCGTGAACGACAGAAAGCTTCTCCGCGCGATGGCTGTATACAGCGGTTTCCCGGAGGAAGATATCGATAAAGTATTCATCACGGTCGACAAGATGGACAAGATCGGTACCGACGGCGTAAAGGCAGAACTCATCGAAAACGGCTACTCCGAGGAGACAGCCGATAAATACCTGGATCTGATGAGCCAGGCAACAAACGATGCAGCAGGCGTCCGCCGCATGGGCGAGATCCTTGCAGGCGTTTTAGAGGACGGCGCTGCGGAGAACCTTGCGCAGATCATGGAGACAGTCGGCGAGGTTTCCGATGGAAGCTTCAAGCTTGCGTTTGACCCGACTTTAGTCCGCGGAATGGGCTACTACACAGGAACCATCTTCGAGGTTTCCATGGAAGGCTTCGGAGGTTCCGTAGCCGGCGGCGGAAGATACGACAAGATGATCGGAAAATTCACAGGCATGGACACACCGGCCTGCGGTTTCTCCATCGGATTTGAGCGGATTGTTACCATTCTTCTCGACAACGGATTTACCGTTCCGGGCGGCAACGAGAAAGAGGCATGGCTCTTTGAAAAGGGCATGAGCTCCGAGAAACTTGCTTCCATCATGAAAGAGGCGATGGCGGCCCGCAAGGAAGGAAAGATCATCCTTGTTGCACAGATGAACAAGAACAAGAAGTTCCAGAAGGAACAGCTTGGAAAAGAAGGCTACAGTGAATTTAAGGAATTCTATAAGGAAGACTTAAAACACTAAATATACCATAATACATTCAGTTGGGATCGTTGACATCCCGGCTGTTTCAGGAGGAAAATCATGGCAGAATCAATGGCAGGCTTAAAGCGTTCCTGTCGCTGTGCTGAAGTCACAGAGGCAAACGTAGGCCAGGAAATGACACTTATGGGATGGGTCCAGAAGAGCAGAAACAAAGGCGGTATTATCTTCACCGACCTTCGTGACCGTTCCGGAATCATCCAGATCATCTTTGAGGAGAGCGATTGCGGCGCTGAAAGCTTCGCGAAAGCTGAGAAATTAAGAAGTGAGTTTACAGTAGCGGTTGTCGGAACCATCGAAAAGCGTTCCGGCGCGGCAAACCCGAATTTAAAGACAGGTACCATCGAGATGAGAGCGAAATTCTTAAGAATCCTCTCCGAGTCCGAGGTACCGCCGTTCCCGATCGAGGAGAACAGCAAGACGAAAGAAGACCTTCGATTAAAATACCGTTATCTTGACCTCCGTCGTCCGGATCTCCAGAGAAACATCATGACAAGAAGCCGTGTGGCTACGATGGTCCGCCAGTTCTTAGCGGACGAAGGTTTCCTCGAGATCGAGACCCCGACTCTTATCAAGAGTACACCGGAAGGCGCAAGAGATTACCTTGTACCGAGCCGTGTGCATCCGGGCGAGTTCTATGCTCTTCCGCAGTCTCCGCAGTTATTAAAACAGCTGCTGATGTGTTCCGGTATGGACCGTTACTTCCAGCTCGCAAGATGCTACCGTGACGAGGACCTCCGTGCAGACCGTCAGCCGGAGTTCACACAGATCGATATGGAGTTATCCTTCGTTGACGTGGAAGACGTTCTCGAAGTCAATGAGAGACTCTTAAAGAAACTCTTCAAGGAGATCTGCAACGTGGATGTCCAGACTCCGATCCTTCGTATGACATGGCGCGAGGCGATGGACCGTTTCGGTTCCGATAAGCCGGATATGCGTTTTGGCATGGAATTAAAAAATGTATCTGACGTCGTAAAAGACTGTGAGTTCGTTGTATTCAAAAGTGCTCTTGAGAACGGCGGTTCTGTCCGCGGTATCAACGCAAACGGACAGGCTGGAATGCCGAGAAAGAAGATAGATGCTCTCGTTGAGTACGCAAAGGGATTCGGTGCAAAGGG
>OGLJ01002413.1_pt1 | contig 11970 bp, 9 predicted proteins | sample 1572801 | NCBI WGS metagenome assembly OGLJ01 (sample SAMEA2581877, study PRJEB24529) | metagenome | biome: Human gut stool | place: China | collected 2011
TGACTACGGTACCGGCGCTATCATGTGCGTACCGGCACACGACGACCGTGACTTCGAGTTTGCAAAGAAATTTAATATCCCGATCATCCAGGTTATCGCAAAGGATGGAAAAGAGATCGAGAACATGACCGAGGCTTATACCGAGGCAAGCGGAACCATGATCAACTCCGGTGAGTGGAATGGTATGGAATCTTCTGTATTAAAGAAGGAAGCTCCACACATCATCGAGGAGAAGGGCTTCGGCCGCAAGACTGTAAACTACAAGCTGCGTGACTGGGTATTCTCCCGTCAGCGTTACTGGGGCGAGCCGATCCCGATCGTTCACTGCCCGAAGTGCGGCAATGTTCCGGTTCCGGAGGATCAGCTTCCGTTAAAGCTTCCGGAGGTTGAGAGCTATCAGCCGACCGGTACCGGTGAATCCCCGCTTGCGGCGATCGATTCCTGGGTCAACACGACATGCCCGTGCTGCGGCGCACCGGCAAAACGTGAGACAAACACCATGCCGCAGTGGGCTGGTTCTTCCTGGTACTTCTTACGTTATGTAGATAACAAGAATGACAAGGAACTCGTCTCCAAAGAGAAAGCAGACAAGTACCTTCCGGTAGATATGTATATCGGCGGTGTTGAGCATGCTGTCCTTCACCTCCTGTACTCCAGATTCTACACGAAGTTCTTATATGATATCGGAGTGGTAGATTTTGACGAGCCGTTTAAGAAGCTGTTCAACCAGGGTATGATCACCGGCAAGAACGGTATCAAGATGAGTAAGTCCAAAGGAAATGTTGTCTCCCCGGATGATCTTGTAAGAGATTATGGTTGTGATGCGTTAAGAATGTACGAGCTCTTCGTTGGACCGCCGGAGCTGGATGCCGAGTGGGACGACAGAGGAATCGAGGGCGTTGCCAGATTCTTAAATCGTTTCTACAATCTTGTGATGGACAGCAAGGACAAGGATATCAAGGAGACAAAGGAGATGGTGAAGCTTCGCCACAAGCTTGTCTACGATATCGAGACACGTTTCAACCAGTTCAGCCTGAATACCGTGGTATCCGGATTCATGGAGTACTGCAACAAGCTCACAGATGTTGCAAAGAAGGAAGGCGGAATCGACAAGGAGACCTTAAAGACCTTCGTGATCTTACTGGCTCCGTTCACCCCGCATCTCGGCGAGGAGCTCTGGAGAGAGCTTGGCGGTACAGACAGCGTATTCCACGCGACCTGGCCGGAGTGCGATGAGGAAGCCATGAAGGACGATGAGATCGAGGTTGCTGTACAGGTAAACGGTAAGGTAAAAGCGGTCATCATGGTTCCGGCTGATATCGCAAAAGAGGATGCGATTGCTGCAGGTAAAGCTGCGGTAGAAGGAAAGATCACTGGAAATATCGTGAAAGAGATCTATGTTCCGAAGAAGATTGTAAACCTTGTTGTAAAATAAAAAGTAATGATTCAGCAGGTCTGCGCATCTGCTGCGTTGATTGCAGTAAAGCATAAGCTTGAATGCAGTGAACAGTTACGATAAATAAGAGCAGCAGTTCAGACATGTGATAGAGACTGGGACCTGCTGCAGCAAATTGAGGCATTGAAAGTCGCTTTCTAAGCAGAAACGGCTTTCAGTGCCTTTTTTGCTTCTGTGAGTCAATAAAGACATATGTTCCTCGTGCATGTACATAATGTCAAAAAACAGAAAATAAATTATACAAAATAAACAAAATAATCGTGAAATAACGAATTTAATTGACAATAAGTAACAAATGGTGATATTCTTATTTTATAAATTTTGAGAAGGACAGTGCAGATGAGATACCTGTCTGAAAATAAGAGGGAGGATATGCGAATGAAAAAACGAACAGCAGCGAGGTCGATGGCGGCACTTATGGGGGCAGCAATGGTGCTCACAGCCTGTGGAGGTGGAAACACTACAGCTCCTACGACAGGTGCTTCTTCCGGAGGAGAGACTCAGACAGCTTCTGAGAGTGCAGAAAGCGGGAAGATCACAAAAACAGATATCGTTATCGGTCAGGCGTCGGATATTGTTACGCTTGATCCTGCGGGACAACAGGATACGACTTCGGGTGTGCTGATGAAACATGCGTACAGTACGCTTTTGGACGTTGATAATGAAGGAAAGGTGGTTCCGGATCTGGCAGAAAGCTATGAGATGAAGAGCGACACGGAGTATGTGTTTAAACTCCGCGAAGATGCCTGCTTCTGGGACGGCACTCCGGTGACAGCTCAGGATGTTAAATTTTCTCTGGATCGCGCGAAGGGAATGCCGAAGACAAAGTCGAATACCTCAAAGATTGAGGAGGTTACCGTAAATGGGGATCATGAGGTAACGATTAAACTGACAGAGCCGTATGCAGCGTTTAAAACAATCGTAACACAGCACAACCTGAGCATCCTTTCAGAGAAAGCCGTGACGGAAGCGGGAGATTCATATGGTGATGTGGATAATCTTCTCGGATCAGGGCCATTTAAAGTAACAGAGTGGGTGCCAAACGATCATTATACTCTTGTAAGAAACGATAATTATTGGGGGGAGATGCCGATCGCAACCTCTATTACCTGTCGTGTGATCCCGGAGGGAAGTGCCCGCACGATCGCTCTTGAAGCAGGAGAGATTGATGTTGTCTGGAGCGTAGATCCGACAGACTGCGCAAATGTAGAGTCAAATCCTGACGTAAAACTTCTTTCGCAGCCGTCAACAGGTATTGACTACGTGGGAATGAACACCCAGAAAGAAAAGTTTTCTGATAAAAGAGTCCGTCAGGCTATCAACTACGCCCTTGACAAGCAGACCTTCGTTGACACGATCATTGAAGGTCGCGGTCTTGTAGCAAACAGCTATATCAATGCAGCAATCCCGGGATGGACCGATGAAGTGGAAGCTTATCCGTATGATCCGGAAAAAGCGAAAGAATTGTTAGCGGAAGCCGGATACCCGGATGGATTTGAATGCTCGATTTTTGTAAATGGCGATCTCCGTACCCGTTCTGCACAGATTCTTCAGGCTCAGCTTGCGGATGTAGGAATCAAGGTTGACATTTCCACATATGAGTGGGGTGCCCTTCTTGATACTTTAAATGCAGGCGAACACGAAATGTTTCTTCTTGGCTGGTCCAACACGAGCTTTGATCCGGACGGAAGTACCTATCAGTTATTCTATTCCGGAAATCATGGTGCAACCGGAAACCGCGCATTCTTCTCAAATGACAAGGTTGATGAACTGATCCTTTCTGCACAGCGGGAGAGCGAAGAGTCAAAACGTATGGAACTTTACAAAGAACTCCAGTTTGTACTTCATGAAGAATCTCCGTGGTGTCCGTTATACTACAAAGAGAATAACGTTGGTGTGCGCGCAGACTTAAAGGGATTTACTCTTCATGCAGGCGCACAGCATTATCTTGGTAACTGCCATTACGAAGAATAGATACAGCGAAATCAGGAGCATTCAAATCGTTTAATAAATTTCTGATAATATAAATATTCAGAGAAATTTGGGGCGGGATCTTTTTGATCCCGCCCTTTTGAGAAAATAAAGGATAAAACGATCCGTCTGAAAATACGCAGGCCGGAAAGAGTTAGTATTTACTATACATGCTGGAAATCTCCTTTTGTGAATTTTGAACAAATTGTAAACAGATTATGGCGATAGAAAGGCTGAAACCAAATAAAACAAACAAATTAAACAAAAAATACGCAGAAAGGAAAACCTTATTGACAAAAATGTTAGAAATCATGAAATTCAGAAAAGAGTGTATATATAGGTATAGTAAATATTTACATTTAACGATTACCAACAACACTCTGACGAAACAGAAATAACTTGAAGGAGGGCATGTGAATGAGAAAAAGAACAGCAGCGAGATCGGTGGCAGCCGTTGTCGGAGCAGCAATGGTGCTGACAGCGTGCGGAGGCGGAAACAATGCGGCGGCAACGACCGCGGCGGCAGGCGGCAGTGAGACTCAGGCGACAGCGGAAAGCTCCGGCGGCGGAAATATCACAAAGACAGATATCGTCTTTGCCCAGGCCTCTGACGTTGTGACCCTGGATCCGGCAGGACAGCAGGATACCACTTCCGGTGTACTTATGAAACATGTGTACAGTACCTTGATGGATGTCGATGACGATGGCAACCTTGTTCCGGATCTGGCAGAGAGCTACGAGATGAAGAGTGATACGGAATATACCTTCACCCTGAGACAGGATGCATGTTTCTCCGATGGCACGCCGGTTACAGCGAAGGATGTAAAGTTTACATTTGACCGTGCGAAGGATATGCCGAAGACGAAATCCAATACCTCCAAGATCGAAGAGGTTATCGCGGATGACGATCACCATGTTACCTTCAAGCTGACACAGCCATATGCGGCATTTAAGACCATTGTTACTTCGTCGAACCTTAGTATTGTTTCCGAGGCGGCGGTCACAGCGGCGGGAGAGTCCTACGGTGATGTTGACAATGTTCTCGGATCCGGTGAGTTCACAGTTACCGAGTGGGTTCCGAACGACCACTACACCCTTGCAAGAAACGAAAAATACTGGGGGGAGATGCCGATCGCTACAACGATCACCTGCCGCGTGATCCCGGAGGGAAGCGCCCGCGCCATTGCCCTTGAGGCAGGAGAGGTCGACCTTGTATGGAACGTTGACGCGACAGACTGTGCGAACATCGAGGCAAATCCGGATGTGACGCTGTTGAGCCAGACGTCTTCTTCCATCGAATATCTCGGTATGAATACGACAAAAGAGAAATTCTCGGATGTGAGAGTCAGACAGGCGATCAATTACGCGCTGGATAAACAGACATTTGTTGATACGATCATTGAGGGTCGGGGAACTGTAGCAAACAGCTACATCAACTCAATGATCCCGGGCTGGACAGACGAAGTGGAAGCTTATCCGTATGATCCGGCGAAGGCAAAAGAGCTTCTTGCGGAAGCAGGCTATCCGAACGGATTTGAATGCAAGATCTATGTAAACGGCGACGTTCGTACCCGTTCCGCCCAGATCATTCAGGCCCAGCTTGCAGAGGTTGGAATCACGGTTGATATCTCTACCTATGAGTGGGGCGCTCTTCTCGATTCCTTAAATGCAGGTGAGCATGAGATGTTCCTCCTCGGATGGTCGAATTCAAGCTTCGACGCGGATGGAAGTACTTACCAGTTATTCTATTCCGGAAACCATGGAGCGACCGGTAACCGTGCATTCTTAACCGATGATAAAGTCGATGAGCTGATCATCGATGCACAGAAAGAGAGTGATGATACCAAGCGCATGGAGTTCTACAAAGAGCTTCAGGTATATCTCCACGAGATCTCCCCGTGGTGTCCGTTATACTACAAAAATGACAATGTCGGTGTCCGCGCAGACTTAAAGGGATTCAAGCTTCACAAGGGCGCACAGCACTACCTTGGCAACTGCCACTATGAAGATTGATAATATTTAAAATGTAAAAGACGGGGGCAGGCATAAAGATGTCTGCCCCCTTTTCAATGACACGCATTCGCGCGAAGATGCAGACAGCCGCAAGAGGCTGCGCGGGATGCCCGAAGTTGTAAAGACACATTTAAAAAAATACACAAAAAATACTGGAATTGCATGAGATATTCAGTTATAATGTCACTATCATGTATAGTACAATGTATAGTGAATTATAACTATTCAGAGAATTCGCTGATAAAATAGGGATAGGGCTGAATAGTAAAACAGGAGGAGATGAGCATGGGAATTCTCGAAGAAGTAAACGCAAGCTATGAAAAACTCAGCCCGGTTCAGAAAAGGATCGCGGATTTTATCTTCAAATATCCGGATCAGGTCTGCTTTTACTCCCTGAAAGAGCTTTCGGAGACACTGGGTGTGACGGAGGTGACCATATTAAGGTTCACAAAGAAGATCGGGGCCCAGAGCTTCGTGGAAATGAAGAACCGTCTGCGGGAACATTTACAGACGAGACTGGTCCATGGGGATGGTTTAAACAGGATCGCGGATCATGTGGGCGGGATCCGGTACGGTGACCACGATAAGGAAGAAATGTTCCGGGAGTTTGTCACGAACGAGAAAAATGTGATCGCGAAGACCTTTGAACAGGTCTCCTTAAAGGATATCCTCTCCGCAGTGGCCATCATCAGGCAGTCCCGGACGATCTATGTGGTGGGGAGCGAGCTGGTGACCGGACTCTGTGCCTACACGACGAGAAGACTTCTGACATTGGGGCTGGAGACGCTCGATCTCTCGAATCTGAGCCGGGCTCTCTACAATAATTACCTGGCCCACGCTACACCGGAGGACTGCGCGATCATCTTTTCCGCACCCGGATACGCGAAACATATCGTGAATACCGCAAGGTATCTCGATAAGAAGAAGATTCCGCAGATCGCCATCACGGATCAGAGGACTTCACCGATCGCGTCCTACGGAACGACCGTTTTTACCTGCAATAACCACGACCTGTTCTTTTATAATTCCGTGATGGGATATATGTCAGTGGCGAACGCCCTGATATATTTCGCTGCCATGGATAATCCGGAGGAGACGAATAAACGCCGTGGGCGCCTCTCGGAAGTGAGAAGTGCAATCGGCAGCACCGACTTCGTTAAAGACGGTTTATAGGGCGGATCTTCGGAAAGGGGTCAACCCATCAGTGTGATAGGAGTATAGTAAATACAATACAAAAAAGATCACAATAATTTATGAAAATTGCTAAAATAACCCCGTGTAAATTGAAAATTATTGACAAATTTGTTCAAAACTGTTATCATTGGTTCATGAGATCGAACTAAGTACTGCATGACGGGTATAGTGAACACTGACATATGCTACCGTTATGAAGTGCGACCGCTGTGGGGAGCGGAAGAAAATAACAGGAGGAATTTGTGAATGAAAAGAAGGGGTATTGCAAGAACAACAGCAATGGCAATGGCAGCAGCTATGATCCTTACAGCCTGCGGAGGGGGAAACGCGGATCAGTCTACAAACGCACCGGCAGGCAGCAGCGCGCAGACAACTACCGATAACGGCGGAAGCGGCGAGATCACAAAGACGGATATCGTTGTGGCTCAGGGTGCAGATGTTGTAACACTGGATCCGGCAGGACAGCAGGATACCACATCCGGAGTACTGATCCATCACGTATACAGCACACTGATGGATATCGACGATGACGGTAACCTTGTTCCTGATCTGGCTGAGAGCTATGAGATGAAGAGTGATACAGAGTATACCTTCAAGCTCCGTGAGGATGCATGCTTCTCAGACGGAACACCGGTAACAGCGAAGGATGTAAAGTTTACGTATGACCGTGCGAAGGATATGCCGAAGACAAAGTCCAATACTTCAAAGATCGCAGAGGTTATCGCTGACGATGATTACCACGTAACCTTCAAGCTTACACAGCCATACGCAGCGTTCAAGACAATCGTTACCCAGACAAACTTAAGTATCGTTTCTGAGGCAGCTGTCACAGCAGCAGGCGATGCTTACGGCGATGTGGAGAATGTACTCGGATCCGGTGAGTTCACGGTTACGGAGTGGGTTCCGAACGATCACTACATCCTCACAAAAAACGAAAAATACTGGGGTACAGAACCGATCGCAACTTCCATTACTGTCCGCGTAATCCCGGAGGGAAGTGCAAGAACCATCGCTCTTGAGGCAGGAGAGGTCGATCTTGTATGGAACGTTGACCCGACAGATTGTGCGAACGTGGAAGCAAACTCCGACGTAGCGCTTCTTTCCCAGCCGTCTTCTTCCATCGAGTACCTTGGAATGAATACGACAAAAGAGAAATTCTCCGATGAGAGAGTCCGTCAGGCAGTCAACTACGCGCTGGATAAACAGACCTTCGTTGATACGATCATTGAGGGACGCGGAACTGTAGCAAACAGCTATATCAACTCCACGATCCCGGGCTGGTCTGAAGAGGAAGAAGCTTATCCGTATGATCCGGAAAAGGCAAAAGAGCTCCTTGCAGAAGCAGGTTATCCGAATGGATTTGAGTGCAGCCTCTATGTAAACGGTGACGTTCGTACACGTTCCGCTCAGATCGTTCAGGCACAGCTCGCTGAAGTTGGAATCACTGTTGATATTTCTACATATGAGTGGGGCGCATTGCTTGATTCCTTAAATGCAGGTGATCATGAGATGTTCATCCTCGGATGGTCCAACACAAGCTTTGACGCAGACGGAAGCACCTACCAGTTATTCTACTCCGAGAACCATGGTACGACCGGCAACCGTGCATTCTTAACAGATGAGAAGGTCGACGAACTCATTATCGCCGCTCAGAAGGAAAGCGATGATACCAAACGTATGGAACTCTACAAGGAGCTTCAGGATCGTCTCCACGAGATCTCCCCGTGGTGCCCGTTATACTACAAATACGATAACGTCGGTGTCCGTGCAGACTTGAAGGGCTTCAAGCTTCACAAAGGCGCACAGCATTACCTTGGCAACTGCCATTACGAAAAATAATATCTGATTCCCAAAAAGGACAGAGTCCATGCAAAAACAGGGTACGGGTCACGAAAAGGGATCCGTACCTATTTCCAGAATCCGGTGAAAGCCCGGAAAACATTCCAGAAACCCTGAGACAAGGATCCGGAACTTCGGCCCCGACAGACGGGTTTCGGAAACACAAAAAAACAGCCGCAGGATGCGGTAGATTGGATGGTGTGCATGAGCAAATATGTGTTAAAGAGACTTGCGATGCTGATCCCGGTACTGATCGGCGTGACATTCATGGTTTATTTCATCTTAAGCCTTTCACCAGGTGATACGGCAGCGATGATTGCAGGTGAGAGTGCCGATGCGGAGACGATCGAGGCGACAAGAAAAGACCTCGGACTTGATCAGCCGGTTATCGTTCAGTACGGAAAATATATGCTGAATCTTCTTCACGGCGATATGGGTAAATCTTACAAGACAAAACGTGACGTTTTCCCGACGATCATGGCAGCTTTCCCGAACACAGCAAAGCTTGCGTTCTGGTCGATCCTGGTAGCAGTAGCGATCGCACTCCCAATCGGTATCATCAGTGCGACGAGGCAGTACAGCGCGATCGATAATGTCGGAATGGTCGCCGCCCTATTGGGTGTCGCGACGCCAAACTTCTGGCTGGGCCTGATGCTCATTATCGTATTCTCCTTAAACCTTGGATGGCTTCCATCCGGCGGTATGGGATCCTGGAAGAACTACATCATGCCGGCGATCACACTCGGTACCGGCGATGCGGCGCTGATCTGTCGTATGACACGTTCTTCCATGCTTGAGGTCATCCGTCAGGATTATATCCGTACCGCGAGAGCGAAGGGTGTGCCGGAGAAAATGGTGATCCGGAAACACGCGTTAAAGAATGCGCTGATCCCGGTCGTTACCGTTATCGGCCTTCAGTTCGGTTCCCTTCTTGGCGGCGCGACTCTTACCGAGACCGTATTTGCATGGCCTGGCGTTGGCCGTCTCCTGGTAGACTCCATCAAGAGTAAAGATGCCCCGTTAGTCCTCGGCGGCGTTATCATGATGACCATTACCTTCAGTATCGTAAACCTTTGCGTGGACATTCTCTACGCTTTCATTGACCCGCGTATCAAAGCGCAGTATAAGAAAAAATAAGGAGGAAAGCGTATGGGAACATCAAAGAATCAGGAAGCGGCGTCCGGCGCGACTGTAAAGAAGCGCGGCCAGTTCAAAGAGATCTGGCGCCGCTTGAAAAAGAATAAAATGGCAATGATCGGTCTTGGAATCGTCGTTTTCCTCGTACTGATCTCCATCTTTGCAGATTTCCTGTTCGATTACAATACCGTTGTTATCAAACAGAACACAGCCATCCGTCTCCAGACTCCGAGCGCGGCTCACTGGCTCGGAACAGATGAGTTCGGACGTGATATTCTGGCACGTCTCGTTCACGGATCAAGAGTATCCTTAAGCGTTGGCGTTGTAGCCGTATCCATCGCACTTCTGATCGGTGGATCCTTAGGAGCGATCGCAGGCTTCTACGGCGGAAAGATCGATAACGTGATCATGCGTATCATGGATATCTTCCTCGCGGTACCGAGCCTTCTTCTTTCCATCACGATCGTATCCGCACTTGGACCGAGCATCTTCAACTTAATGCTCGCCATCGCGATCTCTTCTGTGCCTGGCTACGCGCGAATCGTCCGGGCTTCCGTCCTTACTGTAAAGGATCAGGAATTCGTAGAGGCGGCGAAATGTATCGGAGCAAACAACTTCGAGATCATTTCCTCCCATATTCTCCCGAACTGTATGGCACCGATCATCGTTCAGGTATCTTTAAAGGTTGCATCCGCGATCCTTTCCACATCCGGCTTAAGCTTCCTTGGCCTCGGCGTAAAGGCTCCGACACCGGAGTGGGGCGCAATGCTTTCCGGCGGACGTGCTTACTTAAGAAACGCTCCGCACCTGACCGTATTCCCGGGTATTGCGATCATCATTACGATCCTTTCCCTGAACCTGTTAGGCGATGGTCTTCGTGATGCGTTAGACCCGAAACTGAAGAAGTAGGGAGGACAAAATATTGGAAGATAACAAAAACTTAATTCTTGATATCAAGGATCTTGTGATCCATTATGAGACCGATGACGGCGTTGTAGAGGCGGTAAACGGCATCGATATCCAGTTAGAGCACGGAAAAACCTTAGGACTGGTAGGAGAGACCGGATCCGGAAAGACAACGACCGCTCTTTCGATCCTGCGTCTTGTTCCGGACCCGCCGGGAGTTATTAAAAACGGTTCCATCCTTCTTGACGGAAAAGATATCTTAAATATGCCGCAGAAGGAGCTGGAGGCGATCCGTGGAAATACCGTTTCCATGATCTTCCAGGATCCGATGACATCCTTAAACCCAGTGCTCACTGTCGGTGATCAGATCGCCGAGGTTATCAAGCTTCATGATAAGATCAGTGAGAAAGAGGCTGAGCAGAAGGCCGGCGATATGTTGGAGGTCGTAGGTATCCCGAGAGAACGTTTCGGTGAGTATCCGCACCAGTTTTCCGGTGGTATGAAGCAGCGTGTCGTTATCGCTATGGCTCTTGCCTGCAACCCGAAGCTCCTTCTTGCCGATGAGCCGACAACCGCTCTCGATGTGACGATTCAGGCACAGGTCCTCGAGACGATGAAGGATTTAAGAAAGAAATTTGGTTCCGCGATGATCATGATCACCCATGATCTGGGAATTATCGCAGAGGTCTGTGATGAGGTGTCCGTTGTCTACGCCGGACAGATCGTTGAGCATGGAACTCTGGAAGATATCTTCAACCACACCATGCACCCATACACAGAAGGTCTTTTCGGTTCTCTTCCGAACATTGAGGACCGCAAGGCAAGACTTCAGCCGATTCCGGGCTTGATGCCGGATCCGACAAACCTTCCGAAGGGCTGCCCGTTCTCCCCGAGATGTAAGTACTGCACAGAAGCGTGCAAAAAAGACAGACCGGAAAAGAAGTGGGCGAGCGATACGCACTATGTGCGCTGCGTCCGCTACGAAGAGCCGGGATTTTCCATTGAAAGGAGTGAGCAGTAATGGCAGATACGATCCTTGAAGTAAAACACCTGAAAAAATATTTCAACACTCCAAAGGGACTGCTCCATGCGGTCGATGACGTGAACTTCACTCTGGAACGCGGAAAAACCCTCGGTATCGTAGGTGAGTCCGGATGCGGTAAGTCCACCACAGGACGTTCGATTTTACGTCTCATCGAGCCGACCTCCGGTGAGGTCATCTTCGATGGTGAGGATGTATGTAAAAAGAATAAAAATGAGCTCCGTCTCTTAAGACGTGACATGCAGTTGATCTTCCAGGACCCGTACGCGTCCCTTGACCCGAGAAAGACAGTCAGTGAGATCATTGCTGAGCCGTTAAAGCTCCAGAAGCTTATTACGGACCCGAAAGCCCGTATGGACCGAGTGCGTGAGCTGATGCAGGTCGTAGGTCTAGCAGACCGCCTGATCAATAC
>OGLJ01002415.1_pt1 | contig 11957 bp, 11 predicted proteins | sample 1572801 | NCBI WGS metagenome assembly OGLJ01 (sample SAMEA2581877, study PRJEB24529) | metagenome | biome: Human gut stool | place: China | collected 2011
AGACATGGTATAGCTCCTTTTCATTGAATTTTTCCGTATGGGAGCCAAACCATTTAGCACTTGAAACCATGTCGGAGAGGGTATTGTCCAGTATTTTCCGGCACATTTTCAACTGCTAAAGGCTGAAAGCGGCTCCGCATACGGGCGGGGAAATTGTGAAAGAAGGGTGGTGCGCCCTGCACACCACCCTGTTTTCAGCTTACTTACGCAGACCCAGCTTGGCGATGAGGGCACGATAACGCTCGATGTCCTTCTTGGCCAGATAGTCCAGCAGACGACGGCGCTTACCGATCATCATCTGCATACCACGACGGCTGTGGAAGTCGTGGGGATGGACCTTCAGATGGGCGGTGAGCTGGTTGATCCGCTCGGTGAGGATGGCCACCTGAACCTCGGGAGAACCGGTGTCGGTAGCATGGGTGCGGTTGGCCTCGATCACGGCCGTCTTCTGATCTTTACGCAGCATTGTGTGTTTCCACCTTTCAAAAAATTCTCCGAAAACTGCGCTCTGGGAGTGGTGAAATCCTCCGCAGGACGAAGCCCCGGAATGCGCACAAATTCACGTGCTGAACAAGTTTACCATAGGAATGTGCGGTTGTAAAGAGAAAAATGCAAAAAATTCCTTGTTTTTATAAAAGGAGCGGGGAAAAGAGGCGGAAAATATTTTTTTGAAAGGGGATTGACAGAGAGAAACGGTCGTGTTATCCTAACTGTACTAACACACATAGTACAGTTGGTACAGTTCGGAGGAACGTTATGAAGGTCATCAAGAAGGTAGTAGCCGCCCTGATGGTGCTGGGAGCACTGGCGGCGCTGACGGTGGGCGTGGTTTTGAAGCCGGGCCGGAAAGGAGACGAAACATGATGCTGTTTGGTTTTGCGGGGATCGCCGCCATCGTGGGTCTGATTTTTGCCGCTGTTGTTCTGGTGTCCGTGGCCCTGCAGCCCTGAGAACGGGGCAGATGCAATGAGTACGCTGTTTTTGCTTGGTATCGCAGGCGCGGTACTGCTGGTTATTTTGCTGACAGCGGTGATCCTGCACCGCTGATCGAACATTCCTCAGAAAGGAGAGGCACATGTGCTGACATTGAATTACCGGGATTCCCGTCCCATTTATGAACAGATCAAAGACGGCCTGCGGCGGATGATCGTCACCGGGGCCATGGCTCAGGACGAAAAGCTGCCGTCGGTCCGGGCGCTGGCCACCCAGCTGTCCATCAATCCCAACACCATCCAGCGGGCCTATAACGAGCTGGAAGCGGAAGGCTATATTTACTCCGTGGCGGGAAAGGGCAGCTTCGTCAGCGGTACGGCGGACGCCGACGCTGTCCGGCGGGAAACGCTTCGGGCGGATGTGAAAAAACTGCTGAATGAGCTGCGGTATCTGGGCGTGACGGAAGCGGACGCTGCGGCGCTCATCGAGGAGGTATACGAGCAATGATCGAAGTGAAAAACGTCGTCAAGACCTTTGACGGCTTTGCCGCCCTGAATGACGCCACCATCAGCGTGCCCACCGGGGCTGTCTACGGGCTGGTTGGTCCTAACGGCGCGGGCAAATCCACCATCATCCGCCATCTTACCGGTATTTTCCGGCAGGACAGCGGCACCGTGCGGCTGGGCGGCGAGGATGTGTGGGAAAACGCGGCGCTGAAGGCCAAGATCGCCGCCATTCCCGATGATTGGTACTATTTCAATTCCGCAGGCATCGGGGATATGATGCGGTTTTACAAGGGCTTCTATCCAAACTTCTCCACGGAGCGGTATGAAAAGCTGCGGGAAGTGTTTGAGCTGGACGAAAAGCGGCCTATCCGGCGGTTTTCCAAGGGTATGCAGAAGCAGGCGGCCTTCTGGCTGGCTCTGTCCGCCATGCCGGATTATCTGATCCTGGATGAGCCTGTGGACGGTCTGGACCCGGTGATGCGCCGTCAGGTGTGGAGCCTGATGATGGGCGATGTGGCGGAGCGGGGCACCACGGTGCTGGTATCCAGCCACAACCTCCGGGAGCTGGAGGACGTGTGCGACCATGTGGGCATCATGGACCACGGCCATGTGCTGCTGGAGCGGAGTCTGGCCCAGTTGCAGGACAACATGGTGAAATTGCAGGTGGTGTTCCCTGACGGCATGGAGGACGTTCCGGCGGAGCTGCCGGTGCTTCACGCCTCGAAGCTCGGCCGGGTGCATACCCTCATCATGCGGATGAACGCGCAGGAGGCCACGGAGCGGCTGATGGCTTACAGCCCGCTGCTGGTGGACGCCATCCCCCTGACGCTGGAGGAGATCTTTATTTACGAATTGGGAGGTGCAGACTATGCGGTCAAAGACATCGTGCTTTAACGGCACTCTTTTCCGGAAAAATCTGTCCCGGTACTGGCCGCTGTGGGGCCTTGCCTCCTTCGGCGGGGCCATGTTCCCTCTGGCGATGCTGCTGGAGCTGCTGCACAACGGGTTCCGGTTCTGGTCGCCTCTGGAGACCAGACAGGCGTATTACACTGTGCTGTCCTACGGGGTGCCGGTTATTTCCATCGTGTACGCCATTTTGTGTGCCATGGCGGTGTGGAGTTATCTTTACAACGCCCGCAGCGTGGGAATGATGCACACGCTGCCCATCCGCCGGGAGGGACTGTTTGTTACCAACGTGCTGTCCGGCCTGACGATGATGGCCATTCCCTACGCTGTGACCGGCGTTTTGCTGGTGCTGGTGACGATGCTGTTCGGCGGCTTTGAGCCGATGGGCGTGCTGGTGACGGTCTTAGGCGTTATGGGGGAGAGCCTGTTCTTCTTCGGCCTTGCCACCTTCTGCGCCCTCATTGTAGGCAACATCTTTATGCTGCCCGCCCTTTACGGACTGCTGAACTTTATCGCCGTGCTGACGGACTTCATGGTGAACCTGCTGGCGCAGGGCTTCTGCTTTGGCCTGAACAGCAGTTATTCCGGTACCGTGGAGTGGCTCAGCCCCGTGGTATACCTCATGCAGAAAATCTCTCCCAACAACTCCTACGAGACCCAGTGGGTGACGGATCGACTGGGCGGTCAGCGGTATGAGACCAGTGTGCTGACCTCCGTGACGCTGGAAAACGGCTGGCTCATCGCCGCCTATGCCGCCGCGGGCGCGGCGCTGCTGGGACTGGCGTGGCTGCTGTACCGCAGACGCCGCAGCGAGAGCGCCGGAGATGTGGTGGCCGTGGGCTGGATGAAGCCGGTGTTCCGGTACGGCTGCGCCGTCTACGCCGCCATTCTGGGCGGACGGCTGCTGTACGCCCTGCTGTGGGAGAGTTTTCAGAACGGCCAGTACTTCGCGCTCCTGCCCATGATCTTGTGCATGATCGCGGGCGGCGCCGTGGGCTATTACGCGGCGTCCATGCTGCTGGCGAAAACGCCCCGGGTGTTCAAGACCACATGGAAGGGAATGCTGGCGGTGGCGCTGGGCTGCGCGGCCCTGTGCGGCGCCATGAAGTACGATCTGTTCGGCGTGACCCGCCGCATCCCCGCACCGGACAGCGTAAAGCTGGTGAACGTCTACGCCGCCGGCAGCAATTATTACCTGACACCCGGGAAGGACGACGTCCTCATCGAGAAGGTCCGGACGCTGCACCAGACCATTATCGACGATAAGGATTACATTCAAAAAGAAGCGCCGGGGTATGGCTATTATTCCGACGGCTATACGGCCAGTGTGGAAGAATCCGCAGAGGATAGCGGGGCGCAATCGACCATCACCCATGTCCGCATCACCTATATGCTCAACAGCGGGCTGAAGGTGGAGCGGGGGTACAGACTGTATCTGACCCCTGACCGCATGGCCCGGGAGGGCACCTATGACTATCTGCTGGATCAGCTCATCAACAGCCCGGAAATGCGCCAGAAGCGCATCCGCTGGCGGGATGAGGGCTTCCAGATGACTGAAGCGTGGTTCGAGACATGGAGCGGCGGCGGCACTCTCGGCAGCCGGGAGGCGGGTCTGCTCTTGGACGCCGTGGCCAAGGACGCGGAAAACGGAGACTGGGGCGTGTATAACTGGTTCCTGGCGGATAATGACGCCGACAACTATGACCTCCGCATTCAGTTCGAATACAAGCTGCCGGAGAGCCAGTTCAACAGAATCCATGATACGATCCGGATCAACGTCAAGGAAGGCATGACGGAGACGATCCGGGCGCTGAAGGACCTGAAATTGATCACCGACGCCGATCTGGTCACCAACCGGGAACGGTACCCGTGGCAGTACGCCGCGGGCGGCTGGGACCAATATGACCAGTTCTATGGGCAGTTCCATATGAGCCCCGAGGAATACTATGAACGGTACAGCGAGTACCCGGCGGGGTGGTTCGGCACGGAGAGCGATGATTCGTCCACGGAGACGGAAAACGCTCCCGCCGTGGATGACAGCCACAGCCCCAGCATGTCTGATGGGGCGGAGGCCACCAGCTTCGGCATCATCGGCGGGGCGGACGGCCCCACGGTGATGGTGACAACCGTGGCCTGACATAGACCGTACCGCAAGGACGCTCCCCGGCGGGAGACCGCCGGGGAGACAGGATCTGAGAATATACGATATGAATGAGCATACGTTTTTTGAGTGGAAACGCTCCGAAAGACTGACGGCGGTGCTGGCGCTGGTGTTCTGCCTGCTGGGGCTGGGATTGCAGCGTCTGCCGGGGGTGGGCTTTTCCGGAAAGCTGAGCTGGGGACTGGCGCTGGTCTGTCTGGTGCTGCTGGGCCTGAGCCGGTTGAGCCGCCGCCACCGGGGCTGGAAGATTTTGCTGCGGATCGCCCAAATAGGACTGGCGGCGCTGGTTCTGGGCTTGTCGGCGGTGGAGATCTGGGTCATCCGGGCCGGACACCGGGACGAGTCAGCCCAACCGGCGGACGCTGTGATCGTTCTGGGAGCCGGGGTCAACGGCACCACGCCCTCCGTGGCCCTGCAAACCCGCATTGACGCGGCGGAGCGGTATCTCAAGGTGCATCCGCATGTCCCGGCGGTGCTGTCCGGGGGACAAGGGCCGGGGGAGGACATCTCCGAAGCCCGGGCCATGTATAACGCGCTGACGGCCCGGGGCATCGACCCGGCGCGGCTGATCTTAGAGGAGCGGTCTGCCAATACCCGACAGAATCTGCAAAATTCTCTGGCGCTGCTGCCGGATGACTACCATAAAACAGTGGCCATCGTCACCAACGATTTCCACATGGGGCGGGTGCGGCTGCTGCTGAACACCGCCGGACCCGGCAGGGTGGTGCAGGTCCCGGCGAAGCTGCCGTGGTGGTGGCTCAGCGCCAACTATTACCTGCGGGAGAGCTTCGCCGTGGTGAACGATCAGGTGGTGCGTCCTCTGCTGGCCTAAAAAAATTTGAAATTTTTTGGAAAAATGTGCAACAAAATCGGTGTTCAAATCGTCTTATAGGTACAGGAACAAAAACCGCTCCAAGGGGCGCTGAAGGAGAATGTGTGTATGAAAGGAGAAGCACGCACTATGGAAACGACAATGACCAGGGAACCGATCTGGAAGCTGTGGGTAGATACCCAGCGCCGTGTGGTGTCCTTTCATGAGGAGGCCGGTTCTCAACTGATGGAATTCCGGGACCGGGAGATGTTTTTGCGGTGTATCGACGGATACACGGCCCAGCTCTACCGGTATCAGTGACATGAAGCTTATCAAGCGGGTATGATCTTCCGCCATCAGCGGAAGGTCATACCCTTTTTTGCGTCAAAGAGCAGGATGATCTATATGAAAAAACAACAAATAAATCGAAAAAAAGAGGAACCGATTCTGTTTGTTTGGGATTGCTTCTGAAAGGGACTGATAGTATGATAAAGGTATCACTTTTAAATCGGAGGTAGAGAGAAGCATGAACCGATTCTTCCAAAAGACCCTGTCCCTGATGCTCGTCATTGTCATGACGGTATCTCTGGGGGTTTCCGCCGCAGCTGCGGATCAGACGGGGGCCGCGCAGGCTGAGGGCCCGCTGGGTATCGTCAGCGCTATGAGCGTGGAACTGAACGCGCTGGTGGAGGCGACCAAGATCTCCAAGACAGAAGAGATCGCAGGCAACACCTTTTACGAGGGCGTCCTCAACGGCGTGGATGTGGTGCTGGTCAAGGCCGGTATCGGCAAGGTGCTGGCGGCGTCCTGCGCTGAGACCCTCATCGACACCTATCATGTGGGCGGCATCGTCTTTACCGGCATTGCCGGCGGCGTGGGCGATGACGTGAACGTGATGGACATGGTCATTGCCACCGAGTTGGTGCAGCATGACTACGGCACCGAGACCAACAGCGGCTTTGAGTGGAACGGCAAGGCCGGCAGCAATCAGGAGACCGGCATGATCCCTGTGGATGAGAGCCTTTCCAAGATCGCTTATGATTCTGCCTGCACCGTGCTGGGCGCGGAGAAGGTCCATCAGGGCGTGATCGCCACCGGCGACCAGTTCATTTCCAGCGAGTCCTATGTCAAGGAACTTCAGACCAAGTTCAACGCACTGGCCTGCGAGATGGAGGGCGCTTCCGTGGCCCGCGTGGCAGACGAGTTCCATGTGCCCTGCGCCATTCTGCGCTGCATGAGCGACAAGGCCGACGGCATTGCCCATGATACCTATGCCTTCAACTACACTGAGGCTTCCAATACCTCCGCCTCTGTGGTGAAGGAAATGCTGAACACCATTGCCAAGGATCGGGTCGCGCTTCCTGCTGCCAAGGATGTCGCAGCAAAGGACACCACGCCCCGTACCGCCATCATCAGCGCCATGAGCGTGGAGCTGAAGGCGCTGGTGGATGCCGCCGACATCCAGAAGGAAACCGTGATCGGAAGCAAGACCTACTATGTGGGTAAGCTCAATGGCGAGGACGTGGTACTGGTTCAGGCCGGCGTCGGCAAGGTCCTCTCTGCCAACTATACCGCGGCCCTGCTGAATAACTTCACGGTCAAGGGCGTTGTCTTTACCGGCATTGCCGGCGGCGTGGGCGATGACGTGAACGTGATGGACATGGTCATCGGCACCAGCCTTGTGCAGCATGACTACGGCACTGAGACCAACAACGGCTTCGTTTGGAACGGCGAAGCCGGCAGCAATCAGGAGACCGGCATGATCCCCGTGGATGGCACCCTTTCCAAGATCGCTTACAACGCTGCCTGCGATGTGCTGGGCTCTGCCAAGGTCCATCAGGGCGTGATCGCCACCGGCGACCAGTTTATCTCCAGCGAATCCTATGTCAAGGAGCTTCAGACCAAGTTCGACGCACTGGCCTGCGAGATGGAGGGCGCTTCCGTGGCCCGCGTCTGCGATCAGTTTGGCGTACCCTGCGCTATTCTGCGCTGCATGAGCGATAAGGCAGACGGCATTGCCCACGACACCTATGCCTTTAACTACACCGAGGCTTCCAACACCTCCGCATCCGTGGTACAGGAAATGATGAAGACCCTCAGCACTACGCTGCCCTTCACGGATGTGAAGAACACCGACTGGTGCTTCAGCGAAGTGGCGCGGGTCTATGCTGACGGCATCATGGGCGGCACCTCCAACACCACATTCAGCCCCGCCGGTACCCTGACCCGTGGTCAGGTGGTGGCGATGCTGTACCGTATGGCCGGCAGCCCCGCTGTTACTGCCAATACTACCGGCTTTTCCGATGTGGACAACGGCGCGTACTATGCTGATGCCGTAAAGTGGGCCTCCGGCAAGGAGATCGTGGGCGGCTATGCCGACGGCACCTTCGCGCCCAACCGTGCCATCACCCGTGAGCAGCTGGCTGCTATTCTGTACCGCTACGCCAAGGCCAACGGCGCGGACATCAGTGTGGGTGAGGACACCAATCTGCTGAGCTACAAGGATTTCCAGAGCGTTGGCCAGTATGCGGTGCCTGCTCTGCAGTGGGCTGTGGGCAGCGGCCTGATCGGCGGCACCACCAATGCGACGCTGTCTCCCAAGGGGACGGCAACCCGGGCACAGGCCGCTGTGATCCTGGTTCGTTTCGTCGGAATGACCGCCGCAAAGTAATTTCACCAGTTCCTCTGCACCGGCTCCGCCCTTGGGCGGGGCCGGTTTTTCCACGGGAAGCGGTTGGAACGGAAAAGTCTGTATTTTCCGGGGAAAAACCGGGAAAATACGGTTGACAAACGGTGAAAATGTGATATGATAACCGAGTAACTGGATATTTGGCGAAGAAAAGGAAGAGTAGCCGGTCGAAAGTCTGTAAAGAGAGCCGCCGTTTGGTGCGAGGCGGACAGGCGCGGCGGTGAAAATCACCTTGGAGCCTCCTGCTGAAAGACGACGCGAGTAAGCGTGGACGTGTGACGGGCGTTATTCCGTCAGCCTGTAATGGCAGGCGTGAGTGGCCGCGCTCCGCAAGGGGACCGGCAAGAAGAGTGGTACCGCAGAGTGTTTTCAAACGCTTTGTCTCTGAGTTCAGAGGCAAAGCGTTTTTTGTTTTGCGTGAAGGAGGATCAGCAATGAACTGCCCCAACTGCGGAAACGTAATGGAAAAAGGCTTTATGCACACGCAGAAGTATCCCTTCTGGACTCAGCAGGAACTGCGATTTTTTAAGGGGCCTACGGATCAGGTCGATCTCGGCCCGATAGGGGACGATACCACATCTATGTTTACAAGAGACCCCTTTCCGGAGTTTCCGGACACTATGATCTGCCGAGACTGCCAACTGGTTGTGTTCCGCTGCAATATGATCGATAAAAGCAAAAAATAAGACTTACAAATATAAAAGGAGACGCATCATGGATTACAACAAGACCATCAATCTGCCCAAGACCGACTTCCCCATGCGGGCGGGTCTGCCCAAGCGGGAGCCGGAGATGCTCAAGCGCTGGGAGGACATGGACCTCTACAACGAGCTGCTGAAGAAGAATGAGGGCAAGCCCCGCTTCTCCCTTCACGACGGCCCTCCGTTCTCCAACGGCAGCCTCCACATGGGCCACGCCCTGAACAAGTCCCTGAAGGACATCATCGTCCGGTCCTACGCCATGCGTGGCCGGTACACACCCTATATCCCCGGCTGGGACAACCACGGTATGCCCATCGAGAGCGCCATCATCAAGGAGCAGAAGCTCAACCGCAAGGCCATGAGCGTGTCTGACTTCCGTACCGCCTGCCACGCCTATGCCGAAAAGTATATCGGCATCCAGATGGAGGGATTCAAGCGCCTGGGCGTGGTGGCCGACTGGGAACACCCCTACAAGACCATGAACCCCAGCTTTGAGGCCGAGGAGGTCAAGGTCTTTGGCGAGATGTACAAGAAGGGCTACATCTACAAGGGCCTGAAGCCCGTGTACTGGTGCTACCATGACGAGACCGCTCTGGCTGAGGCTGAGATCGAGTATCAGGATGATCCCTGCACCACCGTGTATGTGAAGTTCCCCATGCATGACGATCAGGGCAAGCTGAGCCATCTGGACAAGTCCAAGCTGAACTTCGTGATCTGGACCACCACCATCTGGACCCTGCCCGGCAACCTGGCCATCGCGCTGCATCCCTCCGAGAGCTATGCCGTGGTGAAGAACAACGGCAACGGCGAGATGTATATCATGGCTGAGGCCCTCACCGACAAGGTGATGGGCGTGGCGGGCATCTCCGATTACGAGATCGTGGAGACCCACGAGGGCGCCTTCTTTGAGAATATGCTGGCGGACCATCCCTTCCTGCCCAAGACCAGCCGTCTGGTGCTGGCCGATTATGTTACCATGGATTCCGGTACCGGCTGCGTCCACACCGCTCCCGGCTTCGGCGCGGATGACTACCAGACCTGCAAGCGCTACGGCATGGACATGGTGGTGCCTGTGGACGATCAGGGCCGCCACACCGACTATGCCGGCAAGTACGCCGGGATGGTGGTGGAGGAGTCCAACCCTGTCATCCTGAAGGATATGAAGGAGTCCGGCGCTCTGCTGGCCAGCGAGGAAATCGTCCACAGCTATCCCCACTGCTGGCGCTGCAAGAAGCCCATCATCTTCCGGGCTACTCCCCAGTGGTTCTGCTCCGTGGAGTCCTTCAAGGACGAGGCCTGCGCCGCCTGCGAGGACGTGCGCTGGGTCCCCGGCTGGGGTATCGACCGCATGAAGAGCATGATCCGGGAGCGCGCCGACTGGTGCATTTCCCGCCAGCGCCGGTGGGGTCTGCCCATCCCTGTGGTGTACTGCAAGGACTGCGGCAAACCTGTGGTGACCGATGAGACCATCGCCGCCATTTCCGAGATGTTCGGCAAGGAAGGCTCCAACGCCTGGTTCGACAAGGACCCCGCCGATTTCCTGCCCGCCGGTATGACCTGCCCCCACTGCGGCGGCAAGAGCGGCTTCGAGAAGGAGACCGACACGCTGGACGGCTGGTTCGACTCCGGCTCCACCCACTATGCCTCCATGAAGCGGGATCAGAACTTCTGGCCTGCCGATATGTATCTGGAGGGCCTTGACCAGTACCGCGGCTGGTTCCAATCCTCTCTGCTGACCGCCGTGGGCGCCTTCGGCAACGGCGCGCCCTTCAAGGAGTGCGTCACCCACGGCTGGACCGTGGACGGCGAGGGCAAGGCCATGCACAAGTCTCTGGGCAACGGCGTGGACCCCGCTGACATCTTCAACAAGTACGGCGCGGACATTCTGCGTCTGTGGGCGGCTTCTGCCGATTACCACGCTGATGTGCGCTGCTCCGACGCCATCTTCAAGCAGCTCTCTCAGAACTACCTGAAGTTCCGCAACACCGCCCGGTACTGCCTGGGCAATCTGGACGGCTTTGATCCCAACAACCTGGTGGCTCCCGCCGATATGCTGGAACTGGACCGCTGGGCCGTCACCCGTCTGAACGCCCTGATCGAAAAGTGCGCCCAGGCGTACAATGACTACGAGTTCCTGGTGGTGACCCACGCCGTCAATGATTTCTGCGTGGTGGAGCTGTCCAACTTCTATCTGGACATCATCAAGGACCGGCTGTACTGCGAGGAAACCGACGGTCTGGCCCGCCGCAGCGCCCAGACGGCCCTGTACCTGATCCTGGATACCATCACCAAGATCATGGCCCCCATCCTGTGCTTCACCGGCGACGAGATCTGGCTGGCCATGCCCCACAAGGAGGGCGACGACACCCGGAACGTGCTGTTCAACGATATGAACGGCGTGTTTGCCGACTATGCCCTCTCCGCCGATGAGATGGCCAAGTGGGAGAAGATCATCACCGTCCGCACCACCGTCAACGGCGCTCTGGAGACCGCCCGTGCCGAGAAGAAGATCGGCAAGAGCCTGGAGGCCGACGTGGCCCTGACGGTGCCTGCCGAGGACGCCTTCCTGGCGGAGATGGACGCAGCCGCTCTGGCGGACCTGCTGATCGTCTCCCAGGTGGAGGTCACTGTGGGCGGCGAGCTGGCGGTTTCCGTCAGCGAGGCTGCCGGCACCAAGTGCCCCCGCTGCTGGAAGCACAGCACCCAGGCTGACGAAAACGGCCTGTGCCCCCGCTGCGCCAGCGTGATCGCAAAGTGCGCTGACTTCGGCGAGGTCTAAGCGTCTTATCCAATTCAAAAGTATACGAAACACCCCCGGTGTGCATCCGCGCACCGGGGGTGTTTTTGTTGAGGAAGCGGTGAAGCGGATGTCGGCGGTGTACGCAAGGAGACGAGCGGGAGTTGCTTTTTGAGAAAATATTTTTTAGAATGACTGTAACGAACCGGTCTGGTTCCGGCACAAATCAACAGAAAGGGGGGGGAGAGCATGACGGATTTTGACCGGGCGTACCGGGAAAACGCGGAGCTTGTGTACCGCTATGTGTTCTCCCTCACCCGGAATGCGGATCTGGCGGAGGAGGTGACCCAGCAGACCTTCTACGAGGCCATCCGGCATCCGGGGAATTACCGGGGAGAGGCGGCGCTATCCACCTATCTCTGCGGGATCGCCGGAAACCTGATGAAAAAGGAGCTTGCCCGCCGGGCCAAGGAGAACCACGTCCCCATAGAGGACATGGCGGACCTGCCGGGG
>OGLJ01002427.1_pt1 | contig 11894 bp, 17 predicted proteins | sample 1572801 | NCBI WGS metagenome assembly OGLJ01 (sample SAMEA2581877, study PRJEB24529) | metagenome | biome: Human gut stool | place: China | collected 2011
ACTGATAGCATCCATACACTCGTATATGCCTTGATTAAATGAATTACCCTCTTCTATGTAATCTCTACCACTTTCTTTTGATATAATAGCGGTTTGCTCGTCAAAGACTACACTTGCTTCTCTCAACTTGATTAACGCGTTCATTAGGTCTAAATTGACCTTGATTTCATTTGTTGCCATAATTATGCGATTTTAATAAGGTTACACTTCTTGAAACATCTATACTCTTCTTTCTCTGTGTCCCAGTACACTTGCAGATTGTCGTTGGGCTTTCTGCCTGTACCTTTCGCCTCACCGATAAGATTCTCTTTGAGAGTGCCAAAGGCTTGGCGTAACGTGCCATCAGTCTTTTTGAAGTAGAACTCTACTATCTTCACTTTCAAAGCCGCTTTCAACTTCATATTTGCCCATGCGCATTTTAATGCCTCACTCATTGAATAACCGTTCTTGCGAACAAAAGACCATGCCATTGACATAACCTCTTTCATCTGACTTCTAAATTTTGTGCTCATACTACTTATATTTAATTAGTTATCACTTCGATTTTACACCACAAAGATAAGCTATAACTTTGATTAAACAAAGGCGAATTAAAGTTTTATCTTATATTTAACTTTTATTAATCAAAGCGATAGCTTTAATTGTTATAAAACGGAGTATATTTGCATTGACTAAAAAATATAGGACTATGAGTTTAAATATTAAAAAAGCTATCAAAAAACACGGTTTAGAAGTGCGTGAAGTAGCTAAAAAAATGGATATAACACCTACCGGGTTAAGCCAGCACATAAACGGAAACCCTTCAGTAGAAGTGCTTGAACGCATCGCCAACGCAATAGGGTGTGATATATCGGAGTTATTTGAGCAACCTAAGAAAGACGGTCTTTCTCTTACCTGTCCCCATTGTGGAAAGGACATCAATATAAAAGTAAGCGAATGAAATAAGATTAAAATATTAATTATTAGCTCAATCATAGTTTATAATTTTGATGTATTACGTTTAACCTCTGCTATATCTGCTTTAATATCTTTCAGATATTTACCTGTATTCTCTGAAATCTGTACCAGTTCAAGATAGGATTGTGCTATCAAATCCCGTGTATCATCCGCTATATTTCTTGTCTCTGTATTTATGGAAAGAATTGTATCAGCCTTGGCGGTAAGCAGATTAAGAGATTGGGATTGTATGGTATTCTGATTCTTTATCTCTTCTCCAGATATTTGCAATGCAGTAAAACGTCCGTTAAGTTCTTCGCCGGTGTCTTGAGACATAGCTTGAAATCCTTTAGCAGTTGCTTCCTGCGAAGAAGATTCAGATTTCCAACCAAACATATCAGCCATTGCTTCACGCTCAGCTTTCATATCATCAGCAATCTGTTGCCCTTCCTCTTTTAAATCGTTATACTCTTGTTCAGTCACACCATCGTCCATGGCAGCATAAAACTTCTTTCTCCATTCCTCTAACCTACCCATATAGGATTCTTTCAACATAGAATTTAGGATAGCATTCCTCATATATTCCTCAAAGTTGTCTGCAAAATCGGCAGAATTAGCATCCATATCAGTGAGTAAGTTCTGAAAATCGGAACGAAGGGTATCAACGTCTATGAGGGTTGTATCAGTCATTCGCTGTTCCATAACTTCAGCTACTTTTCCAACGCCTTCCGCTATCTGATTGGCATAATTTTGAGTATCAGAATCTAATTGAGCCCAGAATATATGCGCTTCTGCTTGTAGTTTTTCAAGCTGTTCATCAGTAAGATCAAAAAGACCTTCCATACGTCCTCCCATTTTACTCTTAAACTGATCAACAGACATACCTAATGCTTTTGCCGCATCATTCCATCCTTCCCAAGACATATCATCCACTTCGCTGTATCCTTTTGAGTGAGATTTCCACGAAGAACCGGAATTAAGATACTGTTTACCCAATACCCGTGCAGCATCGCTCTGTGTCTTGACAAGTTCAATAGCCTTTTCGTAGGCAGCATTTGCATTATCGCCAGATAAGGATTCTGCTAATTCAAGTTGCTTGTCAATAACCTTGTCTAAGATATTGATGTAAGATTCATAAGTTTCTTTTGTCTTTTCATATTTCTCTGTTGTATCATCACCACCAAATAAATCAAACATCTTCATTGTTATTTGTAAAGCAGCACCGACAATGGCGAGAATGACAGATGCTTTCTCTACTGCTTGGATGGATTTAGATGCAGCTTGCGCTGTTCCTGCCATTGCATCAGATGAACTATTTGCCAGAGTTGTGATACCATCAATCATTTGCAGGGTTGAAGTAGTAATAGTTCCAGCGGCAGATATAATTTCCCCGACTGTACCGCCAACTGTTCTTCCTATTTCATCAAACTCTCGCTCTACTTTTGAAAGTGTGCTATACAAGTCCTGCCACTCCTTTTTACTACGTTTATCTGGCGATGTATTGTTTTTTGCAGCCTTCTCACTGATAGTATTCTTCAGCGAGGTAACTTTTGCTCTTTGTCCTGCTAATTGGGGATTATTTGGGTTGAGAAATTCAGATCGTTGTAATTCTTGTTCTGCTTGAACAAGCAATTCACGCAGTTTTTCCAAACTAAGATCAGCTATATTGTCTGCCCATGCCTTAAAGGAATCTTCACGCATAGCGAACTCATTATCTATAGACTGTAAAGTTTCTTCACGCTGATACTCCAATTCATTTATTTGAACATCAGAAGCTCCACCATCTTTCAATTTCTTCCGGTCGGCATTAAACTTATCTTCCGCATTTTTTCGCTTGGCAAGATAATCCTGATATGAAGACAACAGCTTTTGATATTCCTTTACTTCCTCTTCATGGACTTTACTTGTATCACTGTCTTTCTTCTTGCCTGCTAACTCTTCTCTTAAGGTAATGACTAAAGTTTGCTCTTCGGTCAGTTTTCCATTTTGAGCATTCTCCCATTCTTTGCGTTGCTTCTTGATGGCATCAAACTCTTTCTGATAATCCAAATTAATCTGATGAAGTTTCTTCTCTGTCCCTTCTTCCATCAAATTGATTTCGTCCTGTTGGCTCTTACGGCGGAGAGATAGAAGTTGCTCAGAGAGTTGCTCTTGTTGCTTGAGTTGTTTTTCGGACTGGTTATCTTGTTTGTTAGGAGAACTACTGGTTCTATCCTCTGTCAACGCAGTAACATCTATTGATTTCACCAACTCCTCGTTCGCCTTATTCAATAGTTCAACTGCCTCTTTGTTTTTCTTTAAGGCTTCTGTCCTACGATTAAATTCAACTGCGTCATTAGTAAGAACTTCACCGCTTTGTGTATATCCAGTTATTGATGTGCCAACCACTACCGTTGTAGTAGCAGTGCCGCCTTTTGTTTTTTCCCTATTCCTGCCAGTCCAATTCGTATCTGCGTTTATGGCTTTTTGCAACTGATATATTTTATTATAATTTTCTTCTATGATATTCATTGCTGCCCTCGCTTGAGATGCTTTCAGAATATTGTCTGTCAAATTCTTATATGCAGAAGCGGCATCCCCTGCAAGAATAGCCTCATTTGTCAGATTGCTGAAATATGAAGGATATTTCTTTTTCAATTCATCAGTTGCGGCAATCCTCTCCTTTAATGGCTTCGTATGATTTTGCGTCGCCTTATACAGAGTGTCAAGCTCAACACGTTCCTTCGCTGAATTTTTAACCCCATCAGACATAATTCTGCTAAGATTCTGTTGCCATGTGGCAACTTCCTGTAAAACATCCTTAGCCTTAAACAGCCCTGCAACCCAATCCACCACCTTATCGCCATAAAGAGTAAGCAGTGTAATACCAACCGTTAATAAAGTCTGCCATGAAAATAAAGAAGAGACAACCTGTTTCCATACCGGAGTAGCAGACTGCCCCGATTTTTTCAACAAATCATATTCGATACGTGCCCGTTTAATTTCATCAGCAAGTATCGGTAGATTGTTTGAAATGGCAGAGAAAAACACTTTCGGACCGTAAGCCAAAGAAGGCAGTTCACGCCCAACTTGCTGAATAGACATACTAAGTCCATCCCACTGCTTGCCATAATTGCCTACATTGCGTTGATGATTGCCAATAGTGGCATCAAGTTCTTTTATTTTAATGTCCGCTTGGTTTATGGAAGCGAGTAGTTCTTTACCAAATGGCGAGTTTCGTTCTTCTTCTGTCAACTCACGATAGGCAACCCTCATCCTTGATAAAGACTGCGAAATCCCATTCATGGAAGTAGCAGATGCATTGTCTAACCTAACATTATTGTTCAAAGTCTGCCTCACATCAGATAATGCTGCTTTATGTGTCAGCAACGAGTTGTTTAGCTGTTCAAGTCTTTTCTGTTGAGCAGAAGATAGCAAAGACGCATCCCCCTGCAATTTAGTAATCTTCTTTATTTCGGCATTAATCAGACGGATGGTATTCATTTCATCCACCATGCGTTTGACATTTGCATCCCTTGCCCCAAGAATACCGTCAATCTCCGCTTTTAGGTCATCATAAGCCTTTGCTTGCGCCTGAATACTGGCTGTTTCAGCCGTATTTGCCTGTGCATTTACATTCCCAGTCTGTGCAGGAACACCTACGGATTTAGAAATTTTCTCCTGCGCTTTGATAATCTTTTCAGCAGCATCATTAATCCGCTTGGTTGAAAGCATTATCTTCCCCTCTGCTACCGCCACTTTATCTACCAACGCATCATATTGGGATAATAGCGAAGTAAGCTGTGATTGCAACCCTTTTGCTATATCAATATCCACCGTGATATTAATACCCTTCAAGGCTTTTTTTACATTCTCTATCTCGTTCTTTAGTTTGCGCAACTTCTGAACGTCACCATCTACATTTGATATAATTCCTGCCATATTATAGTTTCTTTTCTATTTGCCTACCTGCATACAAGACGCCATTAGTCATAATAACTTCAAATCCTTTACTTTCGACATAGCTTGCATAAGGCTGACCGTTAGCCAAATAAAGCCCATCTTTTGATTTTTCGGAATAAATCAGAAGATTCTCTGTATTTCTTACTGCTTCGGGGTGAGAACCGTCAGATTCTACCCACATATCCACTATTATCCCATTACGAACTACGCATCCCCCGTTTGCATTATTCAAGTTGCCAGTCCTATTTTCATAAGCCCTGTTAGCTTTCGCATTTCGAGTCGCCTCTCTTCCTATTTGGGAGAGTGTATTATAATACGTATCATCTATTCTTCCAAACAGTTCATCCAATCCTGAAATATCTCCTTTAAATTCCATTTTTTTTGTTAAAGTTACGACATAGCCAAATTTTAACATGATTATTTTCAGTGAAATATGCAACAATCGGGCTATTGTGATAAAATAATTGTGAAGGTAAGTCTCTATAGCCTATTTTGATATTTTTGAGATTACAAATACACGACATTTGAAAGATTGTCGTGAAATAGTTTGGAGTGATTGGATTTCTTGGTAGTTTTGTGAACTAACTAAAAAAAACTATCATGGAAACAACATTAAACATTGTATCAATCATCATTATCGTATTCGGTATTCTTCAAATTATTCTGTTTTTCAAAGTATGGGGAATGACTAACAATGTGAGTGAAATGAAGAATATGATGGAGTTATTCTTAAGAAAAGACTTTCAGGCAAAGGATGGGAAAATCTCTCAAAACACTAAATTTGAAAGCGACATTAAAATAGAAGATTTGGTTGTAGAATTAAAAAATGAGGAATTTGAATGTACTATACCTGGCGGAATATCACCAGTTGGTATATTCAACAGAAATGAAATTGAGTTGTTTGAAAAATATTGGAATAAATCCAAATAGAATTAATAGCGCACCCCTACTTAACGAGGTGCGCATTACTTTTAGGCAGCATCCTTATTCAAGAATTTTTCAACAAAATAAATTTGTCCTTTACCTGTTACCTTTGTGGTAGTAGTTACCAATACAGAACCGTCCGGTTTGGTGATTGAGGTCTGTTTCAATTCAAACAATCCCAATTCCATTGATTTCTGTGTTGGCTGGTTATAATACTGCCCCTTTTGGCAGAGATAACCATGTTCACGCATCCAAGTAAACAAACGGTTTTGACCGATATTCACTCCGTTTTGTTGCAATATCTTCGCCAATTCAGCCACAAGGCAAGAACGTTGAGAAGTTGAAACGGCATCGGCAAAAAGAACTTTGGGTGCATCTTTTTGAATCTTCTGTTCTGCTTCAATACGCTTTTGCTTTTCTTCTTTTAGATTGGTTGCAAGCTGAATCAGAAAATCGGGTGAAGTGAGAGCCTTTTCAAGTGTTTCGTTGGTCATGTATGCACCATGCTTACGAATTGATGGCAAGACTTCATCGCATACCCAATCTTGAAATTTTTCAGCATCAGGCAATTTAGATTTCATAGTTAGACGATAGACTTCGCTTTCTTTGCCGTACTTTATAGGCTGTACACCACTTTGGGTGGGGGTTTCCAAAATAGTAACCCCCTTACAATGGTCTATAACAGCTTTCGCTGGGTTTGAATATCCAAGTGCTTTTGCAACATCTGCCAAGCAAAACAAAGGTTCATCACTCTCGTTCATCGCAATTCTTACTTTTCCGAACTGCTCATTTTGGAAAATCTGAATATTATTCATACTTTTACACAGTTTTAAAAATTAGACCCCACCAAAGGCAAGCTCCTCACTTCTTACCAATGGCGGGGTTATATTTTCAGCCGTGAGGATAGCTGGGTTATTTCTGTCTGCAAATTTACCACTTACCGATTGTGCGACCTAAAAAGTGTCGTGTTTAGACCGAACAATTAGCAAAAGGTTCGTATATACTCTGCAAACTTATTTTATAATCGTGTAAGGGAAGAATTTTCTTTTGCCGGATAACCAACAATTCATCAATTGTTGTAAAATAATAGGCGGTGGTCTTATTTTAGCCTGTTTCATACTCATTTCTTTAACGCTTCATCAATCAACCCACGAAGTTCTTTCAATTCTTCTTCGGTCAATCCATACACATTACCCAGCACAGAGGGCTTTTCTATCTTAAAGCCGTATTTTACCCCCCCCCTGCTGTTTTTCTTTAGGTAAAATGGCGATAGCAAATCGTTTATTCATTTCTTTCTTCTTTTGATTTATAATTATGTTTCTAATCGCTTGCTTGGTAGCCCCAAACGGTGGTGGTCTGATATAAAGGTTCATATTCAGGTTATTTTAAAGGCAACCTTTAAAGTCGTACGGACTGCCTTTTGATAATCGTGTTAGTTCGCCAGAGCCGAAACTCTACTTGTTATAATCGTGCCAATAATGTAGCTTACATCACGAGAACATTCATTCAGTTTAGTGACTGTTTCATCCAAACAGTCCCACTGCCCGGCATCCCGTAATTCTTTCTCATCCATCGTACCCGAAACTATACTACAGGCTTGATTAATTAGACACATTGCTTTTAGTAAATCAGAATGAACAGCTTTGTTCTTTACCTCTTCAATATTAATTTCTGTTGCCATAATCGTTTATATTTTATGTGTTAGTACTCTACAAATCGCTTTATAAACTTGTGTTTTCTCAAATCTATTCAGTATTGATATTTTTTCAGCACCGAATGATAATTCACCGTTTCTGAACTGATATACGTTAATCCGTCCACCTACCGTGTTATGATGGTATATCTTTACTTCTTGGTTTTCAGCTATTAGTGTCATAGTCATTTCTTTTTTAAATTACCACTGTTTTACCTGTTCTTTCAATTCGTTATACTTACCATTAATAAGCAATTCAACTTCACGATGATAGTTTATATCAGTCAAACGATACTCTACTAAAGCACGCTTGTACGCATCGCCTTTTTGATGGGTATTAATAAGGCTTATCATCTGTTTACTATCAAGACCATACTTATTCTTACGATTAAGATTTATCGCTCTTCTTTTATCGCTTTCTCTTAATTCAATTGTTGCCATAACTTTTATATTTTAATGTTTATACTTCATTCATTTCTATCTTACTTGGATTTCAATCACCGCAATACTGACTACCCATATAACCTTTGCTATTCACATTGTAGCAGTCAGACCAAGTAAGTCTACCCTCAACATGAGAAGTACGCTCTGCGGGCTTATAATTAGCTGCCATAGCCTTTATCTTAGCTTCTCTTTCTTCTGCGAACTTAATAGCGTCTTTTGCCCAACGCCAAGCAAGTTTCAGACATTCACCAAAGGTTCTGCCCATTCTTGAATTACTTCTGTAGAAGTGGTGAGCGTCTTTCATGATTTGGGATAAGTTGTAGCGTTTCATAATTGTATATTTTATAAATGATATACTTTAATACTTCTTTGTTAGTACAAAGATATATTTTAATATATCATTAGCAATATATAAATAGTTAATAAAATACAATTCAATATATTATTTCTCTTCACTTAATATATTAAAGTATATTTTGCTATATTTGCAGTGAAATATTAAAATATATCTTATGGAATTACGAGTTAAGGAAATATGCAAAGACAAAGGAATACTAATGGAGGAATTGGCTAATAAGCTGGGAATCGCTCGTGTCAATCTAACCAAAACCATTAATGGGAATCCCACGATTGGTACATTAGAAAGAATAGCGGAAGCCTTAGAGGTTGACTTTATGGAATTATTTGCAAAAAACGAAAAAGGAGAAGCCAACGGCTACATCGAATTGGACGGAACCATCCACAAAGTTACGAGTAAGGAGGATATTAAGAGGTTAGCAGAAAAATTATAAAACCAAATAAAAATACTATTATGAATCAATTTTCAAAAGAATACCTATTTAGCAAAGGCAATGTACATGCCTTGGGAATTACCTTCAAACCAGGAAGTAAGGCATTTCAAACTTATGGAGACTTTATTGTAGTAAGTCTCTTATTTGATGACAATGAAAAGAATACTATTGTTAGAAATATGCTTTCCACTCCGCCAATAAATACTTATGGCATATTAAAAGCAAAACTAACTCATCCTCAAGATTTAACTAAGGAACAAGAAAACATGCTTAAAACTGTGGGATTCAACACAAATGATATTGAATCATTGGATTTAGCCATTGGATAATTATAAGAAATTAAAGCCGGATTCCTCCGGCTTTTTCTTTATCCATTAGCATTTCCCATGTAAGTCCTACGAGAAACCTGTTTGTTCCAACTTGTACCTGTTCTATTGAAGTTTCCCAAGTACCGACCCTGAATACGATTCACAAGATTATTCGGATTACTTGCATCGCTTCCATAACGTCTTTCTGCGATTCTATTCGCTTGTCGGGCTATTTCCCAACCTGATTTAGTTTTTCTTCTTTTGACTCAGCTTAAAATTTTAAAAGTTAAACAATATAATTTTGCCATACCTATCTCTTTTTTCTACGATTTGCCAATTCCTTACCTACTTTTCGACCACTAAATAGAACTTGCATATCTTTTATTTTTATATAGGATAGAATTATCGTGTGACTCTAAAACCTTTCCGATAGATTCTTCTAACCATTCTTTCCCAAACTCTTTGTAGCGCGAAGTCAGTGTTGTATCACTAACTTTTATACGAGAAGCCCAATCATTTATTGATAGGCATGAATTATCAACTGTTATGAATATGGTTCTACATGTCCGAGCTGAATTTTCATTGCAAGTAATCCACCTACAATTTGACGGTTCATAATTCTTACTTGAATCAATTCTATCAATGCTCATATTATCATTATACCCATTTTCCATAGACCAATTGTAGAATAAAAGAAAATCATTAGACCATTCAGGACATACAAGCACTCCTTTCCCTCCATAATAACGATAAGAATTATTTTTAGGATTACAGCATCTATCTTTCATTCCAGCCCATATAGTATAGATTCGAGTTGTTTTGCTTTTCCCATGAGTGGTATTAGCCTCTTTTCTTCTATCAACATTCATACACCCACAACTTCTCACCTTTCCACTATGCAAATTCCCTTGTGACACCACAACCTCTTTTCCGCAATCACATTTGCAATGCCAGTAAGTAGCATGACTATTTTGCCCAGTATATTTATGGTGAAAATCTAAGACCGTCAATCTTCCAAATTTCTCTCCACTTATATCTTTTACTTTACGTCTTATACATCCACAGCTTTTTGTTGTACCATTCCTTAAATATCCAGAACGCACAGAAACAATGTTCCCACAGTCACATTTACATATCCATTTTATACAGCCTCCCTTATCTTTATTTTCATCTTTTGAGACAACTGTCAATTTTCCAAATCTTTCTCCGATTCTAATTTTCATAATAGCATAATATACAACATTTTCACATATACAAATATAACAAATTAAAATGGATTACCCTTGCCTTTTAACTTAAAAAACTCTTCTTCATTTACTTCTTGAAGAACATCTCCATAAACCGTATGCAATTTATCTTTTTGCATAATAATCAAATTGCGATATGGAATTTTTAATACAACTTCATCGTAGCTTAGATGTAAAACCTCCATGAACGTAGCAATTTGACCTAATAACGTGACGTTTCCTACGACCGTTGCTTTGCTGTCAGTAGAGCAACGTTCTTGGCTAAAACTAACAGCTTGTAAAAATTTTCAGCAGAAATCATCGAAAGCCCAGTTGCTAAAGCTTCCACTACTTCATCGAATGTACCACACGACAATTCTTCATGGAGGTTCTCATCGCCCTGAATAAGCCACGATAGCGCACGAGAAGCCATTTCTACATCTTTCAATGAACGAAGCATATCCATGACCGTTACAGCTTCTTTTAGGTCAGAGAGGTAATATCCCGCTCCTGCTATTTTATGAATCGTAAGAGGATGAATCATATAGGCATTGCCATTTACGAATACCGTTTCAAAGTCTTTCCCTAAAACGGCTGCATTTATTATTTTTGATGCGTTCTTTTCCATAAACTAAAAAAGCGGTGAGCAATCACCCACCGCCATCTTAAAAATATTGCTCTTTACCTAGGTTAAGCCTCAGGCACATCTACCTTTTCTCCGTCAAACCAGTACTCACCAGCAACTCCGGCTGTAGAATTTTCCATCGCAACAGCTGAAACCCCTAACCCGATATTCTTCTCAACAAAATTTCCCTTGCCGATTACAGCAGCATTGGTAAATACGATATAATTACCTGTCTTAGTCATACCGACAACAGCCTTGTTGATTACTTCAGCGACTTCCGGTTCTTTCCAACCTACTACAGTCTGTCCATCCTTTACAAGTTCACCTCCCTGTAATTCCTTCTTGTCTTCAAAAGCATATTCGCCCATAGTGAACGCCATAGTCTTTGCTCCCTTGGCTGTAACATCCTTATAGTAGACTTTTCCTGTCAACTCATTGACATAATCAGTCGTTGTAGGATCATCTTCTGTATATCCCCAAGTATCCTGATGAGAGTTCTTTACTTCTGTAGCGGCTGCTAACCATGTTTTCAGAGTTGTAGGAGTAACGGCAGCAGTAATAACCGCACCGTACCAAATTTTTTTAATTCCAATAAATGGTTTCATATTTTTCAAATTACATTTAATACTTCAAACAAAATTCTCACATTCACATAATGACACTTCAAAGCTGTGTCCGCTTCCGTACCAATTGAATCGATTGAATAACAATAGGTTGTACCATCATAGGAGCTTACCACATCATCAAACCGCTTCATGGCTTCTCTTTCGAGTTCACCAAGTCGGATGGAGTTAGCGGAGTTTTCGCCTAAATCGGGAACGCAAAGGTTCACTTCTGCGAAAGACTTTTTCCAATAAGTTCCCGGCTGTTGTTTCTTTGCGTGGATAACAATTCTTTCAGATGCCAATTCACCAACAAGCGTTTCACCGTCCGGTACTATGTCTATCCCGAAAGCCTTGCAATCACGATAGAGAATGTTTCCTATGTCGGTAGTTACTATCATTC
>OGLJ01002429.1_pt1 | contig 11886 bp, 11 predicted proteins | sample 1572801 | NCBI WGS metagenome assembly OGLJ01 (sample SAMEA2581877, study PRJEB24529) | metagenome | biome: Human gut stool | place: China | collected 2011
TTTAAGTGCAAGTTCAAATGCTTCTGCTGCCTCCGGGTTTGGATAGCTTACGGTTGGGAAATCTCCATCCGGGAGTTCCTGCTCCGGAACGACATATACATTTCTGAATCCAAGTTCTTTTAACACACGGCGCACCGGGATATTTCCGGTTCCGTGAAGTGGAGAGTACACGATTTTTAACTCTCCTGCCACTTTGTCAATACAATCCTGATGAAGGATCAGTTTTTTCAGTTCTTCTATGTATGGATCATCGATATCTGCTCCGATCACCTGATAAAGACCTGCTGCAACTGCGGCAGCTTTGTCCATCGTCTTAACGGCTGCATAATCCGTTACTTTCTTCACCTCTGCCATAATTCCGGTATCGTGAGGCGGAGTGATCTGTGCGCCATCCTCCCAGTATACCTTGTATCCATTATATTCCGGTGGGTTATGGCTGGCTGTGATATTGATTCCTGCGGTGCATCCTAATCTGCGGACTGCATAGGAAAGTTCCGGTGTCGGACGGAGCGATTCGAACACATACGCCTTAATTCCGTTTGCAGCAAGGCATAAAGCCGCAACATCTGCAAATTCCGGCGACATATGTCTGGAATCATATGCAATTGCTACCCCTTTCTCCTGTGCATGCACATTGTTTATATAATTTGCAAGTCCCTGTGTTGCCTTGCGGACTGTATAGACATTCATACGGTTTGTTCCAGCGCCGATCACGCCGCGGAGACCTGCCGTACCAAACTCAAGATCCATATAAAAACGGTCTTCGATTTCTTTTTCGTTCCCCTCGATCGCTTTTAATTCTGCTTTTGTTGCATCGTCAAAGTATGGATTGTTTAACCATTCTTCATACATTTCTTTGTATCCCATAATTATTTCCTCCCTGTATTGATCTCGTTTATAGTTTAGCTTTGTCAGCCGCTATTTTCAAGTTATTTTTTTGTAACTATTCAAGCCAAGGCAATTTTCAAAAATTTGCGAATCATGCTTGCATGAATGAGCATAATTTTGAAAATTTCTTTGGCGAAGTAACCACAATGAGCAAATAACAAGCATGCTTGTTATTCAAGGAAAGCATCGAAGATGCGGTTTTGCGAATGGGGTGCTGAATAGTTACATGAGAAAGTTATTATAACGCCTTCTTAATCGCTTCCATCAGCTGCTCATAAGTTTCGTAGGCCTCTAATTCAGGATTATCCTTTTTGATCTGTTCTGTACTTTTGAATAAGAAACCAGCCTTGCTGGCTTTGATCATTCCAAGATCATTATGGCTGTCTCCGCTTGCGATCGTCTCAAATCCAATCGACTGGAGTGCTTTTACTGTTGAATACTTGGAATTTTCTACTCTCATCCTGTAACCTGTAATCTCGCCGTTTTCTGCCACTTCCAGTGAATTGCAGAAAATAGTCGGCCATCCCAGCTTTTTCATGAGTGGTGCTGCAAACTGTGTAAATGTATCACTGATGATGATCACCTGTGTCATGCTGCGCAGTTCATCTAAAAACTCTTTTGCACCCGGCATCGGATCGATCTTTGCGATCGTTTCCTGAATTTCTTTCAGTCCAAGACCATGTTCTTTTAAAATTCCAAGTCTCCATTTCATCAGTTTATCATAATCCGGCTCATCCCTTGTCGTTTTCTTTAACTCCGGGATTCCTGTCTCTTCTGCAAATGCAACCCAGATCTCAGGCACAAGAACGCCCTCCAGATCCAGACATACGATATTCATATCCATTTTTTTCCCTCCTCAAAGCTCCATCGTATCATTGAAAAACAGTACATTGTCATTCTATTATATTTCGTGCTGCACTTCAAGAAGTGATTGTAACAAAGGTGCAAATTGCAATATCGCAAAGTCTTGCAATTTCTTCATCACTGCAGCTTGTATTTTTTGATTGTCAATGGAAGCTATATGCGTCATAAGATTCCATAAGTATTTGAGCTGCCTCTGAATCGCTGACATCCACAATATCACTGACATCTATCCATTTGAAATGTGCCCGATGTTCGGAAGCTTGCTGTGCTTCATAATAGTGCGCCGCATAAGTGCGATACTCATCCTCTGTCAGCTTTGTCCCATTGTAATCCTCATAGCTTATCGTTGCTTCGTAATCCGGACCTTCATATGTTTCATATTCAATGGCGAGTTTTGTTTCTGTTACAACATCATCCACGATCGCCAGTGAGCTGACCCGGTAGATGTAACAGTCTGGTGACTCTTTCATAAAATCGTACACAATATAATTATAGCATCCTTTTCCATTTATGATATTAGAGTATACCGTCACATCACTTTCATCCGATACCGAATCCATAAGATCCGGCTGGGATTCATATTCTGAAAAAGTTGTATCCAGTTCTTTTAGTTTTCCATCCTTATCTACTTTGTAAAAACTGGTATAAGAAAAAATTCCCGTGCCGCCACAATGCGAAACCAAAAGTTCCACTTGTCCATCCATATCCAGATCTGCCAGCGTGAATTTATATTGTTCATTGGCAAAATCAATATCAACTGCCCACTTGTCCCTGTTTTGTGCAAATATCTCAATCTGTTTTTGAATATCTTTAGTAGCTCCAGATATGCTGTCCACATATTTTACATAATCTGTCCATACGCCTTCCATATCAGAAAGCTTTTCTGTCAGATGCTGCTCGCTTAGAAATTCTTCCAAAAAAGTATCCCGATAAAACGGATTACCATTTTCTGTTTTCGCTTCTACTTTATAGCTTTCCAGATTTGGATAATCCAGATACATCATATTGTCCGGATTTTCCTGTAAAAATATAACCGGCATATTCCATGAATCTCCGTCATTACTATATTGGAGCAGCAGTAAAATATCCTTTTTTCCATCCATATTCACATCTGAAAATTTGACGCCACTGACCTGCCCAAATGAATCCGATATTGCTGCCGTTATTTCCGGAAACTCATACATAATTTTATCGTTTTTCATCAATAAGAATTCCGGCTTATTTGAATTATCTTCTGGTGCAACTGATGTAAATGTTACCATTCCCCAGTCATCCAGCTGAATCTCAAATGTCTGATCCCCAATCACTCTCTGCTTGAGGCTTTGCATGTTCTGTCCCGGTGTCTCTGTAACCGCTTCCTGCCCACCGGACAATTCTTTTAACACTTCCGTTGATGCTTCTTTTGCATCCTTTGCTTCCTGCTTACAGCCTGCAAGAACAAATGATACTATTATGAGTCCGAATATGATGTTCTTTTTCATCTGACTGCCCCACCTTTTATCGTTTCTCGGTATCTATAACGTCATCTGACTCCTCTTCTCTTATTTTATCATACCTAATTCTTCTATGCATCTTTTTCTGTTTTTTCTTCCATTTTGTATCTGATTCGAAAACCTACACATATTCTGCAATAGTATGATAAACTATCACTATAAAAAGCCATTCGGTGAAGAATAAGCTTCGCCTTGGATGGGATACAAATTTTAATGAGGGGGCATCCATGCAAAAAGAGAACAGAAAATATTACGAAGCCTATGAAGATCGATATAAAACCGCTCATGAAAAGGGTGTCAGTTGGGCACAGATGAAAAATACTCCAATTGTTATGGATATTATTAGTCGATATCACCTTCATCCTGAGCATTCATTACTGGAAATCGGGTGTGGTGAAGGCAGAGACTCCTCCATCGTTTTAGAAAATGGCTTTAACCTTATGGCAACCGATATATCGCCTGAAGCAATAAACTATTGTAAGAAAAAAATGCCTGATTTTGAATCAAAATTCATGGTTTTGGATTGTTTATCAAGCGATTTGGATATGAAGTTTGATTTCATTTATTCAATTGCGGTTATTCATATGTTAGTTTTAGATGAAGACAGAAACGGGTTTTATCAATTTATTCATAGTCATTTGAAATCAGATGGAATTGCTCTTATTTGTTCAATGGGAGACGGAAAATATGAAATGCAAAGCGATATCAGCAACGCTTTTGAGATTCAGGAAAGAGAACATGAATCTGGAAAAATGATGGTTGCGGGAACATCTTGCAGGATGGTTTCATTCAGTACTTTTGAGAACGAGCTGCTGAGAAACGGACTGAAAATCATTGAAAAAGGCATCACAAGTGCGATGCCAAATTTCAATAGCTTAATGTATGCTGTAGTTCAGTAGAGAGCCTATCGAAAAGCAAACCATCCATCCAAATGATATTGACCGCAACGAAAAAGTAGTTTCACTTCGATACACTCCCAAGGATGGAACCATTCTCCCACTCCCCTGTCTTTTTCAACTCGTCATAATAAGCTTTATACCAGTATGCCGTCCTCCGGCTGATTGCCCCTCATTCACAATCTCCATGATTTTCATGCCGCTCTCAAATTTTTCTGCAAAATCATAATACGATGCCATCCATGCCTCATCATGTTTCTTTCTGCTCTGTAAACTATCCTACATAATACTTCCCATCAACGTGGACATCACGATCATCACCAACGAAAATGTAAAAGAATTTACCGAAATAAGCGTAGCTCTCTGCTCCGATGGAATCATATCATTTAACAGGATGTCTGTGCGCACTTCCAGAAAATCATCTGCAAAAGAACCAGCAAATCCGCCAAGAACCATCAGATATGTCATTGCAAACGCAAACAACACACCGATTCCACTTAAAATAATATACTTTTTGTATTTCCATTTTGGAAAATATCCCACCACTTTTGCGCCGAGTGCAGCTCCAAGTCCCATGACAAAAAGAGCCGGGCCAAGCAGTGCCTCGTTCAATCCCGCCAGTGGCAGCTTTGCCTGCAGGAAAAACAGGACAAGTGTTGACACTGCACCGATCAATGCATTTACGATCATAATGCTTCTGGCTTTGCGATTGTTTTTCATGAAATGCCAGCTCTCTGTGACAACGTTTTGAATTCTCACTGAAATGCGGATGTTCTGAATGTTTTTCTGATCAGTTTCCTCTTCATTCATCCGTTCTTGCCTTTCTTCACTCATCTGCTTTTTATTATACTCATCCGTCTGTGAATTTATCAATTTATCGTCAGCACCAGTGAAACCGGAAATTTCTCTTAAACTGCATACAATTCCAAGTGCAATCATCCCAAAGAAAATATCAATCGCATATGCCTTTTTGTACCCAAGCCACAATGCAAACCCTGCACAAAGTGTTGCTGTAGAACTTGTGATCCGATATAACATCATTTCCGTGGAAGCATATTGGTTGTATTTCTCTTCCTGCTTTACCGACTTTAAGCTGTCATACGCCAAAGCTTCTATGGTTCCCGATTCCAGATTGTAACTGAGCGCGCTGAATGCAATCGCAAATGCCACCGTTCCAAAATTGTCAGATAAAATCATAGCCAGACAAGACAGCACACTGACCAGCTTCGAAAGAGCCAGCGTCCTTTTCCTTCCAAAGACATCTGCCACAACACCTGATGGAATCTCAAAACAACTGCTTGCGATATGAAAAATACTCTCCAGTATTCCAATCTGTAACAATGAAAACCCTCTGAGTGCAAGAAGCGCCACCCACGATGCTCCCGCAATCCGAAAATAGCTTACCGTAGTAAGTGTATACAATTTATTGATCTGTCTTTTTATATTAAAATTACGCATAAAAAAATCTCCTTTTCAAAATAATATCTTTTCAATATTTTTGAACAGGAGATAGTGTTTTTTTCATATTTACATTCTTGATTTTAGAAACTGTTTACCTGAAAAAGAGCGCACTATCCCTGTAAACAGCTAATTTGTTGCCTTTTTGCAGGTGAAGATTCGTTGTTTTCCAGCGCATAGTCTGCTCTCCTTTCTTAGGATATTTGTTTTCTTCTGATATTTATATCTTTTGTATTATATACATGGATAGGTGGACTTGTCAATTTCATGTAATATGCAAAGACTTCGTCAAAAAATCTACAATCTCTTTTTCATATTCATCTTTAATGATATTTTCTTTACTCTCTTCCATACTTCCATCAACAAAATACTTGCCGGTTTCTTTATTCATTGACAGCGAATCAAGCGGCCATCCTTCAAATCTTTTTGACGAGGCTTTCCCGATCATATAAAAAGAGCCTGTCTTCTTAGCCTCATCTGCATCCATAAAGGAATAGATAGTTCCATGATAATAGACTGCAATTCCATCCAGATAATAGGCTGACACTTTACCTCCAAGCGTATCAATAAGCTTCGAATAGTAATCAATCATCTCTTCATCTGACAATCTGTCCATCTGCATTGGAGTTCTGACATTTAATCCCGGCTGGCGCACATCATCCAATGCCAGCTCTTCAAAATAGAGTCCTGAATCATTGCAGATCACAACCTCAAAATACTGTCCATAAAACTTTGCTTTTGCGATCGCATTTTCTTCCGGTGTTGTTCCATTTTCTTCAGGTTCATCTGTAATCGCAAGATCCTTTAGAGTAACAAACTCTACATCATATCCTTTTAACAGATCCGAAAATCGTTTCACTTTTGAAGGATTTGTTGTGCCTAATAAAATTCTCATACTATTCATGCTCCTATATCCAAAGTATCTTCCATATACTTTCTAAAAGAATCGTTTCCGTCCCAAAAACCAAGGCGAATTCCATCAATCCCCCGTGTTAACAGGACATAATACTGATTTAAAATGTATAGCGTAAATTCAAATTGATTCATCGGATCTGTCATTTCTTCAACAGAAAACTTATTATTTGTATTATTATGGTTATCTGGAACTGCCTCAAGTTTTCCATCCTCATTCACTCTTATATCAGGTCCTATCATAACCCCAACCTTATTTAAGTCGATTCCCTGCACAGCAAATACCGAACCTATCTGATCCTCGGCATCTTCATCGCCAATATTAATCCAGTTCTCCTGCGTAGAGTTCCATCTTCTATTCAAGCCATCCTCATGGAAATGTGTGATTGATGGATCTTTGCCATGTGTACTACTCCATTTATCAGCCGTAGCACAACAAAACATTCCGGACAGTACTCTGTTAATATGTTCCGCATGGAAGTTTCTATCTTCCTCGATCCAATCAATCAGCTGATGCATAGGTTTTCCTGTAAAATATCCAAAATAAGCATCTTCGGATTTGTCCCTGAAAACATCTCTGTTAAAATTCGGATTATAATTAGTTAAGTCAGAAGCAAGCAGCCCTGTATCTTTATAAAGCAGATACTTGATACCATTTACATAATCATCAGAAGTATAACTTTTTCCTTTCGGTGCCTGAATTCTAAACTGCGTATGTAAAAACTTTTTCTCATAACCGGCCGTTAGCTGCTGAAACACCTCTCTTGTAATGTTTGCAGGTCTGATAGCCTGCAATACATCATACATGAGAATGATCTGCTTTCCCATCTTCTGAAGTATTTCAAGATGAGAATTGCAATCCTCAAAGCCCGGAATTTTATATACCTGTCCAAATGAAGGATGCTGCTTTCCATACTTTCTGGAAAGCTTATGCGCCTCATCTACAATAATGACATCATATCTTTCATTCCCGGTAATGATCTTTGTCGCAGTAGTAACAGAAAGATATCTGCTATTCATTCCATATATTTTAAAGATATTTTCTCCTGTCTTCTCCCAGTTTGGCTGTACAACAACACCTACCTTTGCCTCCGGTCTTTCTTTAAGTATACTGGCAACAAGATGTGTTAATAATACAGTCTTTCCAGTCCCTGCATCCCCGTTGATCACATAATTCCTGTCCGGATTATGAATGATTTCTGTTATCAGTTGTCCCTGTTCAGGCGTCAATTGCTTGATAGGACTATATTTCACCAACTCTTTTGTCCTTAATTCCTCAAGTGTAGATGAACTCACCCAGCCTCTTGGCCATAACTCTTTCTCCCATAACGGAAGAATCACATCTGAAGCAACATTTTCTCTGCCAACATATTCATTTACACTGTTACCACCAGTTCTATTAATTACATCATCATGATCAAATGATACTGCTCCAGCCTTCTTTGAGTTATCGGCCATAAAATATGTGATCAGCTGGCTCTCCACATCATCCATGGCAGAACGATTAAAATACACCGAAACGATTACTATTACTTTATTAAAATCAGCAGTACTAAACTTTTCTTCCATTCCATTGTAATGCTGCTTATGGCGTTCAATAAAGTGCATAGTCTGACCAATATATACTTTCTTTGACCTTGTTCCTCTGTATATATAAATAGCATTATTTAATTCTAATGCTCTCTTTTGATTATTGCTTAATTGGTCAACACCAACCAAATTACCATTGCTGACTGCCAACTCTACTATAGAGTATTTTGCCATTCGTACCTCTCCTTATAACTTATCGTATTTTGTCGAAACTCCTTTGGCTTTTTCAACAGGATACTTCTTTTCTGTAATATCCATTTTCTTATTCACTACATCAATGATATCAACACCAAGAACCTGCGCCATCTGCAGACAATAATTTGTTACATCTGCAAGTTCCTCAAGAACATTATCCATATTATGATTAGTATCATTCCATTGGAAACATTCCAGCAATTCACCTGCTTCAATCGAAATAGACTTTGCCAAATTAGATGGTGTATGGAACTGATCCCAATCCCTGTCTTCATTAAATTTCTTTATTCGTGCCGATAATTCTTCTAATCTTTCCATCTTCCAATCCCTTCTATCAGCGTAATCTGGTTACAATATTTTCCATTGGAAATGTATAACACTTCAAACATTCAGAACATGGATCTGCCTCACAATCTGTCAATTCGAGGCTATTATCCTCCGTAACAAAATATACAGGCAAATTCCATTTTTCCGCAATACGCTTTTTTTCCTCTTCCGTATCGTCCATATAGCTTGCAATAATATTTAAATTAAAATCTGCTAACGAAAGTTTCTTTTCTTGCGGGATTGCAATTTTTGCAGCATTATATGCCTCTTGATACAACTTCCAAAGCCCTGCCTGATTGCTTAATACATTATTAAGTTCACTATATGATTTCGTATACGCAACAAAATCATAGTTTTTGTTCTTCAGTTTTGTTATCAAGGCAATCTTCATCCATTTTTTAAGATACTCTTCCGAATAGAAATCACCACTGGCATGTATCCGAAAAATAATCCTCTGATCAGCCTTAGGCTTTCGTCTCATAATTTCCTTTAATATTCTTTCCACAAAATCATCCTGTTCAGCTAAAAACCAGTTTAATTTTCTGGAATAGAGAACCTGGGAATCTCTCCCTTTCTCCTTAAGCATCTCTTCGCTAATTGCCTGATAACATCCTCTTGCACATATATCGGTTCTTCCAGGACATGCCAATTTTCTTGGCAAATTGAAAGTAAAAAATTTCACATTTCGATTACTGCCTAAGAAATCATTATTGCATTGCATCCTATCATTTTTATCAGCTTGCTCTCTCAATAATTCTTTTTCCTCATCAGAAAGCCCCTTTATTGCTTCAATGGAGGAACACCTTTTTAATATTTCTTCCGTCCTGCTATCCATTATTATAGTTTTCCCTTTCATGCTTATCGTTTATATTTAAATCGCTTATTCCACCGCAAAATCCATACAATCATTTGCGATTTCTGTAATCTGATTAATTGCACAGAGCTTCTTCCCTGCATCTTTACTGGATGCTCCGCAGTGATAAACCAGTTCTGTCTCCACACCATCAGCCTTCTGAGAAAGATGTTGTAATGACTTTGCATTCATATAATCATCCACAACATAGATTGTTTTCTTTGCTTGCTGATAGATTTCTATGTAAGCAATGTCAGCCTCTAACTTCTGTCCTTTATAAATCTCAAAATTCTTTTTGTCTTTATCGGTAATAAAATTATCTGCTAAGATATTCACATCTTTTTGAATTGAATCTACCTTATTCTCCATTCGGTCCTGCCTCTCCGTTATCGTTCCAACCTTTGCTGTTAAAAGATCCATTTCATTTCTGGTAACAAACTGCTGATTCTGCCTAATATAGTGACACATCTCCCTAAAAGTACGCATAATAAATATACTCTGTTGTTCCGCTAATTTTCCACGAAGAACTGTTGCAAGCATATAAATTCCTTGCTCTGTAAATGCGTATGGTAAATATCTACGTCCGCCTTCCTGTCTAGCAAAAAAATCCTTTTTCCGTGAAGTCACAAATTGTGATTTCACAGGTTAATCCTCCACTATACCCTCCATCTGTTCCAGTTTCTGCAAGTCTTTCATATACGCCATTAATCTTTTATACTGCTCATCTCCAAGGCTGTGAATCTGCTTTAAAATCTTAATATCCGACCTGGTTACTTCATAATTTGCATCTTCATCTTTATATTCCGGATCAATTCTACTGTTTTTTCATCAGATGTTATCTCCTTTTTACTTCCTTGGAAACCTTTTTAATGCTTTCAAGATATGCTTTTTCGACTGGTGTCAAAGTAATCTCCTGATATTTTCTGTATTCTGACTTTGCTTTCTCCAATGCCTGTTTATGACTTACAGAACCGGAACCAGTTAAAAGCTTTCTGTTTCCTGATGACAAAACACTATCCAATTGCTTTACATAATCATCCATGTACATAGGTTTATGTTCAATTGCATTAATTTCAGCCAGATCAAAATAACCTGAAACAAGATTGTTTAATACTTTGAGTTCATTTTCTTCAAGATAATTCTTTGCAATTCCTATATCCTTTAATGCTGGTAATTCTCCGGCAAATGAAGTAAGTCCCATAAATGGCTTTTCTGCATCTGCCCGCTGATATATAACCTCTGCCGCAGTATGACCATGAGCTGCATAGTGAAGTTTATTCTGAACAATTTTAAAGAATCTAACAGACTCTTCGCTATGAGGATTATAATCTACACTCGTAGCATACAAATCAAGAACCTGACGATACAAGACCTTTTCTGAAGATCTGATATCCCTGATTCTATCCAGTAACTCTTTCCAGTAATTTCCTCCACCATTACCTTTCAGTCGCTCATCATCTATCGTAAATCCCTTAATCATATATTCTTTTAACCGCTTTGTAGCCCACTGCCTGAATCTTGTTGCAATCACTGATTTAATTCGGTATCCAAGAGAGATAATCATATCAAGATTATAATAAGGAATCTGCCTTGTCACCTCACGATTTCCTTCTTTTCGAACCTGTCGGAAATTCCGACAGGTTGAAATTTCGTCTAATTCACCCTCCTCATAAATATGCTTAATATGTTCTACTACATTTGTTCGAGAAGTTTGGAATAATTCTGACATCTGCTGTTGTGTCAGCCATACTGTATCATCTTCTATTTTAACTTCTATATTTGTCTGCCCATTATCTGTCTGGTATATGAGAATTTCCCCATATTCACCTGTTCCAATTTTGTCCGCCATATCACCGCTCCAATCCATTACTTCTTAGTTATAAAATGTGAACGCATGCGTTCACTATTGTCCCAACAAGATTTTATTATTAGCCCAACCGCTGTTCAACCAAAACTTTTTCCATTATACAGTGCAAAATAAAAAAGACTCCACTCACTACGAATCTCCTATAAAATTCAAAAGCTTTTGTATACTCAGCATATCAGATTCATATAGATTGCTCAATTGAACAGTGTTTAAGTTCATTACATATTACTTGCTATCCCTGATACCTTATTCTTTCAACCAGCGTTTCCTTTTTCAGATTACTGCTTAAAACGAGGGAAAGCACAATCTGCAAAAGACCGACCAGCAAAATCATAGCAAGAATTGGTGTAATTGGAACATGATAGACATTTATTCCAAATATTCCATTATGCTTTGCATAGGCAAAGAGCGCATAGCCAAGTGGCAGACCAACGATAAGTGCTACGCATATGGTGCCAACCGTAAACATCATTCCTTGTAACTGCAGACATAAATTTAATTGTTTATTTGTCATACCCACAGCCTGTAATACACCATATTCCT
>OGLJ01002431.1_pt1 | contig 11880 bp, 7 predicted proteins | sample 1572801 | NCBI WGS metagenome assembly OGLJ01 (sample SAMEA2581877, study PRJEB24529) | metagenome | biome: Human gut stool | place: China | collected 2011
GCAACAACAAGCCCGCCTCCCGAAACAAGTCCGGGAGGCGGGCACTGGCAGGAAGCAGAGAATCTGCTTCCTCATAAATATATGACGCGAGGAGAGGGGGATTTTCAGATAAATTGTTTCTGTACGAAAGACAGGTCTATTTAACCGTATAACCCCTTTACCCTATATTTTATTATCCAGACTAGCCTGGATAATTATCATTAGTTTCTCAAAGCAGTCTTGTGCATTCCAGTATCTTCCCCATATCCATTCAGATTCTTCTGTTTCTGTGTTTTTATCTATTACATTCAAATTATACCATCCAACATTATCTGCGACCCAGTTGGGTTCGGTTGCGATCGTGATCCCCTTGCATCTCCTAACTAAGCGAGCAAAAGAGCGGTAATTCGAAAGGTTGCTTTCCAATACCTTGATATCCTTGAAGTAGTCTAGGTCAATATCCAATATTATGTCTTCATTCTCGGGTATTACAGCCATGACTCGTTCAATCAGATCATTTCCTATATTGCTATTCTGATAATCTTGAAATTCTCTTTCGAAAATATCTTCAATTTCATCCATATCTGTTTTTTTGAGCAAACCATTAAGGTAAAATATTTGACGATAAATTTGAGCTAGATAGTTCTCCTTACTGTTTCTCAAGTCATCGCCCATTTTAGGTGATACAATATATGCCTTATTAATAAGTTCAAAAAAAATGGATGTTGTTATATGCTCATCGTTTCGTAAATGTAATGTTTCTCCATAAGAACTACGTTTTCTGCCCTTTAAATAGGAACCCGGAGTAAGAAGGCCTTTCAATAATGTTTCTGTCAAATTATTTCTCATGTGATTCAACTCACTAATGAAGATTTCCTCATTTGCCTTCAAAGAAGAGTTTTTATATGCCAGAAGTGGAGCGAGCGTATCCGTATGATTGTCAAACGTAATAAGGTTGCATTTCGAACCTTGTTGAAGATGGAACCAAGCAAGGATAGCTGAAGCATGGTTTTCAAAGATGAAGATTTTCTTCCCTGATATTTCGAATTGGTAAAATCTTTTTGAATAACCTTCGAAACAGGATTCAGGGACATGGTATTTTTTGGTATATTCGTTACTTTCACTCGGAGGTATTTCAGCAGCTCGCACGATATCAACAACCTCTTCCCTTGAGATATCACCTATCTCGTGTTGAGAGTTTTCGAAAGTGTACAAACGCTTATCAGTGTCCCAATAAAAAATGGAGTCGGAGTATTTGCCCGGAATTTTCAAAAAAGGTATATACATATAGGATTTTTGTTATTTTTCACATTGTACGTGTTCTCGTGAAAACGATCAAGGTCATTAATCTATTCAATATGATGGGAATACGAGAGATGTTATTCGAGAGAATAGATGGATCATGCTCTTGCATATTTCATGAAGAGTAAAATAAAAAGAAGCCAACCCTCACGGTGGGCTTCTGAAGCGACACTATTCCTTTACTGCTCGCACCATCCGGAGCATTCCTTCCTGTACTGGCACCAGGAACATTGCATCCCGGGTTGAGGATGGAAACGCTCGGTGGTGATGCCTTCATAGGCGATTTTGTACAGGTCGGCGACGCGTTGCTTGCGCTGATCGTCAGCGGGTGGAGTCTTCACCCGGATCACCTGCGGCGTCTTTGTCTTGACCAGGTAGATCAGATCCAGCGACGGAGGCGTGTCTCCCGTGGCTTCTTCCATCATCATCTGGTAGGTGACCAGCTGGAGTTCATGATCGAAGGCGGCGTGCCCGGCATCAGGTTTGGCAGCAGCTGATTTGTAGTCCACTGCCGTCAGGTCGTGCTGGACGAGGTCGATGACGCCTCGCACGGGAACCGGCAGGCCGGGGATGGTAGCCGATAGGCCGACTTCCACTCCCAGGGGCATCTGTGAAGCGACCTCATCGGAAGTCATGTAGGTCTTGACCGTGTTCCATGCGCAGGAACGTATCTTCTGTCTCGTTTCTTCGTCGGCGTAGTCCACAGGGCCTTCCGCCTTCTCCAGTTCCAGGAAGTGAGTGGAGAAGGCTTCTTCCATGGCCGTCTCACTGCTGTCCTCTCCCCGCCACCGGGCGAGGTTGAAGGACTGGAGTGTTGCATGGATGGTCTTGCCGACATGCAGGGCGACCGTCGTCGGTTTCCGTATCTGCGCTACCCTCTCGAAGAAGAAGCGCAGGGAACACGACAGGTACGATTTGACCGAGGAGGGAGACAGGTAGTCCGGGCGTATGGCAAGGGGAGAAGAAGCCTCCGAAGGGAACTTCTTCACCAATGCGATAGCCGGGTGCAGGGAGGATGAACGTATTGGCCGGATTACGGGAGCGATCATGGTCAGTACGGGTTGGAGTTACCGGCATAGACCGTAGCGGGACGGCGGGTGTAGTTGTTCCTGCCTGATGCCGAACGTTTGGATGAAGAGCCTGAACGATTCATCAGTTCGTCGATCAGCCCGGAGGCTTCCATGCGGTTGAGCATGGCAACGACCTTGTTGAATCTCCGGGTAGCCAGTTCGTTCAGGGCAGTGTCATCCAGCCCGACCTTTCCGGCCAGTTCCAGGATGAGCGACTGTTGCTTTTCCGAGCACTTCCATGCGGGAACGGTTACAATAGAGGTCTCGGGAGTACTTGCAGGCGGTGTTTGTTTCACGGATGATGTGGATATCATCTGTGAGCAGGAAGCCCCAAGGGCAGGCCTTTGCGTGACCTGTGAGCCGTAATGTTCGTCTGGGACGAATCCGACTTGTTGGATTTGAGCATCGACGGCGGACTGAAGGGAGCCGTAGAGCCGTTCCGTTTCCGCAGCCAGTTCGGATGTGTGGGTGATTTCCGTTTCGATGGAGACTTCGAACTGGTGGGAGGAATATCCCGGCAGTCCGAGGCGTTTGCTGTAGTTGGCGATGAGTTTGATAGCCATGGTGGTTGTTTCTTTCTTGTTGATGGGTAGATACAGTAAAGCCGCCATGCCCGAGGTAGGGAGCATGGCGGCTTTTGTGAATAATGACAGGCAGGTAAGTTCCTGTGTCTGGTATATATGACGGTGAGGGAGGTGTTATTTCAGATAAGAAGAGGTCTGTCTGCAAGATACCTTGTAATGCCTGGGCCAAACATCGCTTTCATAGCGTATCAAATGGATATCTGGCGGAGGAAAGAATAATTCTACAATCGTAACCGTCCTGTTATCGATCCATGAAGTTTGTTCGATTCCCCTTCTTTCTCCCCGCCCACTTCGGAAACGTTCCGAAGGCGAGATTCATCGCCACGCTGGCGAGATCGGCGTTCGTGGCTCCCGTCGGGCAGCCGCAGCAGTCGCACGGCTTCTTCTTCTCCGGCAGCGGTTCGCCTTCCCCAGCGTATTGTATTGTTCAGGCGCCCACAGTGGACGAGGTACCAGCGGCAAACACAACCTCTCCGGGAGAGGGCCTGCCGGGCTCCGCTCGGACCGTCGCACCGTTGACGGAGTAGAAGTCGAACCCGCTGCTGTTTACCGTGATATTCAGCGTTTGCGGCGAAGGGATGAAGAGGTCATTGTCCCACGTCACCTTCTGCGGGGAAAGGCGTGTGGAAAACTTTGGAATCTCCGGCTGGCGACGGCTCTGTACCGGGGCATCTGCGGAGACGAATGCGGCGGATTCAGGCCGCGCCTCATGACTGGAGGCAATGAGTGAAGCCAGGACGCTCATGGGGCCATTGGGGGGGGAGATGTTGAGGGAATGGATCTTGTTCCGAAGCAAGACGGACAAGTGATGACCCATTGAGCATTTTTGTATCACAAGCGACAGTCGGAAAACAAGACCTTCACTTTGTTTTTCGGGATTATTTTGATGGACAACCTCCTGTTTCCTACCTGGACCAGGAAGGGGGGTTATTGAGAGAGACGGTCGATGGCGGCGAAGACTTCCGTCCAGCTTTCAAGGGAGGCATCCATGCCGCCGAGGGCGGGACCGCGTTCCCGGGCGGCTCCGGCCATGTCTTCCCGGTAGTGGGGTTCCCATGCCATTTTGCTGGCATAGGCGATGAAGTCGCCGGGGCTTTCGCAGAGCCAGCCTGTTTTGCCATGGATGATCATTTGCTCCCAGCCGCCGCGTTTATCGACAATCAGGACGCTGCCACTCGCCATGGCTTCAAAGCCCACGCGCGGCCAGTTCTCTGTCGTGTCCGTCGGTTGCAGCACGATGTGGCAGCGGCGGTAGAACTCCTGCTGAGAGAGGGATTTCTGGTCGTGGAAGGTCTCCACCCAGTCGGGGGGCTTGCCGGTTTTGGCTTCGCTGCGCGCGTCGAAGCCGAGGAAAGTTCCACGTTTGGGCACGGGAGAGGCGAAGTGTTCGTAGATGCGCCACGTATCCTTGCTGAACTTGTCTTCGTCCTGCCGGGAGATATGCCCGGCTCCGAACCAGTCGGACACCCTGTCGGCGACGTAGGGAAAGGAGGAGGAGTCGAAGTACGGGCGGAAGGAGATGAACCTGATGGCAGGATCGTCGTTGATGGCGCGGAGGCGGGGCACCATGCTTTGCCTGACCTTGTCGTTCTGGTAGAGGAACAGGGCGATGTCTCCCCGGCTCATGGCTTCCTTTTCCTTGCCGAAGAGCCAGGTCATGCAGTTCACAAAAACGGTCCGGCGCGTCCTCTTGCGAATCTCGGGCAGCGCGGTGAGGAAGTCTTCATTGCAGAAGCTGATGACAGGAGCGTCTTCCGGAATGACCGCCCAGTCGTAAGCGTCGTGGATCACGTGGCCGCGCTCCGTCATCTCGCCATGGAGCGAGGCCTTCCGGACGTTCTTTTGGGTGGGGATAAAGTGGAGCGTTACCCCCAATGTCTCCCAAACCCTGACCTGATGATACAGCTCCGCCCCCGCCCCGCCATAGAGGGAAGGAAAGCCGACGATGTAGAGAACCGTCATTGTTGAGCATAGAATCCCAAAAGCGTGAATCTTCTCATCTAAATAAAGTCGTTGGCTGACTTTGCCTGAAGCACTCGGGGATCCTTCGAATATTGTTTTAAATATTTAAACTCAAGAACGCGATATTTAACCGCCTCTCCGCCATCCCTGCCATAAAACTTCTTAAGCCGAATGAAATAGTTGTAGGCTTCTTCCGTACCTAGTTGCGCGAGACGCATTACTACATACTCCAGCGCTCGCGCCATCGTCTGGTCACGCAATGATGTAAAAAATTCAGCATATCCTTCTTGCAGAAGAATAGCCATAATATAAAGATCACTAGGCTTGCTCACATCGTCAACTATTGCTTCGATCTGAGGTTCTAATTGATCTTTTAACCATGTTTTCCTTGTTTGTTCTTCTTCAAAGGATTTTCCATGACTGTAAGTATTAAGTTGAACTTGAGCTTCTTTCGCTAATTTCTCAATCATGAGTATCCTGTTAACAGGCAGTGATTCGGATACTAATGGGGAGGCATGAATAACTATACTAAACATTAGAAAAAATAAAAAAACAAGTATTTTCATGTGTTTATTGTTTGTAATTTTGTAAAGACTTCTCGCAATCTTTTAAACATTTTTTGACAAGCATGATACCTTGAAATTTCTGTGTTGGTTTTCTAGGATTGTTGAATGGTATTTTACCTGTTTTATTAATGAAGTTACTTAAATCGTCATAATCCTTGCTTTGTGGATATTTTGGATCGGACTGGTCTATATCTGAAGTTACGGTAATACATCCATTACTAGCTCTTCCCGTATGGAGATTGAATCCTCCTCGATTCACTATTTGCCCAGTTGTCGGATCTTTCACAGGAATATTTGTGTAACTTTTACCTCCTTTGCCATCATCACCATATAGTTTATACCAATTATAGTTCCCTCCTCTTGCCGCATCAGCAACATGATCTTTAGGAATATATTGGTCATCTATCCAATATTCACCTTCGGGCAATGGGCCTTGATCGGATTTATGCTGAGAGTTAGGATTATTTGCATCTGAACCATTTCCAGAAAAGACATTGTCTATTTCTATAGTATTACCTGGATTTGAATGATCAAATCCAGTTATTTTTCCCTCTGCATATGAAAAACAGAGAACAGCATACAGACCTAAGTGATCTATATATGTTAAAGGATTGTTATCCGCTGTGACGTAAATATTCAGGGATTTACTTTCTCCTATGGGATCTCTGCTAATCCACTTCCCCTCCTTCGGATTATAGTATCGGAAATTATATTGAACCAATCCCGTTTCATCATCGAAGCATTCGCTGGAGAATCGGAAGGGATTCACCTCTGCCGCGTTGCCTTCCATCTTGACGGTGGGGCCATAGGGGCCATATTCGTACAGCGCGCGGCGGCCCGCCTGGATGCCGAAGAGCGCGGTCGTGTTCTTCAGCGCGTCGTGCGTGAAGTACAGGTCTTCCTCATAGGCGCCCGCTTCATCGAACACGCTCATTGCCAGCACGCGCGTTGCGATCGGTTCCAGCGGATCCCACAGGTAAGTTTTCCTCAAAATGGGCGCCACTGTTTCCGAAGTGTTCATGGCATCCAGTTCCGCTATTTGCAGGTATTCGCCATAGATGAATCTCTTCTTCGACATCAGGGTTTCTCCATCATAGACGGCTTTCTCGACGCGCCTGTTCAAGTAGTCGTACCGGCATTCAACGCGTTTGCTGCCCTGTGTGAAGCTCGTGGCCTGGTTCAGGGCGTTGTAAACAACGATCCATTCTCCGGTGGAGGTTTGGAGTTTGGTCTGGTTGCCGTCGGCATCGTAGGTCGGTACGAAGGGTGTTTCCGTGCCTTCGGCGATGGCCGTGTATTGGTTGAGCCGGTTGGAGGTGTACGCCGTGGCGGGAACATCCGTTCCTTCCTGCGCCGTCTTCCGGTTGCCGATGTTGTCGTAATCGTAGCCGTAGGTTCCACCCCGGCTCATCGCGTCGGCAATGAGTTCGTTCCTGCCGTTGTAGCTATAGGCGTGCGTGAGGTCGGGGGCGGGTGTGTTGAAGTAATCTTTCTTCGTGGTCGGGCGGCCCAATTCATCATAGGAATAATCCGTTTTGGCCGGGTAATTTTGGCTGCCGGGGCGCAGGTAATCGATCTTTATCGGGAGATCGCGCTTGTCTTCGCGCGTATACCACCGTTTCAGGGTGTTCGGGTAGTCCAGGGTGTCCAGAAGGCCGTTATCCGCGTTGTAGCCGTAAGTGAAGGGCACGGCAACGGCGTTCAACGAGACGGTGGAGAGCCGCCCGGAGGTGTCATAGCTCCAGGCGGTTTGCAGGGCGGTGCTTGCCGCATAGTTCAGATTGTATCCCAATGGCCGCCCCAGAGCGTCGCGCTGGAAATGGAGGGCGCTTGCTGCAAGGCCGGATGTGGTTTCCGATTCCGTTTCATTATATGGGGTGTAAGCGATGGTGCACGTGCCGGAGTCATCCACAATCTGCGTGAGCAGGTTCAGGTGGTTGTACGTGTAGCCGATGGCGGGCGTGGCGTCGTTATGGCTGACGGCGACGAGTCTGCCCGTCTGCGGGTCGTAGGCATAGGTCGTCGTCAGGGGCGCGCGCCCCTCGTCGACGGTCCGGGCCTGGTGTTTTTCCGCCAGCCTGTTCCAGTTGTCGTAGGCGTAGCTTTCACCGTGGCCGTCTGCGTAGGTTTTTGCGGTGACCAGGCCCGTAGCGTCGTCGTAGCTCCATGTCGTCACGTCTCCGTCCGTCCGTTCGCGGGGGTCGGCAGTGATGTCTTCCTCATCTGCCCGGAACGTAGTCAGAGTCACGAGCCTGTCGGCCTCGTCATAAGCGAATACGGAAGGCTGGATTCCCGTGCCGTATTCGGCGGTCTTGCGTCCGCGCAGATCGTAGGCGGAACACGTCGTTTTGCCTAGCGCGTTGGTGATACAGGAGGGTTGCGCGGTGGCCGGGTCATAGGCTGTCGTGGTCGTATTCCCGGCCGCATCGGTGACGGACGTTTCCCTGTCGGCGATGTCATAATGTACGGTGGTGGCATTGCCCCGGGCGTCCGTATGGGTTTCAGTCCTGCCCGTTGCCGTGTAGGAGCGCGAGGAAGTCGTGACGATACCTGCATGGTCTTTCCTGGACAGGGCATAACCGTCCACGACGACCGTTTCGGCGACGATGGATGAAGTCGGCGTTTGCGTTTTGGCCGTCCGTTTGGAAGGCGCCGTGTATTCCGTCCATTGCACAGTGTCGTTGCCCCGGGGATCCGTGGTAATGCTTTTTTGTGCAAGAGAAGCAGATATGGCGGAGAGGAGCGCCGCCGTACGTTGCGCAAAGGAATCTCCCTGGCTGTTGTAGTTGGTTGTGGTGATGATGCGGTAGACGCCGTCCGCGCGTTGCTCCCGGGAATAGGCGTATTCGGTGATGAGGGAGTTGGCGGGCGTGGGCGCTTCCGCCAGTTTCAACGTCGTTTTGACGAGGTTTCCAAAATCGTCATACTCATAGAGGCCGGGAGCCATGCCTTCCACTTCCTGCCGGAGGAGTCGGTTCTTTTCGTCAAAGGTGTGCCTTTTGTGGATGAGACCGCCGTTGGCGTTGGCTTGCGAGATTCGTACGACCTGATTCCAACCGTTGGTAACGGATTGCTCTTTGAGTACTGGTTCTCCCGTCTCCTGGGGGAGTGTCATACTTCGGACAACGCCTTCCTCCGTGGCTTCGGTGGTATATTGAACATCCCGCTGCCCGGTTCCGTACCTTCGCAGCACGGTTCCGTCAGGGTGTTTTTGGGTGATGAGCGTCGCCCCGGTGGGAGTCGTGACGGTTTCCGTCAGGCCGTCTTCACTGTAGGCGTGCGTCGTTTCCCGCCCCAGGACGTCGGTTTCGCTGGTAAGGCGGCCCAAAAGGTCGTAGGCGCGGCTTTCGGTTACCGTCATTGGGCCGGTGTCTTTGCGCAGGGCTGTGATTTTGCCCAGCGCGTCGCGCGTGTAGCTGGTGATGGTTTCCGGCGTCACGACGGTCGTGCCGTCCGTCACTTCGCTGCGTATTTCTTCAACCAGTTGCCGCGCGGTGTTGTAGCTATAGGTGGTCATCACGCCGTCTTCGTCCTTTTCCCACAATGGGCCGCAGCACATCATCGCTCGCTCGTAAACGCGGCCGTTGGTGCGGGTGCGCTTCGTCCAGCGGTTTTCGGCGTCGTATTCATAGGTGGAGGCGTCGGTCATCGCCCACGTGCCGTCTGTCAGCAGGGCGTACTGTTCGTAGCGCATGTTGTTGCCCTGTTCGGAGACGTAGGTGACTTTCCGCGTGCTGTGGCCGGGCACCGGTTCCCCCGTAATGCGCGTTTCGGCGGTGACCCGGTAGAGGGCCCCATACTGGTCGGTCGGCTCGTAGGCGTAGTGCGTCTGCACGCCGTCGATGCCCTGGGTCATCTTCAGGCGGCCCCGGGCGTGGACGTTGGGGGCCGTGCCGAGCCAGGTTTCCTTCACTTCGAGCCTTTCGCCTTCCGCTCCGAGGGCGGTGGTGCGCTTTTCGACGCGCCGCACGTGGTCGGCCTCCGTGTAGGTGTAGGCCGTTTGCCAGAGGTCGAGGGCCGTGGCCGTCAGGGTTGCGCGCTGGGCGAGGATGTCCGGGTCGGCCTGGGTATCGTCGCGGTAGGTGGTGTAAGTGGCCTTGTCGCCGCCTCCGGACCAGGGAACGGTGGAGACGATTTCGCGCCCGAAGCGGTCGTAGGACCACGTTTTCACACTGCCGTCGGGAGCCGTTTCTTTCGACACTTTCCCCATGCTGTTGTACTCATAGGTGGTTTCGCGGGCGTAGGCTGTGCCGTAGCCCTCGATGCGGCTGGTGCACAGATTGCCGTTGCGGGTAACGGCGTATGTTTCACAAACGCGTGAGATGGGCGTGCCGTGTTCCCCGCGCTGGATGGTGGTCACAAGTTTCCACGTGTCGGGAGAGATCACCTGCTTTTCTTTCAGGGTGTAGACGGCGTCTTCTCCTTCCCCCTGTGCCATGTTCCAGGCTCCGTCGGCTCCCCGCCAGTAACGGGTGGTGTAGGGCATGCGGCCCGCAGTCTGTTCGGTGACGGCGAGTTTGCCCGTCGCCGTATCCCCGGAAATCGTGAAGGTCTTGAACGGTTCGCCCGTGACGGGGTAGAGGCCGGTCACGTTGTTTTTGGCTCCCACCTGTCCGGGGAGGTAGAGCGCGATGCGGTAGCCGGAGGCCGTGACGTTTTCAATGCTGGCGAGTCCGTCCCACAGGTTCCAGATTTGCCGGATGGAGCCGTCGGCGGCGCGCACGATGTCCAGTTTGCCGTCGAAGTCTTCCCTGGTGTAGGTGGCTCCGTTTTTGGCGGTGTAGCCGGAGGCGTATTTCAAAGAGGAGGCCGCGCTTGCCGAGTAGCTGACGGTGTGGCCCGCGTTGGAGCGCACGCTGAGGGAGTAGCGCTCGGAGGCGTTGCTGCCGCGCATGGCAACGGAGGAGAAGAAGGCGGAGCCGCCCCGCTTGGCCGACCCGGCGATGGGTCCTACGCTGCTGCTTGCCGCACTGCCCCCGCTGCCGGATGCGTAGCTGTAGTAGTTGATCTTCGTCCCGCCGCTTCGGATCTGGAAGGCCGTGTTCGCGCCAATCCCTGTCGACGGAGCCGAGGCGATTTCGTTGGTCATCGGGTGCCAATAATTTAACGCGCGCGGCGACCAGAGTTCCGAAGAAAAGGTGCGCCCGACGATTTCAAGCAATCCCTGCGGCAGGCCCGTCATGCCCCGGAAGGAGCCGAAGTTGGTGCGCCAGATCATCTCCGCCTTGCGCGTTTGCGTCACCACGCTCTTGCCTGCCGTTGAAGAGGCATAGGGCGACATGGAGGCGCGACCGCTGCGGACCGCCGGGGCGGGCGCGCTGCTGCTGCCACCCGCGTTTTCTTCACATGCGCAGGGTTCCTCTTGCGGGTCTTCGCCGTTCTCTCCTTCACCGTTGTCATTATCCGGGCACGGGTTGCTGGAGCTGCTTTGAGAGTCGCTGCTGCTCGGGGACGTACTGCTGCTGCATTCACACGGGGTGTCTTCGCCGTCGTCGTCCGTATCGACAGGTGCGGGGTCGTCTTCATCCGGCACGTAGGAGGATGAGGAGCCGGAACCGGAAACCTCGACTTCCACCGAATAGGCGAGGATGGCCAGGTTTTTCCAGTCCGGAGGCAGGGCGACGTTTTCGTACGTCATGCTTACCTTGTGGTATCCGGGTTCAATGGAGAAAGAATCGCTTTTTTCCCGGTACGTGCCGCCATGGTATTTGCCTACTCCGGGAATTTCGACCCCCTTTCCGTCAACCTTGAGCGAGCCGTTGTCGTCCACGCCCAGCATCACGTGGCACGTGGCGGTTTCTCCGGGCTGAAGCGGTTCCACGTAGATGTTCCAATCCCAGCTGTCGCTAAACGGGCCGCTTTCCTTGTTGAAGGGGTCCGGAGCGCCGCCCGAGTTGGAGCTGCTTCGGTTGGTCAAGGGATTGACGTCGTCATTGAAGTTTTGGGTGTTCACCGTGGAATAGTTAAGGTTAAAATATAAATAAAAGCATCAAGGATGAGTTTGATGGCAACAAAACTCTGACAGCATTTTCCCTATAACACATCGCGTGTCTCATAGCAACTTTTTTCTAAAGAGCAGAAGATCATACTTGAAGACATTTTATCCTCCTGGCGATGATGGCCTGGAGTTCGGTGCAGGGAGGAATATTTTGGTAATCAATTCGTTGATTCAAGCCGTTTGCCTTAACGATGCCCTGGTGGCTACCGATTCCCTGATGCTTTCTCTCCAACTCAAAGCATATAGCTTCGCATGGAGTGAGCCAATTGAGGGATTTGCGAGGAATACTGTTCCAGTTTGTTTCAATCGCAACCGATTTTTTTTGTAATTGAGCCAAACGATTTTCCCGGCGATGCCGCCTTGGCTAAAAGAAAGCCCCTCCATTCGGAAGACTTCCTGATGTTGCCAGTCCTACACCT
>OGLJ01002434.1_pt1 | contig 11853 bp, 12 predicted proteins | sample 1572801 | NCBI WGS metagenome assembly OGLJ01 (sample SAMEA2581877, study PRJEB24529) | metagenome | biome: Human gut stool | place: China | collected 2011
GCTGCGGCGGCGAAACTCTACGAGGTTTTTGGATAAGCTGAAGAGGCGGCGAGCCATGCTCGCCGCCTCATGTTTTGCTTTGTTTACAGGCCGATGCTTGCCAGCAGGTCTGCGATGCCGGTGGATTTGATGAACGTGAAGATCGCACCGATGTCGTAGTGCTCATACGCCGCGTCCCAGATGCGGTCGGGGCTGCCGCCGGTTGCAAGGCCGACGCCGAGCACGATCTCGCCGACGATCAGGATGCACAGCGCGATGATGAGAATGGTCTTCCATGCTTTTTTCATGCGGCGATCTCCTTTCTGCACCAGCGCTGACCCAGCCGCACCAGCAGCCTGACCCAGCCGATGACCATGCGGATGAACAGCCAGACGGCCAGCCAGATCACGACGAGCGCGATGGCGATCACGGCGGCACCGCCGCCGAGCAGGATGAGCATATCCGCCACCACGGGCAGGCCGATGAACGCAGTCATGATCAGGCTCACACCGGCTGCACCGCACACGGCGCCGATGGCCAGCACGGCCAGATCCAGCACCAGCAGCACGGCGAACACCGGCACGCCGATGATGATCGCGCCGAGCGTGTACAGGATCGCCAGAAAGACGTTCGTCTTGTATTCCGGCTCGTAGTCGTCGTAGTATTCTTCGTCGTATTCCTCGCCGTATTCTTCGCCGGGCTGCTCGTCGTAGTAGCCGTCGTCCTCGGCGGGCTGCTCGTCGTAGTAGCCATCGTCGTCGGCGGGCTGCTCGTCATAGTAGCCGTCGTCGTCGGCGGGTTGCTCATCGTAGTAGCCGTCGTCGTCAGCCGGCTGCTCGTCGAATGAGAGCTGCCCGTCGAGTACGGGCGCTTCATCCGTTTCGGGCTCGTCGGGCTCCTCCGGCAGATCCGGGAACGTGAACGACGGCGCGGGCCTCTGCGCGGCGGCCGCGGTCATCGGGCGGTACTGCTCTGCACGCGGGCGCGGCTGCGGCGTGCGCTTGGGCTGCGCCTGTGCGGGCGCGACCACGGGCGCGGCGGCCGGTGTGATCTTGCCGCTGTCGGCATACCGGATGAGGGCAACGGCGACTTTGGTCGGGTTGCCGATCTCCTGAATGAGGCGCTCCTCATCGGGCGCATTGTCAAACATATTCTCCATCTGCGCGATGAGCGCCTGACGTGTCTGGTCGTCGGTGATCAGGCCGAGCAGGCTGCTGATCTCCGCCATGTAACTCTGTCTGTTGATAGATGGTCACCTCCAAGGGGTTCGATGCACATTGTATGGCATTCTAATTTACATATTATATTGCACGAATCAGGTGCGGTCAAGCCCGAAATGCACTTTTCGCCCGTGCGCCGGCTCTTGACAGGCGGTCTGCGGCGGGGTATCCTGTGAAAAAAGAGCCGGTTTTCCGAAAAGCCGGAAAGGAGTGGAACGCATGGAACCAAAGCGCCCCTACACCGAGACGGAGCCAGAGACGGCGGCGCAAACGACTGAGACCGCAGCGACTGAGCCTGCGCCGGAAAAGCCGCGCGAGTCGTTTTTCCGCCGCCGGCGCCGCGAGCTTGCCGACATCTGGCGTGAAATTTACTGCAACAGCCGCGTGCGGCGTATCCGCACATGGCAGATCGCGGTGTTCGCGCTCATGATCGTCGAGGCGGCGGTCATGGCCATCGCCGTCAACCCGGCGTACTGGGTCGGTGCGGGGCTGCTTGCGCTGCTGTGCGTGAGACAGCTGTTTGACCGCCGGCCGGAGCGGCACTCTGTCGCCAGCGTCGTGCTCTACGGCGTGATCGCCGTGCTCATCGGCATTTTTGTCGCCGAGCAGGTGCTTTGAGCGCCGTGCGCGCTTGACAAACGGCGGGCGATTGCATAAAATATAAAAGTTACACAATACATTATAAATTACGGCTGTGCGGGTGTCCCGCGCGGCATACAGAGGAGAGTTGCGCTTATGGCCAAAGAAAAAAAGGTCGAGCAGATCACCGATATGGAAGTGGATTTTGCCCAGTGGTTCACCGACGTGTGCACCAAGGCGGAGCTTGTGGATTATTCCGACGTCAAGGGCCTGTTCGTTCTGCGCCCCTACGGCTACGCCATCTGGGAGAACATCCAGAAGGTGCTCGACGGCAAGTTCAAGGCGACCGGCCACCAGAACGTGTCCATGCCGATGCTGATCCCCGAGAGCCTGCTGCAGAAGGAGAAGGACCACGTCGAGGGCTTCGCCCCCGAGTGCGCGTGGGTCACCATGGGCGGCAGCGAGGAGCTGCCGGAGCGCCTGTGCGTGCGCCCGACGTCCGAGACGCTCTTCTGCCAACACTGGAGCCACATCGTGCACAGCTGGCGCGACCTGCCGTGCCTGTATAACCAGTGGTGCAGCGTCATGCGCTGGGAAAAGACCACGCGCCCGTTCCTGCGCGGCCGCGAGTTCCTCTGGCAGGAGGGGCACACCCTGCACACCTCTGAGGAAGAGGCGCGCAAGGAGACGCTGCAGATGCTCGAGATTTATGCCGACACCTGTGAGCAGGAGCTGGCCATGCCTGTTATCCGCGGCAACAAGACCGATAAGGAGAAGTTTGCCGGCGCGGTGAACACCTACACCATCGAGTGCATGATGCACGACCGCAAGGCGCTGCAGTCCGGCACGAGCCACTACTTCGGCGACGGCTTTGCCCGCGCGTTCGACATCACCTATACCGACAAGAACAACCAGCAGGCCTATCCGCACCAGACCTCGTGGGGTATGTCCACGCGCGTCATCGGCGGTCTGATCATGACCCACGGTGACAACAGCGGTCTCGTGCTGCCGCCGCACATCGCGCCGATCCAGGTCATCGTGCTGCCCATCGCGGCGCACAAGCCCGGCGTGACCGAGAAGGCCGAGGAGCTCGTCGCGCGCCTGAAGGCCTCCGGCCTGCGCGCGCAGGGCCATTTCAGCGACAACAGCCCCGGCTGGAAGTTCGCCAACTGGGAGATGAAGGGCGTGCCGCTGCGCGTCGAGATCGGCCCGAAGGATATCGAGGCCGGTCACTGCGTCGCCGTCCGCCGCGACAACGGCGAGAAGATCACCGTCGCGCTCGATGAGCTCGAGGCGCGCATCCCCGCGCTGCTCGAGGACGTGCAGCAGGGCCTGTTCGACAAGGCCAAGCGCAACCTCGACGAGCACACCTACGCCGCGCACTCGCTCGCGGAGGCCAAGGAGCTGCAGGAGAAAAACGGCGGCTTTATCAAGACCATGTGGTGCGGCGACCTCGCCTGCGAGCTCGAGATGAAGGAGAAGGCCGGTATGTCCAGCCGCTGCATCCCGTTCGAGCAGGAGCACATCGACGATGTCTGCCCCGTGTGCGGCAAGCCCGCCAAGTGCATGATCTACTGGGGCGTGGCGTACTGAGCCGAGCCCGAAACGCAAACCGCCCGCTGCGATCGCAGCGGGCGGTTTTGTTTATTCGTTTTCGATATAGAAGATCTTGCGCAGCGTCTGCACCGGGAGCTTGACGACGCTGCGGTCATAGGTCACGAGGCCGTTGACCTCGTGCTCCACGTCGCTCAGCTGCGTGTACACCGCGGCGCTGAGCCCCTGCGCGATGGCGGGGCGGATCTGCTCGTCATAGAGCGCCTGCAGCGCGTATTCGAGCGAGAGCGGCGCGTCGCACGTCTTGTAGCCGACGCTCCTGCCGCCCATGGCGTGCCCCTCGACGCGGTGGACATAGCCGCCGAACTCCGACAGCAGCGTGGCGCGGCCGAGTTTGTCGGGCTGGAATTTGTACTTCTGGAAGTATACGTGCAGGCTGCGCACATCGCCGAAGCCTTGATCGTGCCAGCCGCTGGCGGGGTCGATCGTGCGGGTCTTGTCCACGGACTGGATGACCTGCACGGCCGTCTGGCTGTCAAACTGGCCCCAGCCCTCGTTGAACGGCACCCACATGGCGATGCACGGGTGGTTGTAGAGCGTGGTGACCATGTCGCGCAGCTCGTTCAAAAACGCCTTGCGCGCCGTCACGTTCGTGCGGCCGAAGAGGGGATACCAGCTGTCGTCGAGATGCCAGCCCGTCACGAGCGGGGTAGAGACGATGAGCGGGTCGTAGCGTCTGCCGCCGCAGGGCATATCCTGCCAGACGAGCATGCCCAGCCGGTCACAGTGGTAATACCAGCGGTCGCACTCGACCTTGATGTGCTTGCGCAGCATGTTGAAGCCCATGTCCTTGGCCAGCTGGATGTCGTAGACGAGCGCGTCGTCGCTCGGCGCGGTGTAGAGCCCGTCCGGCCAGTAGCCCTGATCGAGCAGCCCGTTGTGAAAATACGGCTTGCCGTTGAGAAACAGGCGGCGCACGCCGTCCTTGTCCGTCTCGACGCTGCACTTGCGCATGGCAAAGTAGCTGTAGACCGTGTCACTGCCGAGCGTCACGCTGAAGGGGTAGAGCGTCGGCTGCTCCGGCGACCAGGGACGGAAGGCGCGCACCGGCACGTGCGCCGGAACGCCCGCCGGGAACGTGTAGCGCTTTCCCTCGAGGTCAATCGTGCACTGGCCCTCGCCCTCAACGGTGATCTCCACCTGGTGCGCGTCGAACAGCGGTGTCACGCGCAGGGAGCGGATGTAATTCTGCGGCACGCTCTCGAGCCAGACCGTCTGCCAGATGCCGCTTTGCGGTGTGTACCAGATGCCGTGCGGGTGCAGCGTCTGCTTGCCGCGCGGGAGCTGGGACTTGTTGGTCGCGTCGCGCACGCACACAAGGATCGTGTTTTCCTTGGCCAGCACCTCGGTGATGTCCACCGTGAACGGCAGGTAGCCGCCCGTGTGCGTGGCCAGCTCCACACCGTTGCACCACACGGTCGCGGTCTGATCGACCGCGCCGAAGTGCAGCAGCACGCGGCCGATGTTGAACCCGTCCGGCAGCGTGACCGTGCGGATGTACCACAGGTATTCCTCCGGCTGCAGGATGTGTCCCACGCCGGACAGCTCGCTCTCGGGCGAGAAGGGCACGAGGATTGTGCCGTCGGCCTGCGCGGGCTTTTGCGCGCTCGTCGTGATCGCGTAGCTCCACGGGCCGTTGAGATTCAGGTAGCTGTCGCGCACCATCTGCGGCCGGGGATACTCCGGCAGGGGCTGCGCGCGGTCGAGCGTGTCCGCCCAGGGTGTCTGCATAACGTGGCCTCCTTTTCCCGCCGGCGGCGCGCCGGCAGAACAGTTATAATCTATTTTACAGGATTTTTGCGCGCTTGTTAAGACCCTGCGCGCGGATTTTTTTCGCGTCTGCGCATGCCTGTATTCCGGATGAAACGGGAAAAAAGGGCCAAAATGCACAAAATGCTGCAAATTTTCCGCAAAGATCGGTCTTGTCAGCATTTTTTCAGGTTCGTTAATATTTAAATTAGTACAATTTGATGTTTTTCCGCCGTTTTTGGTGGACGAAAATGGGGTGGTGTGCTAAGATATGTGGGTCAAAAAATAGAGAGGTGATGCAAATGCCCTTTAAGTTTCATGGCGGAGTTCATCCCAACTACATGAAGGCGCCGGACGTTCCGGTGACCGTCATTGCTCCTCCGCCGCAGGTCGTGCTCCCGGTGATGCAGCATATCGGCGCACCCTGCAAGCCGCTGGTCGAAGTGGGCGACTATGTGAAGATGGGTCAGAAGATCGCTGACAATCCTGCACCCGTCTCCGCCCCCATCCATGCGACTGTCTCCGGCAAGGTGATTGCCATCGAGCCGAGACCCCATCCGCTGGGCGACATGGTCCCCGCGATCGTGATCGAAAACGACTTCCAGGACACCCCCTGCACGGATCTCGCGCCGCTGACGCCCGAGCAGATGAAGGATCCTGAGGCCATTCTCGAGCGCATCCGCGAGGCCGGTATCGTCGGTCACGGCGGCGCCATGTTCCCGACCGCGTTCAAGATCCGCGGCGGTCTTGGCAAGGTCGACACGCTCATCATCAACGGTGCAGAGTGCGAGCCGTACCTCAACGGCGACCACCTGACCATGAAGAACCACCCTGAGGAACTGCTCAAGGGCATCGAGCTGGCGCGCATCGCGTCCGGTCTCGATAAGGCGTACTACGGCATCGAGAAGAACAAGCAGGACGCCATCGACCTGCTCCTGTCGAAGAATCCCGCGCAGTACGGCGTGGAGATCGTGCCGGAGAACGTCAAGTACCCGCAGGGCGCTGAGAAGATGCAGATCAAGGCCATCACGAACCGTGAGGTCAAGCCCGGCGGCCTGCCGTCCGGCGTCGGCTGCAACGTCATCAGCACCCAGACGGCTTACGCCATCTACCGCGCCTGCTACGAAGGCATGCCGAGCATCGAGCGTGTCCTCACCGTCGCCGGCAGCGCCATGGGCGATAAGTCCTACAACCTGCAGTGCCGCTTCGGCACGCCGTTCAGCTACATCGTCGAGCAGTGCGGCGGCTTCGTCGTCGAGCCGAAGAAGATCGTGCTCGGCGGCCCCATGATGGGTCTGATCGCCACGAATCTCGAGGCGCCCAACATCAAGGGCACCGCGGGCATCCTGTTCTTCACCGATAAGGAAGACCGCTCGGTCGAAAACCCGACGTGCATCCACTGCGGCAAGTGCCTGACGGTCTGCCCGATGAAGCTCGAGCCGCTGTACATGTACAAGTACTTCCAGAACCGTGACTTCGAGAACATGCAGAAGTACCACATCCTCGACTGCTTCGAGTGCGGCAGCTGCTCGTACAACTGCCCGGGCCGTCTGCCCCTGACCCACACCTTCAAGACCGCAAAGCTCCTCTTCGCCGCCCGCGCGGCGGAAGAAAAGGCCCGCGCGGAAGCCGCTGCAAAGGAGGCTGAAACGAAATGACACCGAAAGAATTCACCTTTGACGCTGCCTATCAGCCTCAGGTTCGCGCCAAGCGCGGCACGCGCGAGATCATGCTCGATGTGATCATCGCCCTGCTCCCGGCTCTGTGCGTCGGCGTGTGGCAGTTCGGCGTTCAGGCGCTCATCCCGCTGGCCGTGTCGGTCGTGTCGTGCGTGTTTTTTGAGTGGGCTTACCGCAAGCTCCTGAAAAAGCCCGACACCATCGGCGATCTGTCCGCCGTGGTCACCGGCATCCTGCTCGCGTTCACCCTGCCCGCCAACTGCAAGTGGTGGCTGCCGATCATCGGCGCGTTTTTCGCCATCGTGGTCGTCAAGCAGCTCTACGGCGGCATCGGCAAGAACTTCCTCAACCCGGCGCTCGCCGGTCGTGCGTTCCTGCTCGCGTCCTACGCGCTGTTTATGACCGCGTGGGTCGTGCCCGGCAGTCTCGCCGGCGTTGTGGACGCCGAGACCATGGCCACCCCGCTGAGCTATATGAAGGCCGGCGAGGCGCTGCCGCAGTATTTCACCTTTAAGTCCATGTTCCTCGGCACGATGCCCGGCTGCCTCGGTGAGGTGAGCGCGCTCGCGCTGCTCATCGGCGGCGTGTATCTGCTGGCGCGCAAGGTCATCACCTGGCACATCCCCGTGTCGTTCATCGGCTCCGTCGCTCTGCTGACGCTCATCTTCGGCAGCAAAAACGGCGGCGGCTACACCCACGTCGAGTGGATGCTCGACAACCTCCTGACCGGCGGCCTGCTGCTCGGCGCGTTCTTCATGGCGACCGACTACAGCACCAGCCCCGTTACCGCTCCCGGCCGCATCATCTACGGCGTCGGCTGCGGCGCGCTGACCGTGCTCATCCGCGTGTTCGGCGGCTTCCCGGAGGGCGTTTCCTTTGCCATCCTCATCATGAACTGCTGCGCGTGGATGTTCGACAAGCACACCCAGCGCCGTCAGTTCGGCGTCAGCCGCGAGGACGTCAAGGCCAAGAAGGCCGCTGCAAAGGCTGCGAAGAAAGAAGCAAAGGAGGCTGCTGCAAATGGCTGAAAAGACTGAAAAGAAATCCGGCGGCGGCCAGATCATCAAGCTCGCGCTCGTGCTCTTTGCCGTGTCCGCGATCATGGCACTCGCCCTCGGCCTCGTTTATGAGGTGACGAAGGACACCATCGCCATGCGCGCAGCCGAGACGACCAAAAACGCATACGCCAACGTTCTCCAGGCCGATGATTACGCAGAGCAGGCCGGTTTCGAGAACGACGGCACCATCACCAAGCTCAGCGTCGCCACCACCGGCGGCGAGCAGACCGGCTACGTCGCCGAGACCACGTTCTCCGGCGCACAGGGCATGATCACCATGGTCGTCGGTCTCGACAGCGACTATAACTGCACCGGTGTGTACATCACCAAGCATTCCGAGACCTCCGGCCTCGGCGCCAAGGCGGCCGACACCACCGACGGTGCCTGGCGCGACAATCTCGTCGGCCAGGGCGACGGCCTTGCGCTGACGAAGGACAAGGGCACGGTCGCGGCCATCTCCGGCGCGACGATCACGTCCCGCGCCGTCGTCACCGAAGTGCAGACCGTCATCAACGCGGCCAAGTCGCTGGGTTAAGGAGGGCTGAAGCATGAATATCAAACAACAGTTCAAGGAAGGCCTCATTACCAACAACCCGGTTCTCGTGCAGCTCATCGGCATGTGCGCGACCATGGCCATCACGACCAGCCTCTTCAACGGCATCGGCATGGGCCTGTCCGTGCTCGTCATCCTGACGTGCTGCAATGTGGTCATTTCTCTCATCCGTAAGGTCATCCCGAATGACATCCGTCTGGCCATCTTCGTGCTGGTCATCGCGAGCTTCGTCACGATCGTCGACCTGGTGCTGCAGGCCTACGTCCCCGCGCTGAGCGCGTCTCTGGGCGTGTTCATCCCGCTGATCGTCGTCAACTGCATCATCATCGGCCGCGCCGAAGCGTTCTGCCAGAAAAACCCCGTCGGCCCGTCGTTCTTTGACGGCATCTTCCAGGGCCTCGGCTACACGCTCGTGCTCATTGCCATGTGCGTCATCCGTGAGCTGCTCGGCAAGGGCTCGTTCGGCACCGGCATCTTCAACACCATCGGCGGTGTCATCGGCACCGGCAACGGCATTCAGATCTTCCCGGCCGAGTACGGCGCGCTCGTGCTCACGCTCCCGATCGGCGGCTTCATTACGCTCGGCTGCCTGATCGCGCTCATGCAGTATGCGCTGCGCAAGTCCGCCGAGAAGAAGGAAGCCAAGGAAAAAGCGCTCTCTGCGCAGGAAAAGGAGGCGGCATAACATGAGTTCATCGACCGGTATTTTTGCCATCATCCTCAGCGCCGTCCTGACGAATAACTTCATTTTCTCGCAGTTCCTCGGCTGCTGCCCGTTCCTCGGCTGCTCGAGCAAGATCGACACCGCCGCCGGCATGGGCCTCGCCGTTACGTTCGTCATGGGTCTCGCGTCCGCCATCTGCTGGCTGGTCAACCTGCTGCTCGTGCAGCTCGGTCTCCAGTTCCTGCAGACGATCGCTTACATCCTCGTCATCGCCGCGCTCGTGCAGTTCATCGAGATGTTCCTCAAAAAGTCCATCCCGTCGCTGTACTCCGCGCTCGGCATCTACCTGCCCCTGATCACCACCAACTGCGCCGTGCTGGGCGTCGTGCTGCTCAACACGCAGTACACCTTCGGCTTTGTGCAGAGCGTGGTCTACGGTGTGTTCGGCGGTCTCGGCTTCATGCTCGCCATCTGCCTGTTTGCAAGCGTGCGTGAGAAGCTCGAGTTTGCCGACTATCCGGAGTGCTTCGAGGGCTTCCCGATCTGCCTCGTCTCTGCCGGCCTGCTCGCCCTTGCGTTCATGGGCTTCTCCGGCATGAAGATCGGCTAAGGAGGGCATGAATATGGATTTTAAATTGATTCTCGAGGGCATCGCTGTCCTCGGCGCCATGGGCGCTATCTTCGGTGCGCTGCTGGCCTTCGCCGCGAAGATCTTCTATGTGGAGGTCGACCCCAAGCAGGAAGCTGTCCGTGCGTGTCTCGCCGGCGCCAACTGCGGCGGCTGCGGCTACCCCGGCTGTGACGGCTATGCCGCCGCGGTCGCGGCCGGCAAGGCTCCGGTCAACTGCTGCGTGGCCGGCGGTCAGGCCGCTGCCGATCAGATCGCCGAGATCATGGGTGTCTCCGCCGGTGCGGAGGAGAAGATGGTCGCGTTCGTGCCGTGCTCCGGTGCGGAGGGCGTCGCCGTCAAGCGCTTCAACTACTCCGGCCCGCAGGATTGCCAGGCCGCCATGCTGTTCGGCGGCAAGAGCAACAAGGAGTGCCGCTTCGCCTGCATCGGCCTCGGCAACTGCGCCAGAGCCTGTAAGTTCGGCGCGATGCACATCGTCAACGGCGTCGCCAAGGTCGACCGCGACAAGTGCGTCGGCTGCATGGCCTGCGCCGATGCCTGCCCGAAGAAGATCATCGAGCGTGTGCCGTACAAGCAGGCCGTGCTCGTTGGCTGCCGCAATCAGGACAAGGGCGCCGTCACGCGCAAGATCTGCGATGTCGGCTGCATCGGCTGCATGAAGTGCCAGCGTGAGTGCCCGGCGGACGCCATCAAGATCGAGAACTTCGTGTCCAAGATCGACTATGATAAGTGCGTCGGCTGCGGTCACTGCGCCGATATCTGCCCGCGCGGCATCATCAACCTGCTCGACATGGTCAAGCAGTAAGCTGCCAAAACATGAAAAACAGACGGACACCCCGGTGTCCGTCTGTTTTTTTGCGCATTGCCCGCAAATCCTTTGTCAAAAAGTAATACTTTTTGACAGGCTGTCCCGGTGTCCGTCTGTTTTTTGCGCACCGGCGGCAAAGCGTCCCTTTCCCTGCGGGGCGGAATATGTTACAATAAATCAATCAACGTGAGGAGGCCGCCATGTACCAGACCAGACCCGACGACTATGATGCGTTCCGGTGCATCGCCGGTGCGTGTCCGCAGACGTGCTGCGCCGCGTGGGAGATCGTTGTCGACCCCGATGCGCAGGACGCCTATCTGCGCCTGCAGCATCCGCTGGCGGAAAAGCTCCGGCGCGTGATGCGTGTGGATGCGGACGGCGACACCTACTTTGCGCAGTCGGATGGGCGCTGCCCGTTTCTGTGTGCCGACGGCCTGTGCGAGCTGCAGCGCACGCTCGGCGTGCAGAGCCTGTGCCGCACCTGCCGCGATTTTCCGCGCTGGGAGGTGCTGCTGTGTGACCGGGTGGAGCAAGGGCTGTCCCTCGCGTGCCCGGAGGCCGCGCGGCAGCTGCTCGCGCGCACCGCGCCGCTGCGCCTGAAATCCGTGCGGATACCGGATGACGGCTATGTGTCCGGCGCGCGGGAGCGGCGGCTGACGGAGGCGCTCATGGCGGTGCGCGACCGGGCGCTCGCGCTGCTGACGCGGCCGGAGCATACGGCGCGGGAGAACCTCGCGGCGGCGGAGGCGTTTGCCTGCGCGGTGCAGCGGCTGCTCGACAGGCACCGGCTCGCGGCGCTGGCTGCCGGAAACGTGCCGCAGCGGGGCCTGGATGCGTGCGCCGCGCCCCTGACGCCCGCAGCGCTGGCGGCGGCGTTTGCATCGCCCGAGCCGCTCGATCCGCAGTGGCCGGAGCTGCTCCGGCGCGTGGCTGCGCTGCCGGTCTGCCCGCCGCCCCGGCTGACGCAGACGCAGCAGATGTGCCTCGCGCAGGCGATCATCTGGCGGCACGGTATGGACGCGCTCGACGACCGCGACGTGGTTTTCCCCGTGCGGTATGCCGCGGCGGCGCTGCGGCTGCTCGACTGCCTTGCGGCTGTGAGCGGGCGGACGGACGCGCAGCTTGTCGTGTGCGTCATGCGCGAGACGGAAAATGACCCCGAGGCGCTGCCGCGGCTGCGCGCGGAGCTGCAAAATACGGCAAAATTATGAGGCTTAGGAGGCACTCAAGGATGAAAAAATGTGACTGCAAGATCATGAACACCCTCAGCAGGTACCCGAAGGTGTGGCCGTGGCTCGGCGTGGCGGGCTACGCGCTCG
>OGLJ01002441.1_pt1 | contig 11812 bp, 11 predicted proteins | sample 1572801 | NCBI WGS metagenome assembly OGLJ01 (sample SAMEA2581877, study PRJEB24529) | metagenome | biome: Human gut stool | place: China | collected 2011
GCACTGTCTGTTGTGAAAGCCCAGATTTCATCGTCAGCAGACCCACATCGCCCATATAGAGCTTGAACGCTGACAGATCAGTATAAACAGCGATCGGCTCAATGGCCTGATTGATGCGCTGGCATTTCAGCACGACACCGGCAAGATTCAGCCATTCGATGGAAGCGCCAAATAGCGCGGCACTCCCCCCCTTCTGCACCACCTTATACTGGAATTTCTTATTGTCTTTGGCCAACTGCGCCGGAATGGAATTGTAGCAGGCACGGATCTTCACGCTATCCGTATTACTGGCGTACTTCGCCATGTCCGCAATGTAGTTATCCAAAATCTCATTCTGCACCAGTGGAACATCCAGAAAACTGCCGCTTTTCAAAAAGGCGTTGATACAGGCCGGCATCCCGCCGATAAGCAGATATTCCCGATACAGTTCGATTGCCTTCTGATGCAGTGCATCAGGCAGCGGTTCCATTTTCTCGTAGGCTCTGCGAATCTCTTCACTAAGGAGTTTCTGGCTTCTTGCCCCAAGGTACTCCTCAAAATCCAGCGGATAGAGCGTAAGCGTCTCCACCTTGCCCACAGGAAACGAATAGTGCTGGCGGTTGATTGCCACACCCAGCAAACTCCCTGCCGCTGCAATATGATACTCCGGCGTTTCCTCGCAGAAATACTTTAGAGCTGTCAACGCACGCTCACTGGATTGGATCTCATCGAAAATGATCAACGTTTCTTCCGGAATGATTCTCTCACCAGTAGACGCCTCAAGATACCGCAAAAGTCGTTCCGGCGCAATATTGTCATTAAAATAGGATGCAATCGTCAGATTTGTCTCCAAATTGATATAGACCACATTTTTAAACTGTTCCTCGCCAAATTTGCGGAGAATGTAAGTTTTGCCCACCTGACGGGCGCCGTTGACGATCAGCGGCAACCGATCATCGGTTTTATTCTTCCATGCAAGCAGTTGTTCTTCGATTTTACGCTCCATTTCTATCACCTCATGGGTATAGTTTAGCTTCGCAAAATCGTTAAGTCAAGAAAAATCTGTCTAAATGCAATTTTTCTTGACTTAAAGATCATTCTCGTGATGTATTGCCTGTTTTCACTCTCTTTCGGGTCTTCACGTGTGAGCCCCTATTAAAAAGAAGTCATAGCTTGCGGATCCTGGTGGGATGAAGTTACCACACCGTTCTAAAAGGAGGCAGCAAACCATGTTCGAGTGCATACGTTCTTTTCTTGTGTTGCATTTTGTATTATCGCTATATAGACAACTTATCACAAAAAGTCTCATTCATTATATTACTCAACGATATCTAACGCAATCCCCGAAAGTCTTTTTACAGTGGAACAAAGTGTGGCTTATGTCCCTATGCCTAAAGGCGGGGTATTACGCCATGACGTCTCCCTCCCGACTGCTTTTCAACGGGAAATCAGTGGTAAACGATACCGTACATTTCATCGCATCAGCCGCATCTCCTTCTCAAACTGCTCCATCGCCTCCTGTCGGCTGGGAACTTGCGCAAGTGTACAGGAAAACTGTTGGCCGAACAGTGGCCGGGACAGTGTCTCCACCCAATGTGTCAGCACCTCCGGAGTGAGGGGGTTCTCCTCCCGGAGAAAGATCACCCCGTAATAGGGCGGTACAGACGGGGAAAGCAGCTGTGTCAGCGGGACACCGCTCCGGACGGAGGCGTTGCAGAAATGCATCTCCGGCGAAAAAAGCGGATAGTACAGCGCCCCGACGAACCAGTCCTGTTCACCGCTTCTGAGCCGCCTTGCCTGCTCCAGAAAGTGCGGATGATCCGGGTTATCCGGCTCCACAAACTCACCGTCCCGAATGGTCTGGTGAAGTGCGGGGAGGTTATGGAAATCAAAGTGGAAAAAGGGCGCCTCTCCCGCCTCGTCCTCAGAAAGAGAAAACTCAGCCGCGTGGAAAGGCTCCCAGTCCTTGCCGCAGCGGTAATAGCCCCACCAGTAGTTCCAGTCATAAATATGCAGATATTTTTTTGCTTTGCAGTCCATAGATGTACTCCGTTCTAACAATGTCGGCACAAGAGAAAATCACAGGGAACTCTCCCCCAGTACCAACAAAAATCTTTTCTAAGTCCGTCCTTTTTTTAAGAAAGGCGCTCACAGGCGGCGCGGTGCTCTTCTCATCGGCTCACCGGAATGGTAATCTCGAAAACAGCGCCGCCATCCCCGTTGTACGCACGGATCGTTCCCTTATGCAGGTGGATGATCTCCTTCGTCAGGGCAAGGCCGATGCCGGATTTTCCGCTTTTTCCCATGTAGAAGCGGTCAAAGATGTGGGGAAGATCTTCCTCGGCGATGCCGTCCCCGTCGTCCTGTATCCGTATCGTCGCATGCCGTTTCTCCGTGCGGCAGGTCAGGCGCAGCTCGCTGCGGGCATAGCGTACGCCGTTGGACAGAATATTGGTGACCGCCCTGCGCAGCCGGGTATCGTCGCAGCTGACCATAACGGGCTCCTCGGGGAAGTCCGGCACGATGGCGATGCCGCCGGCGGCGGCTGCCGGCTCCACGGCGCGTATGCTGTCGTAGAGCAGCTCCCGAACATCCATCTCGGAAAGGGTAAGCGGCTGCCGCCCCATATCGATTTTTGAGATGTCCAGGAGCTCGTCTACCAGCTCCGTCATGCGGTCGCTTTCCTTCAAGATCACCTCCGTCGCGCTGCCTGTGTCCATCACACCCGCCTGTATGCCCTCCGCATAGCCCTGTATCGCCATCAGCGGCGTTTTCAGCTCGTGGGAGGCATTCTGGAAGAAGGTTTGCTGCCGCTCCGCCTCCTTTTCAATATCCCGGCCAAAGCGAAACCCCAGCAGGCACATGACGGAGGAGATCGCCAGCAGCACCGCAAAGAACGCCCAGTTCAGCGTTACGATATAGCGGGTGATGGGGCCGATGTCTATGTACATGATATAGGAGTAGGGTTCCTCCCCATCGCCGTAATCCTCCTGCACGGACATGAATATCAGGTGATGTTTGTCCGCTTTGAAGGTATAGCATTGATTGAGTGCAATATCCCGCCCGGCGCAGTATTCCAGCAGCTTTTTCTCCAGCCGGTAGGTATCCCGATTCCATGTGTTGTGCCGGTAGCCATCCTCCAGCTCCAAAAATACGATGCTGGGCGTAAAGAAGTATCCCTCCTCCCAGTTCTCGTCATAGTCCGGTTCGTCATAGGTGTATGGTATGGCTCGATTCTGATACTCCGCTTCGTTGAGCAGCGCCTTTTTTGCCTCGTTTACAAAGTGAGACGGGATGATCACGTTTACCGCCAGCACAAAAAGGGCAGACAGAAGTAAAGCTGAGCCGAGGATCAGGTACACGATCCGCAGCTTGATGTTTTTCATACGCTTCCCGCTCCCTTCAGCTTATAGCCAAAGCCCCAGATGGTGCTTACGCTGACGGTGCTGCCCGCTTGCAGCAGCTTTTTTCGGATACGGCGCAGCGTTTCGTCGGTCACGCGGGTCTCCACCTCCGAGTCGAAGCCCCACACCGCGCTGAGCAGCTCCTCTCGGGAATAGGCCTTTTCCGGCTGCTTCATCATATAGCTGAGCAGCCGCAGCTCGGTCTGGGTCAGCGCCATGATCGTGCTTCCGCAAAAAACAGCGTTTTCCGTAGAGGAATAGCGGATATCCCCGTAATGCAGCTCGTCCTCTGCCGCCGCTGTTTTTCCTCGATCCATCTCCACACGGCGCAGCAGCGCTTTGACCTTCATCAGAAGAATGGTCGGGCGAAAGGGCTTGGTAAGATAATCGTCGCTACCCTGACTGATGCCCATGACGTAGTCCAGCTCGCTGTCTTTGGCCGTAAGCAGGATGATGGGAATGTCGGAAACAGCGCGAAGCTCCCGGCACACGGTAAGTCCGTCCGTGCCGGGCATCATAATGTCCAGTATCACAAGCTCCGCAGGCTCCTGACGAAACGCCTCCAGCAGCGCATCGCCGCTTTCAAAGGAGCGCACGGTATAGCCGTCACTTGTAAGGAAGCTGTGCAGCAGCTCCCGGATGCTCTTTTCATCGTCCGCCAAATAGATGGAATGTCCCATGCGTCCTCCTTGCAAGCAGCGCCAAATGCTGCGCGTGGGCGCAGCATCGGCATGATGTTGATTTTATACTATCAGAATATCGTCTTTCCGTCAAAGGGGGCAGATGCCGCTTTCGCAGCCGGTGTTGCCCCAGATGGAATTGTACAGTTCGCACAGCTGGCTGTCGATCTCCGTAAGACGGTTGTAGTCGGCGATCAGCGCGTCCTTTTCCGCATCGGTCAGGAAGCTCAGGCTGCGGATGAAGGCGGCCTCTTCATAGTTTTCGAAGTCATAATCGTCCGGCAGATCGAAGTATGCTTCATCTACCTTGTCCCACAGGTCGGCGTGCTTTTCGCAGACGCGGTCATACTCCTGCTCCAGGGTGTCGATTTCGTCCAGCACTTTGGGGTCGGCCTTTTCCAGTGCCTTCTCGTAGAGCGACATATTGTCGCAGTCGGGCAGCTGAGCGTACAGCGTCTCCATCTCGGCGTCAAGGCCGTTCAGCTCCTTGATATCTGCCAGAAGCGTTTCCTTCTCCGCTTCCGTCAGAGCGTTGGTGTTGCGGATAAATGCCGCCTCGTCAAAGTTTGTGAAGTCGTAGTCGTCGGGCAGGGCGTTGCAGATTTCGTCCAGCTTTTCCCACAGCGCCGCGTTTCTCTGGAAGATGGCGTCGCTCTTCTCTTCCACCGCCTCGATCTGCTCCCAGATGGCGTCCTCATTCTCTGTTGCGATGGCAGTTGTCTGCCCTTCCGTGTCAGGTGCAGCCGCCAAAGCTGCGGTCGATGCGCCGATGGCCGATACCGTCAATGCCAGTGCCAGTGCAAAGCTCAAAATCGTTTTCTTTTTCATGGTATGTTACGCTCCTTTTTTGAAGTATTTTGGGTTGGGTTTCAACCTTGTCTGTAGCATAGCAGTAGCTGCATTGAAATTCCCCCGCGAAAGTGCGGGGAAAGTGTCACAAATTCGTCACAGCGCCTGTGTTATACAATGAACACCCACCCCGGCAGCCGACCGATGGGGGGATCATTTCAATCAATTGTGGTGCTGAATTTGCCCGCCCCCGCAAGCACAAAAACATGAGTTTCTGCTCCCTGCTTGTTCTTTCTCTGTCCTAATTCTCCGATATTCGAGGGTAACGATGGCGGACGGAGGCGGGGTATCCTCAAAAGGACGCTAAAAGTCAGGGCATCCGATGCCCGGCCATAGCCATCAGCGTTCCTCCCGCTGGTGGGCAGCCATCGCTTCGCTGCGGTTCACGCAGCCATGCAGGTCTTCGATAAAGGTGTTCAGGGCAGACGGGCTGTCAAACCCGTTGATGTAAACAACGCCGTCATTCTGCGTGTACTTGTCACCGTCCTGATACCCCAGCTTTTCCGCCTGCGCCGCCTCAAGGATGTCGATCCAAACAGAACCGTCTTTGCGGTAAATTTGTATCAAATAATACTGGTATTCCACACTGTGTCCTCCTTGCATCTTTTTGGGCAACACACAAGCTACCACACTATCCGCGGAATAGCCAGCACTATTCCCGAACAGTCTGCGGGGCGTATTTTTCTCTGGCGAGTCCCTTGGCATAAGCCAATTCCTTTGCTGACAGAAGGCCCTTCTCGGATAAGTGTTCCAGCATCCGGATGGCCAGCCGGTACTGCAATTCCTTCTTGGCGTCGATCATGCGCACACCTCAAAATAGCTTTCCGGCTTCAGCTCCCGCAGGAACTTCGTTACAGCCCGCAGGCTGCTCGTGGTGCGCATGTCCGGCAGAGCCTCCCGCATGGCTGCGTAGTAGCGGCGGCCATGGCTTGCGCGCTCATCCAGAATGGCAATGACGCAGGTATCGGACTCCGTTCGGATAGCCCGCCCAAAGCCCTGACGCAGCTTAATCTGCATTTCCGGAACGGCCACATTCTGAATAAATTGGCGAAGGGAAGCGTATTCCTCCCGCTCTTTTTCCTTCAATGCGTCAGGATAGGCGAAGGGCAGGCGGGGAATCACCAGCAGGGATACGCAGTCGCCGGGGAAATCAAAGCCTTCCCATGCCGCGCCTGTGGCCAGCAGTACAGCCCCCGGTGTTTGCCGAAACCGCTCCGTCATGTGCATGGCGTTTCTGCCCAAGGTAAATAACGGGAAGCTGAGTTCCCGCTCCCGCAGCCTATCCTTTACCGCTGACATGGCGGCGTAGGAGGTGAACAGCACCAGCGCATGGCCCCAAGCCGCACGGATGAGTTCCGCAATTTCATCTGCCAATTCATCATAGTATGCTTCCGAACTTTGGCCCGGTGGAAGCTGCGGCAAGTACAGCAGGCAATTCCGCTTATAGTCAAAGGGAGAAAGAGAAACCGACTCCGTTACGCGCCGCCCGTCCATCAGTCCAGTCTGCGAACGAAAACGGTGAAAGTCATCCCCTACAGCCAAAGTCCCAGAGGCCAGCACAAAAGCGTGTTCCGGCCTCCACAGGACTTGGCGCATCTGTTCCGTCAAATCTGAAACGGTGGCGCACAGCATGGTTCCGCCATCGCCGTCATCCGCTGTGTAGAGGATCATATTCGTTCTCGGACTACTCAAGAGGGACACCGTGCCACGCAGCTTTTCCAACTGCCTGCGCCCCTGCGCCGACAGCAGCCTGCCGACCTGTTTCTCAATAACAAGAAGAGATCGGCTGGGGATCGTCAGTAAGCGAAGGTACGCATCCAGGGGTTCGGTTTCCTCTCTGGGCTGCGTGAGCTTGCGGAGCAGCGACCCCATCGTGTCTGTCAGTACATCCGCTGCCAGCAGATATCGTTCCGCGCGGAGCTGGTTGATCATGCTTTGGATGTCACTGGCAGTCAGCGTCATGCCGAACATCTCCCGTGCCGCTTCCGGCAGCTTATGGGCTTCATCTACGATGATGACGCTATGCTCCGGGAAAATGGGTCGTTTGCCCTGACTGCGGTGGATGGCGTCCGCCAACAACAGATTGTGGTTGCAGATCTGGAACACATATCGATCCGCGTCGCAGCGTTTCAGGAAGCGCTTGTACCGGCAGTCCTGATGATCGCAGTCACAGAACTGTGGAACGCAGACACGTTCCCGGTCATACCCGCTGAGATGGGGGACATTGTCCATGTCCAGCGTTCCCTTCAGCGTGCGAAGGGCGTCGGCGGCTGCCGGATCTTTCTTTTGAAAGTTCACCTGACGAAGCCGCCTTTGCAGGCGTTCGTCGCAAACATAATGACCTTTTCCTTTGCGGATCACAGAGAGCAGCGGGCGATCGATCTGTCCGTCTGCCAGCAGGATGCAGGACAGCAGCGGAAGGTATTCCGTCTGCACGGCGTTCTGCAAGGCGATGCTGGAGGTTGAGATAATGACGGGCTTGCGCAGCGCCTCCGTGTCGGATCGGTTGGCCGCTGCGGCAGCTACCAGATAAGCGTAGGTCTTGCCGATGCCGGTGCCTGCGTCGCACAGGGCGATGCCACCGTTCAGCATGGTATCCAGCATCCGGTGGCTGAGCTTGATCTGCTCGGAACGCTCCGCCATGCCCTGGGCAGGCAGCAGGTCTTTGAAAATATGGTCGATCATGGCGTGGGCTTTCTGCCTGTTTGTATCATTTGTATTCATCCGTGGATTTCCCCTATCATGATAAAAAGTATTTTTGTCATTCGTTTCACCGTATTTGCAGCTCGCGCCCCGGTGGATAAAGGGAACAGTACGGACAGAAGGCGGCTACCTTCTCACGGGCGTATTCCTGGGATCTCTACTGCTTTCAACCCCAGGGCAGCCCAGCCTCATCATGCTGGCCAGTGCTTTGTGTCTCATTATCAGCCCGAACAGAGTCAATGCCAGCCGACTTTGCCAAAGTCGGCCCGTCACAGGTTTTATCGCTCGCCGAAGATATCTCCTCCGGGTCATGGCGCACACTGCGCGAACGCTCATCCGTCCGGGCGGTTGCCCGTACTGCTGGTATGCACTTTTCAAGGAACAGTGAGGGATCTCCTTTTGGGTCCCTCACTGTCCTCCCGAAAAAGCCCTCGGGTGAATACCCTTAATTTGAAAAATTCTCAAAACATTTCTTCAGATCCCGCAGAATACGGTCCCGGCGTTTGATGACCGCCCTCTGGGTAATTCTGATCCGCGCCGCGTAGTCTCTGGTGGACACGCCATCGAAGAACAGCGCGTTGATCAACTCCCGATCCGCGTCATTCAGAGACAGCATGGCCAGCAGCAACATCTCCTTTCGTTCCGCAAGGCTCTGTGCCTGCTCTCGTTCCAGCGCTTCTTCCTCCGCGCTTGGGGCTGCTTCCGCGCCGACATAGTCCGAAAGCAGGTCGTCCTCCGCCATCTGCTCCAGCGAGAGGATCTTCCCAGAAAACTGTTCCTCCCGCACATACCGCTCCCGGCGGTCCGCCTGGGAGTAGGCCAGATACACATCCTCCGCCACTTCCACATCCACACCATCCACGGTGATGATATTGGCGATTGCTTCACCAGCTTCGTTATAAATGCGTCTATAATTGCGTTCTTCCTGCCATTTTTTCATTTTTCGTGACTCCAATCTCAGATTTTTTTGAAAGTTCTGAGATCGGGTCACGGGTATTTGGCGACATAGGTCTGCCAACGCTGGAGCATACAAGTCCTTTCCGCCACTCAACAATGCGAAAAGGGCGCAAAAAAAGAGCCTTACGCATAGCTGAAAAGCTACTTGTAAGGCTCCTAACTCAATACTTCCCGCTTACGTCTGATTCGACGCTGGGTGGTTGGTGCGCTTGACGAAGTTATATATTGTTTTGTCTTAATTCAGGCCCATGCCGTATCCCTACAGAGAGTGGGCACGATGATCGGCGGCTCAGTCCTGTGCCGCACGGTGATCCCCACCTGCATGCCGCACCTTGGACACTTTGCGATAATATCAGCTGGTTCATTTCCTACCATGGCAAACAGCCGATATTGGGAGAGAGCCGCTCCTGCAGGAGCATCCGCGATCCGTCCCTTCTCGCAGATAGGACAGCGAAGGATCTTGCGTATTTCTTGTTCCATGGCGCCTCGCTTTCTCTGTTCTCTTTTTTGAGAACAGCTTCCTAAAATTTTTTCACAGCAGATGATGATTCTCCAGCCGGATACGCATGGCTTGCTTGGAGACTTGAAAAATGCCGGCCATATCCGCGACTAATTGCTGACGGTCCCTGCCAGACTGGAGCTGGTAAAAGCATCGTTTTACTTGAGGCAGCGGCATCAGAAGGATGGACCCCAGCAGATTCGCCTGCATTTCCAATGCGCTGTTCTGCGTTCTGACGATGTTTGTTTCTGTCATCATGGCTGCACTCTCGCCGGTTCCGCTGTACAGTCTCTTATGCAGCAGCCAGTGTGCCAGCTCATGAGCGCAGGTAAAGCGCAGTCGGCCTGTGGAGGCATCCTCTCTGCAGAGGGAGCTATCGATGAGTATGGTGCCGCCCTTGACCGCAATGACGGTATATCCTGGGATATCGTAATCGTAGATGATGGTACCGCCATCATCAAAAATCGTTTCGCCCAGAACACAGCCGGTTTTCCGCAGGCACTGATACTCCAGCGTGATCCCCTGTGCCTCGATGATATCCTCGATAGGGATCATTCTGGGAACGCCATAGTAGAGATTCGGATCATAGGCGGTGATGACTTCGCAGGCGATCCCCTCCAGAGCCTGTTCCCTGTAATATGGTGTTCTCATGCCTTGGTATCACTGTCCTCTCCGGATGATCTCATGCGCCGGTTGATCCGGTCGATAAAGTCCTGCCACTCCTGGTCGGTGGCGTCCGCCTCCCTGGCTGTGCGCAATGCAGCCCGGACGATCTCCCGATCCATGATGTAGTCCGGAAGGTCTGCGGATACCCGATTTTGCTTGGATTTTGCTGCAAGGTCAAGCAACCATTCCCGTTCTGGCTTATCCAACTGCAGCAGCATGGCCATCCGTTCCAGATATTCCTGCGAAGGAGCCGCACGGCGGTCATTCTCAATGTTGCTCATATAGACCGGCGACAGGTCCAGCTTTGCCGCCATGCCTCGGAGCGTCAGGCCGCGCGCTATACGCTTCTCCCGAAGGAAGCTGCCAAAGGTCTGTTCCACACGTTTCACCTCCTCGTGTGTTCTCTCGATTGAGAACACTGTCAGTATAGCAAACACTTGTTCGATTTACAAGATGAGAAAACAGAGGTGTCCCCTGCAAGGAACACCTCTGCTGGATCATTGCAGCCATGCGGCCATACCGCGCATTTCGTCCAGCACCTCTTCGGGGCCGAGGATTCGGATCTTGCCGCAGAAGGTGAACACCCATGCAAAAAACGGTGGACTGGGCGCTACCTCCACGATGGCCTTGAAATGGCCGTCATCTGCTGTCACCGTTGAGACATCTTCGCCAAAGCGGTCTATCACGCTGCGCATGACCTCGTTCTCGCACAACAGCTCCACCGTACACAGATCGTCCGGGTACATTCCGAATATTTTCCGCACATACTCAGCCGGGTCGAAGTCCGGCATACAAACAGCCGCCCGGTCAAATGATTCCACAGCCACCATTCGGTCCACCCTGAACTGTGCCAGTTTTCCATGCTTTTCCGACCAGCCCACAGCATAATAGCAATCCCGGCTCCAGATAAGGGCATATGGGCTGAACTGATAGCGGTAACCGTTATGCTTGAGTATCTTTACTTTTTGTGGTGTGTATTCGTAATACTGGAAAGTGATCTGCCGTTTCTCCTGAATGGCGTTATGGATCTCATCCACGCTGTAACAAATACACTCATTCTCCGGTTTGGCGGTGCCGTCCATATAGATATGCCGATCCAACTGGCGGGCATGAGATTCACTGGTGAGCTTACCCAGCTTTTCAATAAGCCGTTCGCTTTTCTTGGCCGTAATGAAGCGGGAGGATTCCACCGCGTCCACCAGCAATTTTAACTCCGGCAGTTCAAATAACCGTTCTCCTACGAAGTATCGGTTCTGGGTGCTTTTGACACAGACGATGTCCATACCGCTGCTTTGCAAGACTTCAATAGCGGAATATACGCTCTTGCGCCCTGCCTGAATGCCATGCTCCTGCCAGAAAGCAAGAATATCCGCCACAGAGACCGGATGCCGGTCATCCGTATGCTCATACAGATACTGCTGTAAGAGTAGCAGACCGTATTGGGATTCATTTTTCATACCGATTTCCTTTTCTGTTTCCACATTTTTAGGAACAATTCGTTACAGTACTTCTTTATAGCTATCCCTTTCGGGTGATATACAAGCCCTCGCGGTGATTAAGTCATGACTTTTTTCTGCTCATATTTTCGCGGCAAATCTCCAAGGCTGGGAGCGGCAATCATAATCGTACAACCGGAGCGCCGCGCTGATTTTCTCAAATTGTGTGACGCCGTCACAGTAAAACCGCTTGTCACGCGGTATACTACGCATAAAAGCACAGCCGCAGAGTACATCTGTGGCTGTGTTTTGTGTTCAGTTGCTCACTGTTGCGTGGACTGGATATGGAGAGACAACATATCTCCCGATCTTACATGGGTTATCTTATCTGCCATCACTCTGGCAGTTTGCCTTGCAGATATGTCGGCATCCCCACTGCGGTCGTATCCGGCCTGACCTTAAACATGGCTTTTTCAATCTACCTCCCTTATCGGTTTTCCGCGATATATTTCTCCGCCATGTGGACTGCCACCGCGCCGTCCGCCACGGCGGTGACCACCTGACGGAGGGGCTTCGTCCGCACGTCGCCCACGGCGTAAACGCCGGGAATACTGGTTTCCGTGGTCTCTCCGGCCACGA
>OGLJ01002445.1_pt1 | contig 11795 bp, 11 predicted proteins | sample 1572801 | NCBI WGS metagenome assembly OGLJ01 (sample SAMEA2581877, study PRJEB24529) | metagenome | biome: Human gut stool | place: China | collected 2011
GGGCAATATAGCCGATGACGCCCTGCTGCTGGCGCTGCGGATAAATGCGGAAGCCGCCCGTTGCAAACCAGAGGTTTCCATCGTAGTCAAAAACCACGGACAGAAGATTCTGGGTCAGCTCCTTGCCAAGTGCAGCCTCGGCGGCAGCCTTGATGTCGATGTCCAGCACCTTTTCAAATTCGGGCAGCACGTTGCCGCTTTCGTCTGTTGCGCGGAGCATCAGCACATGATTGTTGCTCGTGGGGCAGACGATGCGGTTGGACGCGTCCATGAAGGTATAGGAGCTCTGGATAACGTAACCGCCGCCGTCATGCTTCTTTGGCGAGAAATAGCCGAGCGTTTTTGTTTCTTCGGCGTTCAGGTCGCGGATGGCGATGCCGCCCAGCAGCGGCACAACGGCATGGCCGTAGCTGTCAAAATAGATAGCGGGAGAAGCATTTGCATTCGTTGTCTCATAGGAAACGTTGATCTCGGGATAGATCGCAAGCGGCAGGATCTCATCCGTTGAATCTGTGTTGTAGCCGTCGTGATGAATGTTTGCATCGCTCTTGGCCATGTAGGGGTTTTCCTCCACCTGCTTGGGGTTCAAGGCCTTCACAGGCAGTGCCGCAGAGGTCGTCTCCGCAGCAGAGGGCTGAGAAGCGGCGACTCTGTCTGCGGGCGTCTGCGTTCCGCCGCAGGCAGCCATGGAAAGGCACAATGCTGCGGTCAGCGACAAGCTCAACGCAGAGTGGATGATCTTTCTCTTTTTCATAAGTCGTTCTCCTTGTTGTGTTCGTTGCGGTCAGGTCGGCGCTGCTCTGCCGGTTTTTTTTGATCCAGCCAGATGCAAAAACCCTGCCGCAAAGCGGCTTCGGTCACTGGCTCCAGCAGAAAGTAGTCTACGCGCAGCCGGAACGCATGCAGGGAAAAATCCAGCTCGCTGCACCATATAATGCGCGTTTCCGGGAAAAGCGCCCGCAGGTGCTCCACTGCATTCAGCCCATCCACGCCCGGAAGGGAAATTACAGCGTTGGTCGGCGCATTTTTGCGCGCGACCTCAAAGAATACCTCCTGCCCGCGGTAGCAGTCCACTCTGGGAAACAGACCGCGCTCTGCGCAGAACCGTGAAAGCTGTTCTCTGTAAAAGGTCTCCTGCGTTTCGCTCTTTGTCAGCACGGCAATGTGGTACATAGCGCTCCGCCCCCCTTTCTGCCGTCGTTGACTGTTTCTGCTTTCAGTATACGGAACGGTGCAGGCTTTTCAAGCCTTTTGGCACGAAAGCCCCAATTCCGGCACGAAATCGGGTTTTTCCGCCGTGCCGGAGTCGGAAAGTTGTGGTATAATCTAAATAGAATCTTTCCCAAAGGAGCCAGTCCGGCATGAGAATAGCAATTGTGGATGATCTTGAGACCGAGCGCGCGCAGCTGAAAACGCGCCTTGCGCGGCAGCTGCGCCTGCGCGGCGCCGAGGCGGAGTTATTGGAATTTGAAAGCGGCGAGAGCTTTCTCGCCGCAGAAAAAGAGCAGCGCTTTACCGCCGCGTTTCTGGATATTTACATGCACGGGATGAGCGGCATGGACGCTGCAAAGGAGCTGCGCAAAACGGACGCAGACTGCCTTTTGGTTTTTACCACGACCTCAACCGACCACGCGCTGGAGGGCTTTCAGGTCCGTGCGCTCCACTATCTCGTGAAGCCCTTTTCCGAGGAGGAGCTTTCCGCCCTGCTGGCCGAGATGCTTGCAAGACTCCCCCGCCCCGAGCCGGTCCTGACGGTGAAGGTCAGCGGCAGCGATGTCCGCCTTTGCTACCGGGACATTATCTCGGCAGAGCATTTTGCACATCTGATCAACATCCGCACGACTGCCCTGAAAACGCTGATCACCCGCCAGAGCTTTAAGGTGTTCACCGAGCCTCTGAAAAAAGATCCCCGCTTTTTCGTCTGCGGCAGAGGCATGATCGTCAATTTAGAGCACGCCGCAGATTTTCGGGACGGTGCCTTCTGCATGACAGACGGCAGCAGCGTCTATGTCAGTCAGGAGCTTTTAAAGCCTGCCCGGCAGGCGTTTATGGAATTTCTGCTGCAAAGGGAGCGTATGAAATGAAGGATATTCTGCGTCCGATTTTGGAGCTTCTCGTCGTACTCCCCGGCCTTTTGCTTGGATATTTCCCTGTAAAAACCTATCTGAAGCAGTCCCCCGGAAGGCTGGCCGCCTGGCTTTTTCCCTTGATGGCGTGCCTGTGCATCGGCAGCGGGCTCGCCTGCTATCGGCTTGGGGCTTCTACGTTCCTTGCCCTTGCGGGGGTCGCGCTGGCTGCGATCTGCCTGTATACCAGAACGCTTACCATCTCCCTCTGGAAATCCGGCACGATTGCGCTGTCCGTCTGCGCGGTGTTCGCGTGCGTGAACAGCCTGTCCCGTGCCGTCAGCGCCGCGATCATCCGAAATCTGCAGCTGCCGCCGGACGGACCGTGGCTCTGCCTGGGCGCCTGCGTGTTCTATAACGCCGTTTGCTGGGTCATCGTGCTGGCCGCGTATTATCCTGCGACACATACGGTGCGTGCGATGGTCGAGGACGACAATTTTGCGCAGACCTGGTATGTGTTCTGGGTCCTGCCGCTGGCGTTCATCCTTTTGAACCTTTTCATGATCCCGCGCTATCAGTCAACGCTCCAGACCGGCCGCGTACTGCAGGGCTATATTGTGCTGAGCAGTGCGCTTCTGGTCTTTATGTTCTGCTTCAATGCGGTTTTCCTGCTGATGGCAACCAGTCTCAACCGCAATGCGAAGCTGCAGCAGGAAAACCAGTTTCTTTCGATGCAGCAGCAGCGCTATGAAAACCTCAGGACCGCCATCGAGGAAGCGCGGCAGGCACGGCACGATATGCGCCACCAATTAAATCAAATTTCTGCGCTGGCCGAGGCAGGTGACCTGGAGAACCTGAAAAGCTACCTTGCAAAGACCGTCTCCCGCATCCCGAATCTTGATATGTGCTTCTGTGAAAACCGTGCGGCTGACAGTGTTGTCGGCTATTACTGCGCCATGGCAAAGCGCGATGAGATCCCCTTCCGCGCCAGACTCGACCTGCCGGAAACACTGCCGGTTGACGAGATCGATATGTGTCTGGTGCTTTCCAACCTGCTGGAAAATGCGCTGGAGGCAAGCCTTCGCACCGCACCGGACAGGCGGCAGATTGAAATAACCGCTTGTGTTCACGCCGACCGGATTCTGCTGATCGAGGTTGAAAATGCGTTTGACGGTGAGGTCAACGAAAAGAACGGCGTTTTCCGCTCCTCCAAGCGGAGGGAAAACGGGATCGGTATCCAGTCCGTCACCCGTATTGCGGAGAAAACCGGCGGCACCAGTACCTTTACCCATCAGAACGGCACCTTCACCGCCAAGGTCATGCTCTGCGGATAAGAGAATATTCAGGGCATATCCTGACAACGCCCGGTACTACAAACCGCAGGGAGTGCGGGCGGCTGTCCCCTGCTTTTACGAAAGGAAAGGAGCAACACAATGGAGCAGCTCTTGCGCCAACGCGCAGAATCGATTTGGACAGCGGCCATCCGGTCCGTTTTGCCGGATGAGGCGGTGCGCCGCGCTTTGGAGCATTTTCACCCGCAGGGGCGTGTGTTTCTCGTGGCGGCGGGCAAGGCCGCGTGGCAGATGGCCCACGCGGCGCTGGCCGTGCTGGGCTGTGTAGACGGCGGGATCGTCATCACAAAATACGGCCATGTCAGGGGGCCGCTGCCCGGCGTGACCTGCTGCGAGGCAGGGCATCCGGTGCCGGACGACAACAGCTTTGCGGCCACCCAGCGGGCGCTGGCGCTTGTCAGCGGTCTGCGGGCGGACGACACCGTGCTGTTTCTGCTCTCCGGCGGCGGCAGCGCGCTGTTTGAAAAACCGCTGCTGCCCGCTGAGGAGCTGCAGGCCATCACACAGGCGCTTTTGGCCTGCGGTGCGGATATTGTTGAGATCAACACGATCCGCAAGCGGCTGTCTGCCGTCAAGGGCGGGCGGTTCGCGCTGGCCTGTGCGCCCGCCGCGGTGTACAGCGTGGTGCTCAGCGATATTCTCGGCGACCCGCTCGATATGATCGCCAGCGGCCCAGCCTGCCCGGACAGCTCGACCTGCGCGCAGGCTGCTGCCATTGCGGAAAAATACCGGCTGGCGCTCTCCCCTGCTGCTGCGGCCCTGCTGCGGCAGGAAACGCCCAAAACGCTGCCCAACGTGACCACAAAAATCACCGGCAGCGTGCGGGAGCTGTGCCGTGCCGCTGCGGACGCCTGCCGCGCCGAAGGGTACGAGCCGGTTTTGCTGACAGACTGCCTTTGCTGTGAGGCCCGGGAGGCCGGCAGCCTTCTGGGAAGCATTGCCCGCACCCACGCAGGGCAGGGCCGCAAGCGGGCCTTTATCGCGGGCGGCGAGACCGTTGTGCATCTGACCGGCCATGGGCTGGGCGGGCGCAATCAGGAGCTTGCCTTAGCCGCAGCCCCGGCGCTGGCCGGGCTGCGCGGATGCTGTGTTTTCTCGGTGGGCAGCGACGGCACCGACGGTCCCACCGATGCCGCGGGCGGCTACGCGGACGGCGAAGCCTTAGCCGCCCTCACTGCGGCGGGCCTGGACGTGCCCAGTGCGCTGGCCGACAACGACGCTTACCATGCCTTACAGGCCGTTGGCGGTCTGATCATGACCGGCCCCACCGGCACAAACGTCAACGACGTGGCAGTTGTGCTGACGGAATGACAAAAAGCAGACCGCTTAAAAACGCCATCCATAATTTTCTTTTGGACGGGAAAGCCCCGCCGCTCTCATGGCGAGGGAGCGGCGGGGCCTTTTCCTTTTCTATATCTGTATATCAGTATTCAACGCCCGCGCGCGCGGCGATGCCCCGGGTGTAGGGGTGCTTGACGGCGCGCAGCTCGGTGGAGTAGTCGGCGGCGTCCTGCATCCAGGCGGCGGGCTCACGCCCGGTCAGCACGACCTCTGCCCCCTGTTCGGCGCGGGCGGCGGCCTCCCGCAGCAGAGCTTCCTCCACAAGGTCATTTTTGCAGGCGGCACAGGCTTCGTCCAGCACCAGCAGGTCAAAGCTGCCCTGTAAAATCGTCTGTAACGTCCGGGTGTTCGTCCGGCGTGCCTCGGCGCGCTCTGCATCGGTCATAAGCCAGGTGAATTTCGCGTTGGGGCAGGCGTAGACGGCTGCCCCGCAGCGGCGCAGCATTTCAATTTCGCCGCTGGAGCCGTCTTTTAAAAATTGCAGGATGACCACCCTGCGGCCATGGCCCAGCGCCCGCAGCGCCAGCCCCATGGCGGCGGTAGTCTTGCCCTTGCCGTCGCCCCAGTACAGATGCAGCATGGCTGTTCTCCCCTTGCAGTAAATTTCCGTCTTATTATAGCACACCCTCCGCGCCGCTTGCAAATACCGGCAAAAGAAAGAAACGGGATGCCCGCAAAAGTGACATCCCGTTTCTTTCTTTTATTGCTCAGTAGGGGCCGGGCATGCCCGGCCTGGCTGTGTAAGGAATACAAGCGCCTTTCGGTAAGCTGCGGGCCGCACGTGTGCGGCCCCTACCGCTCTGCTTCCCGTTTATTCCTCGTCCTCGGTCTTGATCGTAATGTTCCGGTCCGTCTTGGCCTCGATGCTGTTGGCGCGGACAATGTCGCGCATGTCGATGCCGGTGGCCTCCTTCATGGCCTCCATCGTCTGGGCCATCAGCACCGGCACATTGCCGGAGACACCCGACACGCCGGACGCATCGCCGCCGATGATGGACACCTTGTCGATGCTGGACAGGGGCTGCGCGACGCTCCTGGCAATTTCAGGCAGGACCTTGATCATCATTTCGGCCACAGCGGCGTCGTTGTACTGCTTGTAGGCTTCGGCCTTCTGCTTCATCGCCTCGGCCTCTGCCAGGCCCTTCTGGCGGATGGCCTCCGCCTCGGCCTTGCCGACCAGCGCGATGCCCTCGGCCTCCTGCTGCTTGGCAAACTTCGCGGCCTCGGCGGCACGCTCGGCCTCATACTTCTGGGCCTCGGCCTCCTTCTGGCGGCGGTACAGCTCGGCGTCGGCCTGCTTGCGGACCTCGGCATCCAGCTTGCGCTGCTGGACCTCGGCCTCCTGGGCGGCCAGGTCGACCATCTTCTTCTGGCGGGCGATCTCGGCATCAGCCTCGGACTCCTTGACCTCCTTGGCGCGCAGGTTCGTCTGGATCATACCGGCGGCGTTCGCGTCGGCGGCGGCCTTGTCAGCCTCGGCCTTCAGCTTGGACTTTGCCAGCTCCAGCTCGTTGTTGCGCTGGGCAATGGCGGTCTGGGCCTCGATCTCCTTCTCGTTCGCGGCCATGGCGGCGGCAGCCTTCGCGCAGGAGACGTCGCGCTCGGCCTCGGCCTTGGCGATGGAGGCACGCTTTTTCACAAGCTCCTCCTGCTCGACGCCGATGGCTTCAATAACGCCGTGGTTGTGGCCCATGGCGTCCACGGCGTCCTTGACGTCCTGCACGTTGAAGGTCACGACCTCCAAGCCCATCTTGGCCAGGTCGGGGCGTGCGTTCTCCACGACGCTGACGGCCATCTGCTTGCGGTTTGTCAGGATCTGGTCCACGGTCATCTCAGACACGATCTCACGCAGGTTGCCCTGCAGCACATCGTTGATCTTTTCATTGATGTGCGCCTCGTCCATGCCGAGGAAGTTCGAGATCGCGGACTGCTGGCGGGAATTGATGTACTTGCGGATGTCGTCATATCCGGCGTTGCGGACCTCCTCGTCCGAGACGGTGGAGTTCTCGCTGTAGACCTGGACGGTGACGACGCTGTCGAGCCAGAGGGAGACGCCCTCCTTGGTTTTAACGCCCGTTTCCGGCGTTTTCACGTCGATTTTCAAAAGGCGCATGTTCAGGCGGTCTGCGCGCTGCACAATGGGCAGCACAAAGACGCCGCGCCCGCAGACGACCTTCGGGCGGGAGAGGCCGAAGCCTGTCACGACGATGGCCTGGGTCGGCGGGGCCTTCTTGTAGCAGAGAAAGCAGAAGGCAATGACGGCCGCGGCAACAGCGGCAGCAATAATGAATCCCATACTCTTGTTCCTCCTTCAGAACACATTGGGCCGCAAAAAAAGGCGGCAGCGATAAGGGTCGTCATCAGCGGGTTTTCTTGCTGATGATGCTACCATTATAGCTGCCGCCCGTGCTCCAAAACAGGACAGGTTTCGCAAAATACAGGGTGCTATTTTGCTGTTTACAGCGCGTCCTTCGCGCTTTTACATTTGCTTGGTAGGTTTTGCTTTTTCGGCCAGCAGGCACAGCACCACGGTCAGCACCATGTCGGGCAGCGTGTAGCCCACCGGCGTGTCAACGCCCATCAGCAGGCGGTAGGCGATAAAGCCCACGAGCCAGATAACAAGGTTGCGCGCGTCGGCAGCCACGGCAAAGCGGTCCCGGTGCAAAATAAAGTGGTCTGCGATCTGCACGGCGATCATCGGCGCAAACACCGAGCCGATCAGGTACAGAAAGCCCGTGATGTCGTCCATCGGGAAAAGGATGGCCGCCGCCGTGCCGATGACCGTCACGGCAATGGCGGTCTTTTTGCCGTTGAGCTTTGCGGACAGGCTCTCGGCAGAGATGCCCGCGCTCCACGCATCGAGGAAGGTCGTCGTGACCGTGGAGAAAACCAGAATGATCAGCGCGGCAATGCCGAGCCCGGCCTTGACCATGATGACGGCAATGTCATACTCGCCGGTAAAGATGGCCGCGCCCATGCCGATGACGTACATCCAGCAGGATACCGCGCCGTAGACCAGCACGCTGACCCAGGTCGCCTGGGTCGGCTTCTCGGCGTCGCGGGTGTAGTCGCTGATGAGCGGCAGCCAGGACAGCGGCATCGCCACGGCCAGCTCCACCGCCGCACCGAAGGTCAGGCTCTCGCCGTCAATGCCGACCATGGCGTTGCCGGAGAAGAAGATGACCTTGCACAACACCAGCGTCAGAATAAACAAAGCAGCCATCGTAATTTTGTTGATCCAGCCCAAATCGGTCACGCCGACGGCGATCCACACGATAATCAGCGCACCGATGACAAGGCACCAGACCCAGCGGCCAATCGCAAAAATACCGCCGACGGCCAGTGCACCGTCATAGATCATGATGGCCGTCCAGCCGACGAGCTGCAAAACGTTCAGGAACGCAAACAGCAGGCCGCCCTTCTGGCCGAAGCTCATTTTTACGGTCTCCATAGCGCTGCGGCCCGTGCGCCCGCCGATGAGGCCCGCCAGCAGCATCATGGCGCAGCCGATGATATGGCCGAGCAGAATGGCCGCAAAGCCCTTTGCCATACCCAGCGGCGCAAAGGCGGTGCCGGTCAGGATCTCGGCCAGCGAGACGCCCGCGCCGAACCAGATCAGGCCGTTCTGAAAGGTAGAGGTCTTTTTCATTCGACAAAATCCCCCTTCAGTGCGAACATGTGGTTCATCGGGCCGGAGCCGTGGCCGAGGTCAAGCATAGCGGCCAGCGCGCCGGAAATGTACGCCTTTGCGCGCTCCACCGACGTGTCAAGGTCATAGCCCTTCGCGAGATTCGACGCAATGGCGCTGGACAGCGTGCAGCCGGTGCCGTGGGTGTTGGGGTTGTCGATGCGGCGTCCCTTGAACCACTTACCCGCGCCGTCGCGCCAAAGCAGGTCGTCGGCGTCGTTGATCTGGTGCCCGCCCTTGCAGAGCACCGCACAGCCGTACTTTTCGCTGATGGTCTGTGCGGCCCGCTCCATATCGGCGGCGTTTTGAATGGTCATGCCAGAGAGGATCTCCGCCTCGGGGATGTTCGGCGTCAGGACCTCGGCCAGCGGCAGGAGCTTTTCGCACAGCGCGGTCACGGCGTCGTCGCGCAACAGCTTTGCGCCGGATGTTGCGACCATGACGGGGTCCACGACGATGTGCTTTGCGCCGTATTCCTTCAATTTTGCCGCAATCGTTTCGATCAGCTCTGCCGAGGATACCATGCCGATCTTGACGGCATCGGGGAAGATGTCGGTAAACACTGCGTCGAGCTGCTCCGCCAGAAAATGCGGGGTCGAGTCAAAAATGTCGGTCACGCCGGTGGTGTTCTGGGCGGTCAGGGCCGTGACTGCGCACAGGGCAAAAACGCCGTTGGCGGTCATGGTCTTGATGTCTGCCTGGATACCGGCGCCTCCGCTGGAATCACTTCCGGCAATGGTCAATGCTGTTCTCATGGTGATAACTTCCTTTCCTTTTTGTATACAGCAAGGTTTTATAAAGCGGCACAAGGTGGTGCCCCCGGTGTACCGCTGTGGGATGCTTTTTTCTACAGCAACACGGCTTCGTGCAAATCTCTCACATACAGATCCGCTGCCCTTTGCAGCCCGGCCTGGTCGGTCTCGCCGTCGGCATCGTAGACGCCGATTGTGTAAAAACCCGCGGCCTTCGCGGTTTTCAGGGCGTAGAGACTGTCCTCAAAGACGAGCGTTTCCGCCGGCGCGGCGTGCAGGGCCTCGGCGGCCAGCAGGTAAATTGTCGGCTCATGCTTGCTGACGCCGACCTCTGCCGTAGTGAAAAGCCGGGTGAAATACCCGAGCAGCCCCAGCCGTTCCAGCGCCCGCGTGACGTGCTCCCGCGGGCTGGACGTGGCCGCCGCCAGCTTCACGCCGCGGGCGGTCAGGGCGGCCAGCAGCGCCGCCGCGCCGTCCTTGGCGGGGACCTCATAAAAATAGAAGTCCCGCAGCATGTCCGCAATGCCCGTGCCGACCTCGGCGGCAGACTGCGGCAGTGCATAGTGCGTGTGCAGATACTCCGCACCCTGCTCCATGCTCATCGAGAACAAAATCTCGTTGAGTCCTTCCTCCGGCGTGACGCCCAGGCTGCGCAGATACCGCGCGCCAAGGTCGTTCCAGATGCCCATGGAGTCGAGCAGCACGCCGTCCAGATCAAAAACAGCAGCCTTAGTCATGCAGCATTTTCTCCGTGGCGGCCTTCAGGTCGGCGGATGCCTGTTGGATGTTCTTTGCCGCGTAAATCGCGCTGATGACCGCGACACCGCAGATGCCGCTGCCCGCGAGCTTCGCGACATTTTCCTGCGTGATGCCGCCGATGGCGACAACGGGGATGGACACGGCCCCGCAGATGGCCTTGAGCGTCTCATAGCTCACATCGTCGGCGTCATCCTTCGAGCCTGTCGGGAACACCGCGCCGACGCCGAGGTAATCCGCGCCGTGCTTTTCGGCCAGGACGGCCTGCTCCACGGTCTGGGCGGAGACGCCCAGAATCTTGTCCGGGCCCAAAATCGCGCGGACGTCCTGCGCCTCCATATCGCTCTGGCCGACATGCACGCCGTCTGCGTTCATCTCGCGGGCGATCTCGACGTTGTCATTCACAAGGAACGGCACACCGCGCTCGCGGCAGAGCGTTTGCAGCTCCTTCGCTTCCTCGAGGAACTTACCCTCCTCCAGCGTCTTTTCGCGCAGCTGGACCATCGTCACACCGCCGTCAAGGCTTTCGCGCACAACGTCGATAAGCCTGCGCCCGTCCAGCCAGTGGCGGTCCGTGACGGCATAGAGCAGCAGATCATTTTTATCGCAGTTCATACTTGGCGCCCCCATTCAGCGTTGCACCGTCCATATTGTAGATGGCATCAATGATGCGGTTGCGGTAGGTGGAGTTGCCGTCGCCCTCGGCCATGCGGCTCCAGCCGATCTCGCCCGCCAGACCCATGGCGCAGACCGCCGCGGCGGCAGCCTCGAGCTTATTGTCGGGGTTCGCAACGACGAAGGCCGTCATCATGCCGGAGAGCTGGCAGCCCGTGCCGGTGATCTTGCCCATCTCGGGGCGTCCGTTGCGGATGACATAGCAGGCCGTGCCGTCGCTGACTAGGTCGATGGCACCGGTGACGGCGACGATAGCGCCGCTTTTGGCCGCAAAGTCCTTGACAAATTTGACGGCACTGTCCAGATTTGCGTCGGTCACGGCGTCCGCAACGTCAGCGTCAACGCCCTTCGTCGTGCCGCTGCCCAGCGCCAGCGTCTTGATCTCGGAGATATTGCCGCGGATGACGGTGAATTTGATCTTCTCCATCAGCTCGACGGCGGTATTCGTGCGCAGGGCCGACGCGCCCGCGCCGACGGGGTCGAGCAGCACGACATGGCCGAGGGCATTTGCCTTTGCGCCCGCGCGGAACATGCCCTCGATGCTGCGCTGGTTCAGCGTGCCGATGTTGATGTTCAGGCCGCCGCAGATCGACGTGATGTCCTCGACGTCCTCCGGCTCATCGGACATGATCGGGCTGCCGCCGCAGGCCAGCAGAATGTTGGCCACGTCGTTGACCGTGACATAGTTCGTGATATTGTGCACCAGCGGCACAGTGTTGCGCACATTTTCAAGACAGGTACCCAGCATAAAAAACGCTCCTTATAAGTAAAAATGCGGATACGCCTGCAGAGACATATCCGCACAAAAGCTCACAAGAAGCGCAGTGCTACGGTATCTCCCTACGTTGGCATTATCCAAATCAGGTTCAGGCAGCACCGCGGCGGCGCTGCCTTTTGGGTCAGGGCGATACAGCCCACTCTCAGCCCGCTTTACGCAAGCTCCCCTTTTGTACAAATTTACAGTAGCACAGTTTGTCGTGTTTTGCAAGGCTTTTGCTTCATTTTTTGCAAAACCACTTGACATTAAACCCGGCTTTCATGCTATGCTAGAGACAGCAGAAAGGCAAAAGTGCGGGTGCGAACCGAAGCTGCCGCTGCGGTTTCAATAGCCTTCCCCCGAGGGGGAAGGTGGCCGAGGCCCCGACCGAGGCCGGATGAGGGGCAG
>OGLJ01002450.1_pt1 | contig 11778 bp, 11 predicted proteins | sample 1572801 | NCBI WGS metagenome assembly OGLJ01 (sample SAMEA2581877, study PRJEB24529) | metagenome | biome: Human gut stool | place: China | collected 2011
TGGAGGAAACGCTGGATGTGGAGGCAAAGAGCCATATCGAGATGTTCCACCATTACTTCTTTACGCTTGCTCCCGATGACAAGTACATCCGCTATTCGATGGAGAAGGCGATGTATTTGGTCGATGAAACTGGTTTGGCGCAGTACAATACGCTGAAGGAAAAGGGCTTTTACAACAATATCATGGGTACGAGTGCCGTGTTCAGCATCTTTTGCGACAGCATCAAGTTCAACAAGGAGAAGATGGAGTTCACCTACTACGGTAGGCAAAGGATAGAGCGAAGGAGCAATATTCTGATGCGTGAATTGGTGACGGCGGGACAGGTGAAGCGCGTGCCGAGGACGGAGAACAATCCTCATGGACTGCTCATCACGAACTGGAGAACCTTGCTCAACAAGGATATTGAGCAGAAGTCGAAGTCAAACTTCTAATATCCTAGCGGTATGAGTGTAAAAGGAATCAGACGGATGCTTGTGGGCGAGGATATGCCCGACAAGAACGACCCCAAGTACAAGAAGCGGTATGAGAAGGAGGTGGCGGCAGGGCGCAAGTTTGCCAAGACCGCGAGGATAGACCGTGCGGCGGCTAAGGTGCAAGGCTTTGCCAATGCCCACAAGACGCTGTTTCTCGTCATCGTCTTCGGCTTTGTCGCCACGTGCTTCGGCATCAACATCTACAGGATGGTGCGGTATTACGGTCATCGGACGGAGGCTGCAAGTGCCATCGAGCGGCAGGAAGGGCGCATGAAGCAGATGATGAATGCAGCCCATTGCATCACTCCTCCCGTGACGCATCGAACCAACGAGGAGAATCGAGACAAGTCAGTAACATCAAAATCAGACAGCGATGAGAATAACAGATAAGATAAACTTCCGTCAGCCGAAGTACATGCTGCCAGCCATCGTGTACATCCCGTTGATTGCCACAGGCTATTTTGTCTTTGACATGTTCAATACGGAGGTGGCGGAAACGCAGGACAAGAACCTGCAGACCACCGAGTTTCTGAACCCCAACCTGCCCGGAGCGCAGATTAAGAATGGTGACGGCATCGGTGGCAAGTATGAGAACATGGCGAAGTCGTATGGTCGCATAGCAGACTATTCGGCTGTTGATAACATTGAGCGTGACAACGAAGAAGAGAAAGAAGCGTATGAATCCAAGTACACAGAAGAAGACCTTGCGGAACTCGTCCGTCAGGCAGAAGAGAAGGACGATGCAGCCGAAGTGGCCGATGCCAAGGCGCGAGAAGCGGAAGCACTCGAAGCACTCAACAAGGCACTCGCCGAAGCGAGGCTGAGAGGACAGGCGGCAGTTGCCCCCGTGGCCCAGGATACCACACAGGCTGGGCCTCCCAAGGAGCAGATTGAGGTGAAAGGTCAGATTGCCGAGGACAGCAAGGCGGTGAAGGCACTGGACGAGGAGGCCAAGGCACAGGAGGTGGTGAAGAAGGTGAAGGTGACTTCGGACTATTTCAACACCCTGACGCAGAACGAGCATGAGCCAAAGCTCATCAAGGCCATCATTGACGAGGACGTGAAGGCTACGGACGGGTCGAGGGTGCGGCTGAGACTGTTGGACGATATTGAGATTGGTGAGACCGTGGTGAAGAAAGGGTCGTACCTCTATGCCACCATGAGCGGTTTCGGTTCGCAGCGAGTGAAGGGTAGCATCAACTCCATCCTTGTGGATGACGAGCTGATAAAGGTTTCGCTTTCGCTTTATGACACGGACGGACTGGAGGGACTGTATGTCCCCGGCAGCCAGTTCCGTGAGACCACGAAAGATGTGGCGAGCGGTGCTATGCAGAGCAACATGAACATCGACCAGAGTGGAGCGAACAACAGTTTCTCGCAATGGGGAATGCAAGCCGTGACCAATGCCTACCAGAAGACAAGCAATGCCATCAGCAAGGCTATCAAGAAGAACAAAGTGAAGCTGAAGTATGGGACGTTTGTTTACCTTGTAAATGGGAAAGAGAAAAGGAAATAGACACTGCCCGACAACGGAATTGTCGGGAACGGTGGCTCATAGAGTATAAACATCAAAAAATCAACTAATATGAATTGTTTTCAGAAAATGAATGTCTGTGCATTGCTTTCGCTGAGCGTGCTTTCAGCCAAGGCGCAGACCACCTACATGGAGATGGAGCAGCTGACGGTCAACGACCAAGTGACCACCGTCATCACCGCCTCCGAACCCATCCGCTTTGTCGATATATCCACAGACAAGGTGGTGGGCGACCAACCCATCAACAACACCATCCGCCTGAAGCCGAAGGACAACGTGTATGCCGACGGTGAGGTGTTGGCGATAGTGACAATCGTGACGGAACGCTACCGCACGCAGTATGCACTGCTCTATACCACGAGGATGCAGGAGGCAGTAACCGATAAGGAAATAGAATGCTCGGAGCGCAATGCCTACAACAATCCCGCTGTAAGCCTGTCCACTGCCGACATGACCAAGTATGCACGTCAGATATGGTCATCGTCTGCCAAATACCGCAACGTGGCGACGAAGATGCACCGCATGGTAATGCGCCTGAACAACATCTACAGCGTGGGCGAATATTTCTTCATCGACTTCTCCGTGGAGAACAAGACCAACATCCGCTTCGACATCGACGAGATGCGCATCAAACTATCGGACAAGAAGCAGAGCAAGGCTACCAATGCGCAGATAGTGGAACTGACCCCATCTCTTGTGTTGGACGATGCGAAGACCTTCAAGTATGGCTATCGCAACGTGATTGTGGTGAAGAAGATGACCTTCCCCAACGACAAGGTGCTGACCATCGAGCTGTCGGAAAAACAGATAAGTGGACGCACCATCTCGCTCAGCATCGACTATGAGGATGTGCTGTCTGCCGATTCGTTTAACCATATACTGTTGGAGGAGGAATAATGAGAATTAGGAATGAGGAATTAGGAGTGAGGAATTGGCTTGTGCATACCTTACTCGTTGTCATCTGTTTTATGGCAAGCATGACTCCGGCAATGGCGCAGCAGAATAGCGACCGCATATCCTTGGGGTTCGGATGCCTGTATGAGCGAGGACTGGACGTGACGCTGTCCTACGAGTATGAGACGAAGTACCACAATGCGTGGGAGTATTTTGCAAACGGATATATCAAGTGGAACGAGTGCGCATCGTGCGGTCATGTCTGTCCTGAGAGTTTTTGGAACAACTACCGCAGTTATGGTTTCGGCTTTGCCTATAAGCCCTGTGTGGCAAGAGGACGCAACCACCATGGCAACATGCGCATAGGAGCATCGGCAGGTAGCGATACTGACAGGTTCTTGGGTGGCATCCACCTCGGCTATGAGCAAAACTATACACTCAGACACGGCTGGAAGCTCTTCTGGCAGGTGAAGACCGATGTGATGATCAAGGGTGAAGACCTGTTCAGAACGGGTATTGTCCTGGGTGTGAAACTTCCTGTAAAATGACTATGCGTATGAAGAAACTGTTTTCAATCTTGGCAGTTGCGGCAACGGTGTTGCTGACTGCCTGTGACGAGCATCAGGACTTTCCCGACACAGCCATGAAGGTCACCCATATCTTGACCACTGACGGCAAGGTGATGCCCTACGAAACCTACGAGCAATCGTGCAAGCAAGCCATTGCAGTGGTGTTCAACGTCAATCAGAGGGAAGAAATGGAGGGAAACGGATATGCCGTCTATCTGTGGGACATCGCTCCCGAAGCCTTTGCTGACAGTATCGGTGTGGAACAGGACACATCCTGTGACCTCACCGCCTACGACGGCAACAAGAACACTTTTGCCCTTTATGGCACGACCGATGTGAAGTCGCCTTTGGCTGAGCGTGTCTTCGACATGTGGCGTTACGGGCAAAGTGCCTATATCCCCAGTGTGGCACAGATGCGTCTGCTCTATCATGCCAAGGACATCATCAACCCATACATCCTGAAATGCGGCGGCACACCTATCCCCGATGAGGATGATGACTGTTGGTATTGGACTTCAACGGAGGTAGAAGGACAAGCGACCGCCAAGGCATGGCTTTACTCACTGGGAAGCGGTGCCATACAGGAGACTCCCAAGTGGCAGCCGCATAAGGCGAGACCCATCATCACGATTATGGATTAGCCCATATACAGACATCGAGTATCACCCGTATCATCATCAAAGTACAACAATTAAAAAAGAAAAAGCATGAAAAAGAATTTGTTTCTAATGTTGGGACTTGGAGCCATGCTCCTCACGTCCTGTGACCAAGACATCGTCAATGAGATTTACCTGCCCGGTGGCGGAGGTTCTGTGGTCGTGACCGACAGCACATCAACCAAGCAGCTTCAGGTATTCACCAATCTGGAGATGCTGCAACCTGCCGTTTCCACACGAGCCGTTGACAACCAGTGGGAACTCAATGATATGATTGGCATCTCTTCCACAGGGATGATCAACAATATGAAGTTCACCCGAAGCGGCGGCACGAATCAGTTTGTGTCAGCCAACAAGGTGTTTTTCACGGACACAGACACTCACACCTTCAATGCCTACTATCCCTATACGGCAAATCCTACCAACGACCTCATAGAGTTCCAAGTGCCGGAGGCAGCTGTACAGAGTGAGCAGAAGGTCAATGATTTTCTGTTTGCCAGTGGAGCGGCATCATACGCCAATCCGAGCCTTACATTGAACTTCACCCATCAGATGGTGCGTGTCATCATCAAGGTCTATACCTCACCAGAATACGGTTTCACCACCAATGATTTTGCAGGAAGCCTACTCACGTTCGTCGGTTATTTTGACAGCGGTACTTTCAACATCAAGACCGGAAAGGTAGAATGCAGTGACGAGTCGGTGACGACCTATTATTTCGGCGACCCACAAAGTGACCACATGGAATATACGCTTTATGTTCCTGCACAGGTTATGCCAGACATGACATTGCAACTCAGCAATGGGGAGAACTTCGTATTCCTCACAAACGACACGTGGAAAGCGGGTCATTCCTACAGCTATTCATTGAAGCCTGTACGCAACACCTTGGAGGTCATATCTGCAACTATTTCTCCGTGGACAGTAGAGTCTGAGAAGACCATCAACGGCTACGAATAAAACTCATAAGAGGATTGGAGGGTGTCCACCGTGGCATCCTTCATCTTTTCTCATTATCACCCAACATCATCGTAAAGTAAATGGAAGAAAGCAAAGAGTTACAGGGTTTTTACAAGATATTCAGGGCGGTGATTTATGTCTCCATCCTGATGGAGTTCTTCGCCTACGCACTGGAGCCGGAGCAGTTGGACTTCTTGGGCGGCGTAGTGACGGATATCCACACTCGCATCAAGCGGTGGATGATTTACCATGACGGCAACCTCGTGTATAGCAAGGTGGCTACGTTCCTGCTGATATGTATCACCTGTGTGGGAACGCGCAACAAGAAGCATCTGGAGTTTGACGCTCGCAGGCAGGTGCTCTATCCGCTGCTGTCGGGAGTGCTGCTGATTGTGCAGTCCGTATGGCTGTTCGGTCATTCGATAATGCCCTGTTTCTATACCCTCCGTTTGAACACTTGGCTCTATATGCTCACTTCCATCGTCGGTGTCGTATTGGTGCATATCGCCCTCGACAATATCTCTAAGTTCCTGAAGGAAGGGCTGCTGAAAGACCGCTTCAACTTCGAGAATGAGAGCTTTGAGCAATGCAGGGAGTTGCAGGAGAACAAGTACAGCGTGAACATCCCTATGCGCTATTATTACAAGGGCAAGTTCCGCAAGGGATGGGTGAACATCGTCAATCCGTTCCGTGGCACATGGGTTGTGGGTACTCCTGGTTCTGGTAAGACCTTCTCCATCATCGAGCCGTTTATCAGGCAGCACAGCGAGAAGGGCTTTGCCATGGTGGTGTACGACTATAAGTTTCCCACTCTCGCCACCAAACTCTACTATCATTACTTGAAGAACAAGAATGCCAAGGACAGCAAGATGCCCCATGGCATGAAGTTCAACATCATCAACTTTGTGGATGTGGAGTATTCGCGCCGTGTGAACCCCATCCAGTTGAAGTACATCAACAACCTTGCCGCAGCGAGCGAGACCGCCGAGACCCTGCTTGAATCCCTGCAAAAAGGCAAGAAGGAAGGCGGCGGTGGCAGCGACCAGTTCTTCCAGACCTCTGCCGTCAACTTCCTTGCCGCCTGCATCTATTTCTTCTGCAACTACGGCAAGGAGCCCTACGACAAGGACGGAAAGATGCTGATTGCCGAGCGGCGTGAAGACCCAAAGACGAAAAGGCTGATACCCACAGGACGGGTGTTCGACCATTCGGGCGCGGAGGTGCAGCCCGCTTATTGGTTGGGCAAGTACAGCGACATGCCACATATCCTATCGTTCCTCAATGAGAGTTATCAGACCATCTTCGAGGTACTTCAGACCGACAACGAGGTAGCCCCCTTGCTTGGCCCGTTCCAGACTGCCTTTGCCAACAAAGCCATGGAGCAGTTGGAAGGTATGATTGGCACGCTACGTGTCTATACCTCCCGTCTCGCCACCAAGGAATCTTACTGGATATTCCACAAGGACGGCGATGACTTCGACCTGAAGGTCAGTGACCCGAAGAATCCAAGTTATCTGCTCATTGCCAACGACCCCGAGATGGAGAGCATCATCGGTGCACTGAATGCCTTGATTCTCAACCGCCTTGTAACGAGGGTGAATACAGGACAGGGCAAGAACGTTCCTGTCAGCATCATCGTCGATGAGTTGCCGACCTTGTATTTCCACAAGATAGACCGACTGATAGGCACAGCCCGAAGCAACAAGGTGAGCGTGGCACTTGGCTTTCAGGAACTTCCGCAGTTGGAAGCCGATTATGGCAAGGTGGGTATGCAGAAAATCATCACCACCGTGGGCAATGTGGTGAGCGGTTCGGCAAGAGCCAAGGAAACCCTCGAATGGCTGTCGAGTGACATCTTCGGTAAAGTAGTGCAACTCAAAAAGGGCGTGACCATCGACCGTGACAAGACCTCCATCAACCTCAATGAGAATATGGACAGCCTGGTGCCTGCAAGCAAAATCTCCGATATGCCCACAGGTTGGATATGTGGACAGACCGCCCGTGACTTCGTAGTCACCAAGACCGGGATGAACGGAAGCATGAACATCCAGGAGAGCGAGGAGTTCAAGACATCCAAGTTCTACTGCAAGACCGACTTCGATATGACGGAAATAAAGAAGGAGGAATCGGAGTATGTCCCTCTCCCTAAGTTCTATAAGTTCAAGTCGAAAGAAGAGCGAGAGCGCATCCTCTACAAGAACTTCGTTCAGGTTGGGGAGGACGTGAAAGCCATGATTAAAGAGATTCAGCAGTTCCGCACTATGATGTAGTGATATTGATTAGAGTGCGGTGAGACATCGCACCTCCTATATAAAATAATGTAATGAGAAGATACATCATCGTACTATTGAGCATGTTGGCCATCTGTAGCGTGCCCTGTCAAAGCCAAACCATTGACAGGGCACTGTTTGAACGGATGGTAGCCATTACCAAACACTTCGAGGGTTGGCACGACCCAAAGACCACACCGGGCTATGTGGGCTATGGTCACCAGCTACAGAAGGGAGAGCGTTTCCCGAAAACACTGACACGTCAGCGTGCAGATTTGCTGTTACGGACAGACCTCCTCCGGCACCTGCGCCTATATGCCCGTTATGGCAGGGATGCTTATCTGCTTGCCACCCTCTCGTACCAGATTGGACCAGCCAAGTTGTTAGGCAATGGACGATACCCGAAAGCGTCCCTGCTCACCCGATTGGAACGTGGCGACAGGGACATCCTGCCACTCTATCTGAGCTATTGCAAATGGAGGGGAAAAGCAGTGGCATCCATTAGGAAACGGAGGTGGGTGGAATATCAGCTGTTGTATGCCGAGCGGTGAGGCACCATCCCTCCTATACCTGTTTGTCTGTCACTTATATTATATATAAAGGTAATAATTGCAATTTCAATGTTAAAGTCAGAGCATTATGGCATCCATCAAATTAAAGTTCAGAACATCATCTGTTCAAGAGAAAGAGGGTCGCCTGTATTATCAGGTGATACACAATCGTGTGGCACGTCAGATCCATACAGAGTACAGAATCTATTCCTCAGAGTGGGATGCGGACCATTCAAACATCATTTTGCCAACTTCCGTCACTCCACAACGTCAAGCCTATCTTCTTTCCTTGAAAGATACATTGGATGCTGACAGGAAGAAACTGCTGTTGGTCATTGCACGGTTGGACAAGGAAGGGCAGTCATATACAGCAGACACCGTCGTTGACAACTTCCATGAGGGAAAAGAATTACATGGCATTATCGGCTATACGCTGGAGTTGAACGAAAAACTGAGACGCATCGGCAAGAAGCGGATGGTAGCAAGGTACAAAACCACCCTCAACAGCCTCCAGCGTTACCTGAAAGGAGGCGATGTGCCATTGGAGGAAGTCGATGGGACAACGATACAAGGCTATGAACAGTGGCTGAAAGACAGCGGACTGTGCCGCAACACCACCTCTTTCTACATCCGCAACCTGCGCACCATCTACAATCATGCCGTAGATGACGGACTGGTCATCTCTTCCTCACCGTTCAAGCATGTATATACCGGCATCGACAAGACCGTCAAGCGGGCACTCCCCTTGGAAATCATCAAGCAACTGAAAGAGCTGGACTTGAGTCTGAACCCCCGTTTGGAGCTTGCAAGGGATATGTTCCTGTTCAGTTTCTATACCCGTGGGATGTCGTTCATCGATATGGCACAACTTACACCAAGCAATCTGCATGGCAGTACGCTCATTTACCGCCGTCAGAAGACCTCACAACAGTTGCACATCAAATGGGAACCTGCCATGCAGGAGATAGTGGCGAAGTACAAAACAGATGATTCTCCCTACCTGCTCCCTATAGCAAAAGGAGAGGGAGCCATATTCTGGAGACAGTACAAGAATGCCTATAGCCGTATCACCAAGCAGTTGAAGAAAATCGGAGAAATGATAGGCCTGTCCACCTACGTAGCCCGCCACTCCTGGGCAAGCATAGCCAAGAGCAAGAACGTGCCCGTATCTACTATCAGCGAGGCATTGGGGCATGACTCCGAGAAAACCACACAGATATACCTCTCCTCATTGGACACCTCTGTCGTTGACAACGCCAACAATCTCATCATCAATTCTCTTTAGGAGGTGCAGCGTCTCACTGCACCTTTATTTCAATATTTATAACTATTGTATTGCGGTGTGATACCGCAACTATAATAAAAAAGTCGGGGATTGTTGAGCAAAAAGGTGTTTCTCTCTTTAAGAGAAACTCTTCGGGATGCAAAAATATGAAAATAACTCCAATTCACCAAATTATATAGCGACTTTTTTACAAAAATGCTAAAATTTGTTGATTTCCGTCAAGCAATTGTTGAGCAAATATGTCTTTTACGATAAAATGATACCTCAATATCAACTGTTTAGCAAAACGATATTTCTCTTAAAGAGAGAAACATCTTTTGCATACCTTTTCCGACCGAATTTTTATGTCGTAAAGAGGGGCTTTGCAGGGGGTGGACTCAGAAAGATGAGAATAGATGACTATTGTAGTTGAAACACATAGAAAGTTGCTGATATACAGACCGATACGCATATCGGGATGAACCATGAGTACGTTCTTTTCTCGAAAAACACATGTCAAAACAGTATGGTGAATGTATTGGACAAGGATAAGATACTGTGGTATGTCATGCGGGCCTACAAGAACGAGAATACTGCCGAAGATCGGCTCTCTAATGAAACGTATGGCTTAGAGTATTTCATACCCAAGCAGAAAGTCCTTCGCACTGTCAAGGGCAAGAAAGTCTTTTTCAAGGAAATATATATCGAAACCGAACGAATTATCATTCGAAATTTCAAACAGAAGGATGCCGAAGGGTTGTTGGAGTATCTTTCCCATCCGCGTGTGAATTGCTTTGCCGGAGACCGCCTTTGTTCCAGAGAGGCGGCATGGGCATATATGCAGTATTCCCCGAAAGACATGCTGCGCTATGCGGTGAGTCTGAAAAAAGATGACCCTAAAATCCGCAACTATCATTCAATACACGATTAAGGGTAGATTTATGAATCGTTAGTAGCAGCTTTCAGTAAAAAGCAACAGCACAACATCAATATGTAGCCACCATCCCCTTACCCCACGATGCGACTTGAGGTAATACGCAGATTCTAACCGGAAAGAAAGGATTCTTATCCGAATTCTGTTTTGAAGGGTTTTGCATAAGCGCGGTTTTCAGTATAGATATTCAGCACGTATTGCCTTGCTGTCATGATCCACTTGGCAGGTACGGAGATGAATCTGAAGACAAAAGCCTTTATGCGACTCGTTTTCTTGAGCCCAAAAGCCTTGGTGTCAAGCCTGCTCATGATGGTCTTGTAGAAATTGTGTATCAATGCAGTAAGCAGAAGAAAGACAGTATTCTCCGCCATGAATGACTTGGGGAGCCTGCTCCAACCGAATCCGTTGTTCATGTCGTCAAAGATACGTTCCTTGCCGCCACGCAGATTGTAGAATTCAACAATGTCCCTTGTCGATGACTTGTAATCGTTGGTCAGAATACAACGGTAAGTGTATTCGCCTTCCCACAGGTCAAGGTCGCCACTGTTGCGTCTTTGTCTCTGGATGACAAGACGATAGCACTTGCCTTCCCATTTCTCAACGAGAATGGAATTGAGTTCGAACTGGATGCCGTTAATCTCCTCCGTCTTCCATCCTCTCAGAGCAAAGATGTCATTGTAGAGCGAACTGCATCGGTTGGCACGGATGTAGAAATGTTTGCAATGCTTCTCTATCTCACTGACGATTTCCTTCGAGCAGGAACCGCAGTCTGCCCTGAAGCGATTTACACGGATGTTCTGGGATTCCAGAAGAGCGAAGAATCTCTTATGGGTGTCTGCCTGATGAAAACGCACATTCGTGTTACCATCGCTGTTCTCGATATAGACTATCTTGTCACCGATAACATATACGCCAGGCCTGTAGCCGAGGAACTTTTTGTAGGTCGGTTTTGCATCATACTTCTCCGTTTCAAGGAACTGATGGTCAAAGTCAACATCGTATTCCTCAATTTCCTTCAACTCGCCTGTAGAAACCAAAGCGTTTATAAGCAATGTGTTGAGTTTGTCTGCAGTATTGAAATCATAGGTCTTGCCTTGGTCGGAAGTATAGGAGATGTTTTCCTGTGTCAGTTCCTTGATGGCTCTGAGGATGGTATCAGAGCTGCATGTACGAAGGGTAGGATGATACGAGAGATGGCGCATCAGTTGTGACGTTACATCTTCCACGCATGAGCCGCCACAGAAATAAACGCTCATCAGCGAACGGACTATCTCGCTGAACTGATATCCGAAGATACTGCTGCATCTCTGACCCAGTGTTGAGTCGATAACGGGTGAAAGCATGGAGTCAAATTTCTCCATGATTGAAAAAATTCCTCCAAAAGGTGTGAGTTTCTCAGATTTAATTTGTATTTTTGCCATGTCATATTAGAGTTTTGCTTGTTTTCTTTTTGCAACACTAAGATAAGTGAAAATTCTGACATGGCAAAATCCTGAGCAACTTTTTGTTGCTCAGGAACTTATAAATAAAGTTAAATTATAGTGTTGCGGAATTAAGGAAAGTTAAAAAATCCTCCAACTTTTGTTAGATATATTTTTTTTGTGTAATTTTGTAATCATTATGCGGCAGTAATAATATACATATTAATACGAGTTAGTAATCCTGTAGTTCTC
>OGLJ01002455.1_pt1 | contig 11771 bp, 5 predicted proteins | sample 1572801 | NCBI WGS metagenome assembly OGLJ01 (sample SAMEA2581877, study PRJEB24529) | metagenome | biome: Human gut stool | place: China | collected 2011
ATACACCGCTGTTAGTTATTTATGGACGCCCAAGCTAAAATAAATAGCGCAAGCATTTCAAATTAATAATAAAGATTATGTTTAATATATAATACTAATATTCTTCTTGCATAATTAAAGCCAACTTCTTAGGTCTACCCATATCTTTTGGCGGTTCTGCCCCAGTGTGTACGGAGTGGCGTGTAGCCTTTATTGCGGGTTAAACGTCCCCAGTCCTCTGCGGTGCTTACGGTATGTGTACTTAATCATATAAAATAAACCCTAAAAGTTTTTTGTCTAACTTTTAGGGCTCACTTCAAAAAGCTGTTTTTTAAGTTTATACTTTACATCAGCTTTTCAATTTCTTCAAATTCTGGTCCCATATCTAAATTATAATATACTCTGTAAAGACCATTCAACCATAAATCCTTTTGGTCAGGTTTTAATTCTCTTGCTTTTTCATAGCAAGGTTTTGCATTTTCATAGAAAGCTTTCAAAGTAATCTGATCTTCTTTATATTTAGGGTCATTAACGTCAGTAGTAGCTTTTTCTGAGAAGTCTTGAGCTTGGAGACAGTAGATCAGTCCTAAATTGGAATAAGCTTCTGCATAAGTAGGATCTACTTCAATTGTCTTTTTGTAGTATTCAATAGCCTTATCATAATCCTTCATATTATGGTAAAGATATCCTTTTACGTATAGATAGAATGTATTATTGGGGTCTTTAGCTAACATTTCATCAGCGAATTGCATGGCTTCATCGTATTTATTGTTATTGCTATAATAATCAATTAAATGACCGAAGAAGAATGAATGCTGAGGGTATTTTTGCAAACCTTCTTTCAATGAAGCAATCCACTTAACAGTATCGCCTTGTGCTTTTAAAGCTGTAGAGATGAACTCCATAGCATACTGACCTACTTCTTTGTCGTTCTGTGCATAAGGAGCATATTTCAGAACACTGGGATAATCCTCCATCTTTGCTGCTGCCAAGCTTGCATAATAAGCAATTTGAGCTAAGAGTGTATCTGTCTGCAAGAAGTCTTCCTTTTCAAACATCGGATTCTGAGCAATTTCAATATAAGTTCCAAAGAAATCTAATGCCTCTTTGTTCTTCTCTAAGTTATAATATTGAATACCGCCATTGATCAAGTTTGGGCGTTCTGCTACAATAGCAGCAGCATTGGGTTTTCTGTACTTGTTCTTGATTTTTCCCTTTTCATTTGGAACCTGTGCAAGTTCATCGCATTTAAGGTAGTATTTGCACATATTCAATGCGCTATTATATACCTTAAGAGTATCATAAGGTTTTCTTAAATAGGCATTTTCCATCTGTTTTTCATTAATCCTTTTCTGAATAAAACCTGCTACATCCCAAGTATCGGCATTATCCTTTGTTTCAGGATTAGTCAAGGCTTGATTGATGAGCTGCTCGGCCTTATTAAAGTCCGGATTCACTTCATTTGCAATGCTTTTAGCTTCTTTCACAGTCTTTTCTTGAGCGAAAGTGAAGCCTGCAGCGAGCAATAAAATCACTGAAAATAATACTCTTTTCATGATAGTTGTAAAATTAAAATTAATATTATGTCTATTCTTCATCTTCATTATTGACTTTATTATCAGAGTTATAGTCTTCCTCCTCTCCTTCTACTTCATTTATAGTAGGCGGAATTGGAGAATTTTCATCATCAACAGGAATTTCATCTTCCATACTTTCTGATGTAACCTTACATACTGAACCGATCTCATCGTTTCTCTTTTCAAGATTGATCAGACGAACACCTTGGGTAGCACGACCCATAATACGGACATCAGCAACTTTCAGACGAATGGTAATACCAGATTTATTGATAATCATCAAGTCATTATCATCTGTTACAGACTTAATTGTTACCAATTTACCTGTTTTATCGGTGATATTCATCGTCTTAACACCCTTACCGCCACGATTAGTCTTACGGTAGTCTTCGATATCAGAACGTTTGCCATAGCCTTGTTCAGAAACTACCATAATGGTTTCTGCTTCAGGATCTTTGATGCAAATCATTCCAACAACTTCATCTTGCCCGTCTTCGTCAAGCGTCATACCACGCACACCAGTTGCAGTACGTCCCATAACGCGTACAGCACTTTCGTGGAAGCGAATGGCACGTCCATTACGATTGGCAATGATAATTTCGTTGTCACCGTTGGTCATACGTACTTCGATAACGCGGTCGTCCTCACGGATAGTAATAGCGTTTACACCATTCTGGCGAGGGCGGGAATACTGTTCAAGTAATGTCTTCTTAATAACACCATTCTTGGTACAGAATAAGACATAATGACTGTTGATGAAGTCTGTGTCAGAAAGGTTCTTCACACGCAGATATGCATTTACAGCATCGTCTGAATCAATATTCAGCAAGTTTTGGATGGCACGTCCCTTGGAATTCTTGGTACCTTCGGGGATTTCATATACTTTGAGCCAATAGCACTTACCCTTTTGAGTAAAGAACATCATGATATTGTGCATGGTTGCCGGATATATGTGTTCAATGAAGTCTGCATCGCGGGTATCTGTACCCTTGGAGCCTACTCCACCACGGTTTTGAGCACGGAACTCACTCAACGGAGTACGTTTAATATAGCCCATATGAGAAATGGTGATAATCATTTCGTCATCTGCATAGAAATCTTCCGGATTGAATTCTTCGGATGAGTAAACAATCTCAGAACGACGTTCATCTCCGTATTTTGCTTTTACTTCAATTAATTCATCAGTAATAACTTTGCGGCAAAGTTCGTCATTCGAAAGAATTTCTTCGTAATAAGCAATCATCTTCATTACTTCTTCATATTCAGCATGAAGCTGATCCTGCATCAGTCCGGTCAATTGGCGCAAACGCATTTCTACGATGGCACGAGACTGAATTTCTGTTAATTGGAAGCGTTCTATCAAGCCGGCAATAGCATCATTAGGTGTCTTTGCAGCACGGATGATACGGATTACTTCATCGATATTATCTGATGCTATGATTAATCCTTCCAATATATGAGCGCGTTCTTTAGCCTTACGCAAGTCATATTGAGTACGACGGATAACTACCTCATGGCGATGTTCTACGAAGTACTTAATCATGTCTTTCAGATTCAGCAAACGAGGACGTCCGTGTACCAATGCTACGTTGTTCACACTAAAAGAAGTCTGTAACAACGTCATTTTATAGAGCTTATTCAAGACTACGCTGGCGTTGGCATCACGTTTGATATCAATCACGATACGCATACCTTCACGGTCAGACTCATCATTAGCATTGGAGATACCTTCTATCTTCTTATCATTGGCTAAATCAGCGATATTCTTGATCAGTTCCGCCTTATTGACACCATACGGGATTTCCGTGATGACAATTTTGTCATGTGTAGAACTGGTTTCAATTTCTGCTCTTGCACGCATGATAACGCGACCGCGACCTGTAAGATATGCCTCGCGTACGCCACTCATACCATATATATATCCTCCTGTTGGGAAATCGGGAGCTTTCACATAGTTCATCAACTCCTCTATCTCGATATCGTTGTTCTCGATGTATGCGATGCAAGCATCAATAACCTCTGAAAGGTTGTGGGTAGGCATATTGGTTGCCATACCTACAGCAATACCAGATGCACCGTTTACCAAAAGGTTTGGAATACGGGTAGGCATAACGGTAGGCTCCTGCAAAGAATCGTCGAAGTTGCTCTGCATATCAACGGTTTCTTTGTCGAGGTCTTGCATCATATCTTCACCAATCTTGCGCAAGCGACACTCGGTGTAACGCATAGCTGCTGCGCTATCGCCGTCTACCGAACCATAGTTACCCTGGCCATCTACCACCATGTAACGCATTGCCCAAGGCTGTGCCATACGAACTAATGCACCGTAAACGGAAGAGTCACCATGCGGGTGATACTTACCCAATACTTCACCTACAACTCTGGCTGATTTTTTATAAGGTTTATCAGACGTATTTCCCAGTCCCATCATTCCGAAGAGAATTCTACGGTGGACAGGCTTAAAACCATCTCTAACATCCGGAAGGGCACGCGAAACGATGACCGACATGGAGTAGTCAATGTACGATGACTTCATTTCCTCCTCGATGTTAATCTTTATAATTCTGTCTTGTTCAAGCATTTAAAAAGATTATTAATTATACATACTTTGGTTCATGAAAAACCACGCTAAAGTACTGCTTTTTTACGATATACAAAAGTTTTCGCCCATAAACTTTATTTCAGAACTATTCTCTCACCTACTTTGTTCTTATAATATATAAATAAGGTATTAATAAGGAGCTTTTTCCCAAGAATGAAAGCACTTTAGTATGATACTGGTGAACGGATATTAAACTGTGGCACGGGTTTTGTATATAAATAATAAATAAAACGATGAAATACGTACTGGAAATTATAAATGCGTATCTTTGTATTAAGTAACACCTTAGAATAAGGAAGGAGAATATTAAGTATGAATAATCAGTTTTCACAAAGAGTTTCTGACATTATCACTTACAGCAAGGAGGAAGCTAACCGGCTGAAGAATAGATATATCGGTCCGGAGCATCTTCTACTCGGCATGTTGCGAGACGGCGGAGGGAAAGCTATAGAAATATTGCAGAAACTGGATATAGACCTAAACAGGGTTAAGAAACGGCTGGAAGGTTTTTTAAAAGAGATTGAAGATGATAACTTGTTGCCCGATGCAGACATTCCATTGTCTCCGATGGCAGCTAAGATATTGAAAATGTGTATACTCGAGGCTCGTCTGCTGAAGAGTGCCACTGCTGATACTGAACATGTATTGCTGGCTATCTTGAAAGACGGTAATAATTTGGCCGCTACGGTATTGGAAGAAAATAATATAGATTATAAGTCAGTGTTCGAACAGCTTTCTATGAAAGCCAGCCCTAACGCAGGTATGGGATTTACGGAGGATGATGACGAGGAAGAAGATGAAATGAATATGTCTTCACGTTCTTCTCAAAGTGGTAGTTCACAGTCTTCTACGCAAACAGCGTCTAAGAAACCATCCAATGATACTCCGGTATTGGATAACTTTGGTATGGATATGACCCGGGCTGCGGAAGAAGGTAGACTGGATCCTGTGGTAGGTCGTGAACGTGAAATCGAGCGGTTGGCTCAGATATTGAGCCGTCGTAAGAAGAATAATCCGGTATTGATAGGTGAACCTGGTGTAGGTAAATCAGCCATTGTAGAAGGATTAGCATTACGTATCGTTCAGAAGAAAGTATCCCGTATTCTGTTTGATAAACGTGTGGTAATGCTTGATATGGCTTCTGTAGTAGCCGGAACCAAGTATCGCGGACAGTTTGAGGAACGTATTCGTTCTATCATTAATGAGTTGCAGAAGAATCCGAACGTAATTCTGTTTATTGACGAGATTCACACGATTGTGGGTGCCGGAGCAGCTGCCGGTTCTATGGATGCTGCCAATATGCTGAAACCTGCATTGGCACGTGGTGAAATACAATGTATAGGTGCCACTACCCTTGATGAATACCGGAAGAATATAGAAAAAGACGGTGCTTTGGAACGCCGTTTCCAGAAAGTGATTGTTGAACCGACCACCGCTGAGGAAACGCTCCAGATATTGAAGAATATCAAAGAGAAGTATGAAGACCATCATAATGTGACTTATACGGATGAAGCGCTGGAAGCATGTGTCAAGTTGACAGACCGCTACATTACTGACCGTAATTTCCCGGATAAGGCTATTGATGCTTTGGACGAAGCCGGTTCGCGCGTCCATCTGACAAACATTACTGTTCCGAAAGAGATTGAAGAACAGGAGAAACTGATTGAAGAAGCCCGCCAACAAAAGGCGGATGCAGTGAAATCGCAAAATTTCGAACTTGCTGCCAGCTTCCGTGATCACGAGAAAGAGTTTTCTGCTCGTCTGGAAGAGATGAAGGCTGAATGGGAAGCTCGCTTAAAAGATGATCGCCAGATAGTTGGTGAGGAGGAAATTGCGAATGTGGTTTCTATGATGTCCGGTGTGCCTGTACAGCGTATGGCGCAGGCTGAAGGTATCAAGTTGGCGGGTATGAAAGAAGAGTTGCAAGCTAAAGTTATAGCTCAGGACCCGGCTATTGAAAAGGTGACGAAAGCAATTCTGCGTAGTCGTGTAGGATTGAAAGATCCTAACCGTCCTATCGGAACATTCTTGTTTCTGGGGCCTACGGGTGTGGGTAAAACTCACTTGGCGAAACAGTTGGCGAAATATATGTTTGGCTCTGCCGATGCGCTGATACGTGTGGATATGAGTGAATATATGGAGAAGTTTACCGTTTCTCGTCTTGTTGGCGCACCTCCGGGATACGTAGGATACGAAGAAGGCGGACAGTTGACAGAGAAAGTGCGCCGTAAACCTTACTCTATCGTATTGTTGGACGAGATTGAGAAAGCTCACCCGGATGTATTCAACATCTTGTTACAACTGATGGATGAAGGTCGTCTGACTGACAGTTATGGCAGAACTGTAGACTTCAAGAATACAGTGGTTATCATGACTTCAAACATTGGTACACGTCAATTGAAAGACTTCGGTCGTGGTGTAGGTTTTACCGCCCAGAATCGTACGGATGATAAAGAATATTCACGTGGCGTGATACAAAAGGCTTTGAATAAGTCGTTTGCCCCTGAGTTTCTGAACCGTGTCGACGAGATTATTACTTTCGACCAGCTTTCGCTGGATGCTATCGAAAAGATTATCGATATCGAGTTGAAAGGCTTGTATGAGCGCGTAGAATCTCTTGGATATAAGCTTGTTATTGATGATAAAGCCAAGACATTCATGGCATCTAAAGGATACGATGTGCAGTTTGGTGCCCGCCCGTTGAAGCGTGCCATCCAGACTTATTTGGAAGATGGACTTTCGGAATTGATTATTTCTTCCGAATTGCAGACGAGTGATACGATTTCTGTCTCTTTGAACGAAGAAAAAGGAGAACTGGACATCAAGAAAGCATAAAAATGAAGTCTTCTTAGAAGATGATAAACAGTCAAAATGTCAGTCCTTATGGGCTGGCATTTTTTTTGCATTATACTTGCCAAACGATTAAATATATAAACTTAAAAATATAAATCATAAGTAGTATGCAAAAAGGAAATATTGGGGTAACTACCGAAAACATTTTCCCCGTTATCAAAAAGTTCTTGTACAGCGATCATGAAATTTTTCTCCGTGAGTTGGTTTCTAATGCCGTAGATGCTACGCAGAAGTTGAAAACCTTAGTCTCTATTGGCGAGTTTAAAGGTGAGGTTGGCGATTTGACCGTACATGTGTCTTTAGGAAAAGATACAATTACTGTTTCAGACCGTGGTATTGGTTTGACTGCCGAAGAAATCGACAAATATATCAACCAAATTGCTTTTTCAGGTGCCAACGATTTCCTGGAGAAGTATAAGAATGATGCTAATGCAATTATCGGTCACTTCGGTTTAGGCTTTTATTCAGCTTTCATGGTAGCTAAGAAAGTGGAAATTATCACGAAATCCCATAAAGAAGGTGCTCAAGCAGTGAAATGGAGTTGCGATGGCAGTCCGGAGTTCACCATTGAGAACATTGATAAAGCTGACCGTGGTACAGATATAGTACTTTACATTGACGATGAAAGTAAAGAATTCCTGGAAGAGGCCCGCATTTCTTCTCTGTTGAAGAAATATTGTAGTTTCCTTCCCATACCTATTGCTTTTGGTAAGAAGAAAGACTGGAAAGATGGAAAACAGGTTGAAACAGGCGAAGATAATATCATCAATGACAGTAATCCGTTGTGGACATTGAAACCCAGCGAACTGAAGGATGAAGATTATAAGAAGTTCTATCGTGACCTGTATCCGATGTCTGATGAACCTTTGTTCTGGATACATCTGAACGTAGATTATCCGTTCCATCTGACAGGTATCCTTTACTTCCCGAAAGTAAAGAGTAATATCGAATTGAATAAGAATAAGATACAGCTTTATAGTAACCAGGTATACGTTACGGATTCAGTAGAAGGTATCGTACCTGACTTTCTGACACTGTTGCATGGTGTGCTCGATTCTCCGGATATTCCGTTGAATGTATCCCGTTCTTATCTACAGAGCGACTCTAACGTGAAGAAGATTTCGACATATATCACGAAGAAAGTATCTGATCGTCTGCAATCTATCTTTAAAAACGATCGCAAACAGTTCGAGGAAAAGTGGAATGACCTGAAGATTTTCATCAATTACGGAATGCTTACTCAGGAAGACTTCTATGACAGAGCAAAAGATTTTGCCCTTTTCACCGATACGGATGGTAAATGCTATACATTTGAAGAGTATCAGAAGTTGATTAAAGATAATCAGACTGATAAAGATAGCAATTTGATCTATCTGTATGCTAATCATAAAGATGAGCAATTCAGCTACATCGAGGCTGCTAAGAATAAGGGATACAATGTGTTGCTGATGGATGGTCAACTGGACATTGCTGTAGTAAGCATGTTGGAGCAAAAGTTTGAGAAATCTCGCTTTACCCGTGTAGATAGTGATGTTATCGATAATCTGATTATCAAAGAAGATAAGAAAGGTGAAACTCTGGAAGCAGGCAAACAAGAAGCTCTTTCTGCTGTGTTCAAGAGCCAGTTGCCTAAGCTGGAAAAGGTTGAGTTTAATATCACTGCGCAGGCTTTGGGTGAAAACTCTTCTCCTGTGATGATTACTCAAAGCGAATATATGCGCCGTATGAAAGAAATGGCTAATATTCAGGCAGGTATGAGTTTCTATGGAGAAATGCCTGATATGTTCAACCTTGTGCTGAATTCAGATCATAAACTGGTGAAAGAAGTTCTTGCAGACGAAGAAAAAGAATGCGACTCTGTTGTAGCTCCTATTCAGCAAGAAATGAATGACGTAGACAAACGTCGTAATGAACTGAAAGATAAACAAAAAGGTAAGAAAGACGAAGAAATTTCTACTGCTGAAAAGGACGAAGTGAACGGATTGGATCAGAAGTGGGAAGAACTGAAAACAAAGAAAGACGAAGTATTTGCCGGATATGCAGCTAAAAATAAAGTTGTCCGCCAATTGATTGACCTGGCATTGCTGCAAAATGGCATGCTGAAAGGTGAAGCTTTGAATAACTTTGTGAAGAGAAGCATCGAGCTAATCTAAATACGCCCTTTATTCACAATCTATATGCCGGGAGCATTGCAACTTTTATAAGAGTTGTAATGCTCCTTTTTTCGTATATTTTGTGTGGGAACGCTTGTTTTTTAGCGTTGGATACGTCCAATTTCGAAACAATTGCATATATTTGAGCTTTGATAATAATATATTTTCAGCTCGGAACTTTGAAGTATGAAAAGAATTCTTTTGCTTTTATCGTTTTGTTTCTTGTTGCTGCCCATGTTGCATGCCCAAAAAGTTGGACTTGTATTGAGTGGTGGTGGTGCGAAAGGTATGACGCATATCGGCATCATTCGGGCTTTGGAAGAAAACAATATCCCTATCGATTATATTACCGGTACATCCATGGGAGCCATTATCGGTTCGTTGTATGCCATGGGATACTCTCCCGATGATATGGAGGCTTTGCTGCGTTCAGAAGACTTTAAACGCTGGTATTCGGGAAAAGTAGAGCCTAAATACGCCTATTATTTTAAGAAAAGTATCCCCACGCCGGAATTTTTTAATATCCGCTTTGACTTTAAGGACTCCTTGAATGTCAAACCGCAATTGCCGACCAGTATGGTTAACCCCATTCAGATGAATCTGGTGTTTGTGGAGCTGTTTGCCCGTGCTACGGCTGCTTGTGACGGTGATTTTGATAGGCTGTTTGTTCCTTTCCGCTGTATTGCTTCTGATGTATACAATAAACGGCAAATAGTGTTAGGGAAAGGTGACCTGGGAGATGCTGTCCGTGCTTCCATGAGTTTCCCGTTTGTTTTTAAGCCTATTGAGATAGATAGTGTGCTGGCTTATGATGGTGGTATTTACAATAACTTTCCAACGGATGTAATGCGGGATGATTTTCATCCGGATATTATCATTGGTAGTGTGGTGGCCGCCAATCCATCCAAGCCTAAAGAAAATGACCTTATGAGTCAGATTGAGAACATGGTGATGCAGAAGACGGACTATTCTATTCCGGATTCTGTCGGCATCCTCATGACATTCAAGTATGATGATGTGAACTTACTTGATTTCGACCGTCTTCAGGAACTCCATGATATAGGTTACAATCGCACTCTTAGTCTGATGGATTCTATAAAGGGGCGTATTCATCGTAGGGTGAATGCAGATAATGTGCGTTTACGCCGTCTGGTTTATCGCAGTAATCTGCCGCAACTCTATTTCCAGAAAATTTATATTGATGGAGCTAACTCACAGCAACAGGCTTATATTCAGAAGGAATTTCATGATGAAGAAGATGAGCCATTCACTTACGAAGAGCTGAAGCGTGGATATTTTCGTTTGCTTGCGGATAATATGATCTCTGAAATAATACCGAAGGCAGTATTCAATGAAGAGACCGATATGTACGATTTGCATCTGAAAGTAAAGATGGAGGATAATTTCTCTGTCCGCTTGGGGGGTAGTGTGTCTACGACGAGTTCCAATCAGATATATCTGGGCCTGGGCTATCAGAACTTAAATTATTATGCCAAAGAGTTTACGTTTGATGGCCAATTGGGTAAAGTTTATAATAATGCCCAACTGATGGCGCGTATAGATTTGCCTACTCATATTCCTACTTCATATCGGCTTATTGCGTCTATCAGTACTTTTGATTATTACAAGAAAGAGAAACTGTTTTCTAAAAACGATAAACCTTCCTTTAATTCAAAGGATGAACGATTTCTGAAGTTGATTATCGCTTTACCATTCTTAGCGAATAAACGGGCTGAATTTGGCTTTGGTATTGGAAAATTGCAAGATAACTATTTTCAATCTAGTGTGATAAACTTTGAAGAAGACCGTTCGGACAGGAGTTTATACAGGCTTATAGGCGGTTCTATTAGCTTTTATGGAAGTACACTGAATTCCCGTCAATACGCTACAAAAGGGTATAACGAGAAATTGATAGCCCAGATTTTTACGGGAAAAGAAAGATATAAGCCTGGAAATCCGGCAGAACAGCCTGTTACACAGGAACGGCAATCATGGTTACAGATTTCTTATATGAAAGAAGCATATCATAGTATGGCGCCTAAATTTGTTTTGGGATGGATGGCGGAAGCGCTGTATTCATCGAGGAATTTCTCGGAGAATTTTACGGCGACAATGATGCAGGCTGCAGAGTTTTCGCCGACTCCGCATAGTAAGCTGATGTATAATGAGGCTTTCCGCGCTAATCAGTTTCTGGCTGCCGGTATCAAGCCTATGTTTATTTTCAATGATATGTTTCATCTGAGAGGAGAATTTTATGGATTTATGCCTATTTTCCCTATCGAGAAGAATACGCAAAACAAAGCATTTTATGGAAAAGCTTTCTCAAAGGTAGAATATATGGGAGAAGTTTCTGTTATTTGCCAATTACCTTTTGGAGCGATCTCTGCTTATGTAAATCATTATAGCTCACCGAGAAGGGAGTGGAATGTGGGGTTGAGTATCGGCTGGCAACTGTTTAATTACCGTTTCATCGAATAATTTTCTTCAAAAAAAGTTTGTGGAATACTTGCAGTTTCGGAAAAAGTCCGTATCTTTGCACCCGTTAAACAAAAAGGCCGCGTAGCTCAACTGAATAGAGTAGCTGACTACGGATCAGCCGGTTACAGG
>OGLJ01002466.1_pt1 | contig 11744 bp, 12 predicted proteins | sample 1572801 | NCBI WGS metagenome assembly OGLJ01 (sample SAMEA2581877, study PRJEB24529) | metagenome | biome: Human gut stool | place: China | collected 2011
ATCGACAAGCCGGACGGCGTGTCGATCCAGGACTGTGAGAATTTCAGCCGGGCGCTCGATCCGATCCTCGACGAGGCTGACCCCATTCCCGACAGCTATGTGTTCGAGGTGTCGTCCGCGGGTGCGGAGCGGCAGCTCAAACGGCCGAGCGATTTTGCGCGCTTTCTCGGAGCGCAGGTCGAGGTGCGGCTCTATCAGCCGGTGGACGGCAGCAAGGTGCACATCGGCACGCTCGAGCAGTATGACAACGGCGACGTGACCGTCTCGGACGGCAGGAACAGCCGTGTCTTTCAGAAATCAGCCATCGCACAGGTGCGCCTGCACCTGACCATATAAGGAAAGGGAATTCGACCATGAACGCAGAATTTTTTGATGCAGTTGCAGATATTGAAAAGGAAAAGGGCATCCCGCGCGAATATATGTACGAGAAGATCCGTCAGGCCATGCTGACGGCGTTCCGCAAGGACACGCCCGACTGTGAGGACAATGTGGAGGTCATTCTCGACGAGACGAAAAAGAAGATCGAGATGGTCGTCAAGAAAACGGTCGTCGAGCGTGTCATCGACCCCTATGTTGAGATCAGCGAGGAGGCGGCGCACCGCATCAGCAAGCGCGCCAAGGTCGGCGACATCGTCAGCGTTCCGGTCGAGACCAAGCAGTTCGGCCGCATCGCGGCGCAGGCTGCAAAGCAGGTCATCATTCAGGGTATCCGCGAGGCGGAGCGCGGCATGATCTATGAGGAGTTCAACTCCAAAGAGCATGAGATCCTCACCGGCGTCGTCAACAAGATCGACCTGCGCACCGGCTGCGCGTTTTTGAAGATCAGCTCCAACTCCGACTATACCGAGGCCATGCTCGCCCCGGCGGAGTGCATCCGCGGCGAGGAGCTGCACGAGGGCGACCGCATCAAGGTCTACGTCGTCGAGGTGCGCAACAGCACGCGCGGACCGCAGGTGCTCATCAGCCGCACGCATCCGGGTCTGGTCAAGCGCCTGTTCGAGCTTGAGGTGCCGGAGATCTTTGACGGCACGGTCGAGATCAAGTCCATCGCCCGCGAGGCCGGCAGCCGCACGAAGATGGCTGTCTGGGCGGAGGATCCCGTCATCGATCCGATCGGCGCGTGCGTCGGCCCGAAGGGCGGCCGTGTTGCCAGCGTCGTCAACGAGCTCGGCGGCGAGAAGATCGACATTGTCAAGTACAGCGAGGGGCCGGAGGAATTCATCGCGGCCGCGCTCGCACCGTCCGAGGTGCTGGAGGTGACGCTGCTTGACGAGGGCAAGAGCTGCCGCGTCATCGTGCCGGATAACCAGCTCTCGCTCGCCATCGGCAAGGAGGGGCAGAACGCCCGCCTGGCCGCCAAGCTCACCGGCTATAAGATCGACATCAAGCCCGAGAGCGAGGCATAATGCGAAAGGAGGCAGTCACCCATGCCCAAGTCCATTCCCCAGCGGCAGTGCGTCGGCTGCCGTGAAAAGAAACCCAAGCCGGAACTCATCCGGGTGGTGCGCGCGCCGGAGGGGGACATCTCGCTCGATGCGCGCGGCAAGGCAGCGGGGCGCGGCGCGTATCTGTGCCCGGATCCCGAGTGCCTGAAAAAGGCGCGCAAGAGCCGTGCGCTCGAGCGCGCGTTCGATGCGCCGATCCCGGCGGAGATCTATGAGCAGCTCACAGCGGAACTGGAGGTGCTCCAACACGGATAAAGCAGCCAACTATCTCGGCCTCATGCGCAAGGCCGGGCACATCGCGCTCGGCGAGTATGACGCCGGAGCGGCGGCGCGCGCCGGGCAGGCGTGCCTGCTGCTGCTGGCGCAGGACGCGTCGGACAATGCGCGCAAGCGCGCCGAGGGCTTCGCCTACACTGCGCAGGCGCCGCTGCTGCGTCTGCCGTATACAAAGCAGGCGCTCTCAGAGCGGCTCGGCAAGACCGGCTGCGCCATCGCGGCCGTCACCGATCCGGGGCTTGCAAAGGCCTTTGTGTCTGCACTGGCACAGGCAGATCCGGAGCAGTACAGCAACACGGCGGCAGCGCTTGCCGCAAAGACGATATCAGACAAGTGCACGGCGCAGACAAGCGGCGGGCGCCACGGTAAGAGGAGGAAACAAGTATGAGCGGATTGATTAAATACAGAGTGCATGAGGTGGCGAAGGATTTCAACATGACCTCGAAGGAGATCACGCAGATCCTGACGGATTACGCCACTACTCCGAAAAATCATATGCAGGTGCTCGAGGACGCAGAGCTCAACGATATCTTTGAGTATCTCACCCAGCACCATCAGGCGGCCAGCCTGGAGGAGCTCTACAAAGTGCCCGACCAGCCCAAGGCCAAGCCGCAGGCAGCGCCCGCCGAGGCGCCGAAGAGCGGCGCCGCGCAGCAGCCGGCCGCCCAGGCGCAGCAGACCGCGCAGCCGCAGCAGCAGCCCAAGCCGAAGAAGGACGACAAGCCGCACCAGCCGCGTCAGGTGGCGGAGCGCCGCGTCGTCGATACCCGCGGCGCGACGACGAACCTGTCCAAGTACGACCAGCGACTGGACGATCTTGTGCCTGAGCGCGCACAGAATAAGCGCGGCGGCAAGCAGAAGATCCAGAACCGCAACCGTCAGCGTCCGCAAAACCCCGCCGCCGGCGCCAAGCGCCGTCAGGAGGAGCGCGACAAGATGCAGAAGCTGCAGCTTGAGATCGCGAAAAAGCAGCAGCTCAAGGTGCAGATCCCGGACACGATCTCCGTGGGCGAGCTCGCCTCGCGCATGAAAAAGACCGGTGCCGAGGTCGTGCGCCGTCTCGTGAAGATGGGCGTTATGGCGTCGCTGTCCGATACCATTGATTATGATACCGCCGCACTCGTGGCCATGGAGCTCGGCTGCAAGGTCGAGCACGAGGTCATTGTGACGGTGGAGGAGCGCCTGATCGACGACCGCGAGGACAGCGAGGACGAACTCGTCCCGCGCGCGCCGGTCGTGGTGGTCATGGGTCACGTCGACCACGGCAAGACCAGCCTGCTCGACCGCATCCGCCGCGCAAACGTCGCAGCCGGTGAGGCCGGCGGCATCACGCAGCACATCGGCGCTTATCGCGTCATGGTCAACGGCAAGCCCGTCACCTTCCTCGACACCCCGGGCCACGAGGCGTTCACGTCCATGCGTGCCCGCGGCGCGATGGTCACGGACATCGCCATCCTCGTCGTCGCGGCCGATGACGGCATCATGCCGCAGACGATCGAGTCCATCAACCACGCCAAGGCCGCTGGCATCCCGATGGTCGTGGCCATCAACAAGATGGACGTGCACGGCGCGAACCCCGACCGCATCAAGCAGCAGCTCACCGAATACGGCCTCGTGCCCGAGGAGTGGGGCGGCGAGACGATCGTCTGCCCGATCTCGGCCAAGACCGGCGAGGGCGTCGACAACCTGCTCGAAAACCTTGTCCTGCTCGCTGAGATCCAGGAACTCAAGGCAAATCCGAACCGCGCCGCCCGCGGCACGGTTATTGAGGCGCGCATGGATAAGGGCCGCGGCCCGATCATGACCGTCCTCGTTCAGAACGGCACGCTCCATCAGGGCGACATCATCATTGCCGGCACGGCTGTCGGCCGCGTGCGCACGATGACCAACGACAAGGGTCAGCGCGTGACGGAGGCGGGCCCGTCCATCCCGGTCGAGATCGCCGGTATGTCCGAGGTGCCGAGCGCGGGCGACACGTTCAACGCCGTCGCCGACGAGCGCATGGCGCGCGAGCTGGTCGAGCAGCGCAAGCAGCAGAAGAAGGATGCCGCCAACGCCGGCAGCAAGAAGGTTTCGCTTGACGACCTGTTCTCCCGCATCCAGCAGGGTGAGATGAAGGACTTCAACATCATCGTCAAGGCAGACGTGCAGGGCAGCGCCGAGGCGGTCAAGTCCTCGCTCGAGAAGCTCTCGAATGAGGAGGTGCGCGTGCAGGTCATCCACTCCGGCGTCGGTGCGATCAGCGAGTCCGACGTTATGCTCGCTGCGACATCCAACGCGATCATCGTCGGCTTCAACGTCCGGCCGGACGCCGCCGCCCGGGACGGCGCGGTGCGCCAGAACGTGGATATGCGGATGTATCGCGTCATCTATGACTGCATCGATGAGATCGAGGCGGCCATGAAGGGCATGCTGGCCCCCAAGTTCCAGGAGCAGATCATCGGCCACGTCGAGATCCGCCAGACCTTCAAGGTCTCGAAGGTCGGCACCGTCTGCGGCGGCTACGTCACCGACGGCAAGATCGTTCGCAACAGCAAGGTGCGCGTCGTGCGCGACAACATCGTCGTCTTTGAGGGCGACCTTGCATCCCTGCGCCGCTTCAAGGACGATGTCAAGGAAGTTGCCGCCGGTTACGAGTGCGGCCTGCAGGTCGATAAGTACAACGATGTGAAGGTCGGCGATGTGATCGAAGTGTTCGTCATGCAGGAGATCAAGCAGTAAAAAAGGAGTTATCTATGGCTTCCAATAAACTGGCAAGAACGAATGATGATATTCAGCGCGTGCTGGCAAATCTGCTCACGCAGGTCAAAGACCCCCGTGTGCAGCAGGGCATGATCAGCGTCACCCGCGTCGAGACGACGGGCGACCTGCGCTATTCGAAGATCTGGCTCTCCGTGCTTGGTATGCACGATGAGAAGGAATTCAAAAAGGGGCTGCGTTCGGCCTCCGGCTGGCTGCGCCGTGAGCTCGGCACCGTGCTGGACCTGCGCTACACCCCGGAACTGGTGTTTGAGATCGACCACTCGATCGAGGAGGGCGCGCATATCAGCGCCCTGATCGAGCGCCTGCACGATTCCGACACCGGAAGTGAGGCTTGAAGTATGAATGATCGGGAGTTTGCAGCGGCCCTGCGCGACCGCGACGCGATTCTGATCCTGTCGCACCTGCGCCCGGACGGTGACACGCTCGGGAGCGGTGCGGCGCTTTGCAGCGCGCTGCGCCGCATGGGCAAGACGGCGTATCTGTTCCCCAACCCGGAGACGACTGCGCGCTATCTGCCGTATGTGGCGCAGTTTTTTGCGCCTGCGGACTTTGTGCCCGCGTGCGTGGTCGCGGTCGATATCGCAACGCCGGATCTGTTCCCGCAGGGATTTTCCGGTGCGGTCGATCTGTGCGTCGACCACCACCCGTCGAACCTGCACTACGCCGGCGACACGCTGCTGCACGCGGAGAAATCCGCCTGCGGCGAGGCAGTGCTCGAGCTCATCGAGCTGATGACCGGCGGCGTGACCGAGCAGGAGGCAAACCTCCTGTAGATCGCCGTCACGACGGACACGGGCTGCTTCCAGTACGCGAACACGAACGCCGCCACCCTGCGCGCGGCGGCGCGCCTGCTCGAGCTCGGCACCGACAACCGCAAGGTGAGCATGGAGTTTTTCCGCAAGATCTCCCGCGCGCGCATGGCGCTCGTCGGGCATATCTATTCCGGCATGCGCTTTTTCCGCGGCGGTCAGATCGCCATCGCGGTCGTAACGCGCGCGCTTATCGATGATCTGCAGGCGACGGAGGACGACTGTGACGACATTGCCGGTCTGCCCGGCCGGGCGGATGGCGTGGTCGTGAGCGTGACGATCCGCGAGCTGACCGACGGGCGCAGCAAGATCTCCGTGCGCACGACGCCGGAGGTGGATTCCTGCGCCATCTGCGCGGTCTACGGCGGCGGCGGTCACAAGATGGCCTCCGGCTGCACGCTCACATGCGACCCGGAAACGGCTGTGGAAAAGATCCTTGCGGCCATTGATCAGGTGTGGCCGGCATGAACGGGATCCTGTTGGTCGATAAACCCGCCGGCTGGACGAGTCATGACGTCGTGGCAAAGCTGCGCGGCGTGCTCGGCGAGCGGCGCATGGGACATTCCGGCACGCTCGACCCGATGGCGACCGGCCTTCTGGTCGTGTTCGCCGGCCGCGCGACGCGCGCGGTGTCCTTTTCCGAAAACCACACCAAGTGCTATGAGGCACACCTGCGCCTTGGTCTCACGACCGACACGCAGGACACGACCGGCACGGTGCTCAGCCGCTCGGAGCGTGCGGTCAGCCGTGCGGAGCTTGAGGCGGTGCTGCCGCAGTTTCGCGGTGATATCCTGCAGGTGCCGCCGATGTATTCGGCGCTCAAGGTCGACGGCAAAAAGCTCTACGAGATCCCCCGCCGCGACGGCGAGGTCGCGCGCAAAGAGCGTCCGGTCACGATCGAGGAGCTCACTGTGCTCGGCGAGGCGGACGGGGACTATGTTCTGCGCGTCCGCTGCTCGAAGGGGACGTATATCCGCACGCTCTGCCACGATATCGGCGCGGCGCTCGGCTGCGGCGGCGTGATGAGCGCTCTGCGCCGGACGGAGGTCGGCGCGTACCGCGTGAGCGACGCGCACACGATGGACGCGCTCTGCGCCCTGCCGCGCGAGGCGGCGCAGCGTCTGCTCCTGCCGGTGGACAGTCTCTGGCCGGATGCTGCGCAGTGCACCGTCGATGCGCAGGCGGAGCGGCTTGCCCGCTGCGGAAATCCGTTCACGCTCAGCGCGCCGGACGGGACTTACCGCATCTATGCTGCGTCGGGGGAATTCCTCCTGCTGGCGCAGGTCACGGACGGCACGGCCGTCACGATCAAAAGTTTTTTCGAGGTTTCGTAACGTATGGAAAACCAGAAACGTGTCATTGCTCTGGGCTTTTTTGACGGCATCCACATCGGTCACGCCGCGCTCATGCGCCGCACGGTCGCGCGCGCCGAGGAGATGGGCGCCATCCCCACGGTGATGAGCTTTGACGTGCACCCGGACACGCTTGTGCTCGGCAAGGAAGTTCCGCTCATCAACAGCGCGCACGCCCGCGAGGAGCTGATCCAGCGCCTGTTCGGTATCGAGAGCGTGGTCTTCATCCATTTTGACCGCACGGTCATGCAGATGCCGTGGCAGACGTTTATCCAGACGCTGGTCGATGAAATGGACGCGGCGGGCTTCGTTGTCGGGCACGATTTCTGCTTCGGCTGGAAGGGGGAGGGCACGGCGGAAAAGCTCGCGGCCTACTGCGCCGAGCGCGGGCTCGGCTGCGATGTCATTCCCGCCGTGACGCTCGACGGCCGCATCGTGAGCTCGACCTATATCCGCGAGCTGCTTGAAAACGGCGAGGTCGAGCGCGCCAATGCGTTTCTCGGCCACCCGCATACGCTCTCGGACACCGTGCACTACGGCTACCGTCTCGGCACGAAGATGGGCACGCCCACGATCAATATGCAGTTTCCGGACGGGGTGCTCGTGCCGCGCCATGGCGTGTATGCCGCGAAGGTGTATCTCGACGACGGCAGCGAACATTGCGCCGTCACGAATGTCGGCGTGCGGCCGACGGTCAGCGGCGGACAGCGCGTGAGCGTGGAGAGCTTTATCCTCGACTATGAGGGTAATCTCTATAACCGTCAGGTGCGGCTGGAGTTTTATAAGTTTTTGCGCCCGGAGCAGAAGTTCCAATCCGTGGACGAGCTCAAGGCGCGCATCCTGCACGATGCCGACACCACCCGCGCCTATTTCGCGGCGCAGATGCAGCACGCATAACGGCAGACAGAAAAAACCGCAGCCCCGATACAACGTGTATCGGGGCTGCGGTTTTTGATCCGCGGATCATTGCGGCGCGGACTGCGCGGTCTTGGCCGGGCGGCGGCGGGATTTTCCGCGGCCGCGCTTGCGCGGCTGCGCAGCCTTGGCCTTGTAGTAGCTCTCCATGCTGTCCGTCGCCTGATAGGTCAGGCGTGTGGCGCTCCACGTGCAGTCGTCCGCCTTGCGGAACTTGAGCCGCACGAGCAGCTTGCCGTCGGTCGGGCACTCGCCGAGCGCCATGTAGCGCTGGTCGCCCTGATTGACCCACTTGCTGTAGCGCACCTCGCCGCTGCACAGCGGGCAGCAGGGGGTGACAAAGGCCGTGTCGCCGAAGAGCTCAGACTTCGTGGCATAGGACTCCGAGGCAACATGCTCGATGGGGTCCGGGCCGCTGTTTTCGCCGTGGCGCTCCTTCGGCAGATGGGTCGTGAGCTTCTGCGCGGCGTCATGGTAGTCGGCAAGTCCCTTCTCCATGTTCAGGTGCGTGCACACGAGTGCTGTGTTGTACGCATCGCCGAGCGCGTCGTGCGCGATGCGCGTCTGCTCGATGGTGAAGTGCTCCATCGCGGTCGCAAGCGATTTCTGGTTGCGGTCGCCGTCGGTCTGGAGGTTGTAGATGAGCTGGAGGTTGACCCAGCCCGCGATCCAGTCCCAGTCGAGATCGTGGATGATGATGTTCTGCTCGAGGATGCCCTGATCGTCGCAGCCCCAGGTGAGAAACGTCACATCGTCACCGCACCAGGCGCGAAACTGCGCCAGCGCTTCCGGAAAGCACACACCGGCGGCCAGCCGCTCGCGGTCGAAGCCGGTGAGCTTTTTGACCTTGTAGTGCATGCGCTTAAAATAAACGGGCTTGACGTCGATCTTGAATTCTTCGCCGGGGGTCATGTCTTCGTTGAGCTTCACCGCGCCGATCTCGATGATCTCGCCGCGCAGGTGAATGGGCAGCTTGTTGAATACGGAGGATTTGGAACTCATCGCCTGATTCCATTCCAGATCCATCACGACATAATGCATGGCTCTTTTCCGTCCTTTCCTGTAACATTAGGAGTATAGCACACAATGCGGCAACTTTCACGCCCTTTTTTTCGGGAATTCTATATTTGAATGCAAGAACATAGTGTGATATAATCATACAGTACCGTCTGAGGGCGGTTTTATGAGAAAACGAAGGGGGAATCCCAATGAAAATTGCAGTTCTTTGTGGCGGCCTGAGCCCTGAGCGTAACGTCTCGATCTCGAGCGGCACGAAAATTGCCGGCGCGCTGAAGGAAAACGGCCATCAGGTCGTGCTGCTGGATATGTTCTTCGGCCTGGAGGACTACACGGGCGATATCGCCCGTGTGTTTGACGATCCGCCGGCGCTCGGCGGCACGCGCATCGACGAGAGCGCGCCGGATCTGGAGGCCGTGCGCGCGCAGCGCAAGCTCCGCAGCCCGAGCCTCTTCGGCGCGCACGTGCTCGAGGTGTGCGCCATGGCGGACATCGTGTTTCTCGCGCTGCACGGCCGCACCGGTGAGGACGGCCGCGTGCAGGCGACGCTCGACCTGCTCGGCATCCCCTACACCGGCAGCGGTTACCTCGGCAGCGCCATCGCCATGGACAAGGACCTGACCAAGCGCATTGTTGCGCCGCTCGGTGTTAAGACACCGGCGTGGATGCTCGTCGAGAGCGACGGCATGGATATCGATGCCGTCATTGCGCAGGCGAAGCTGCCCTGCGTCGTCAAGCCGGATGACTCCGGCTCGAGCATCGGCGTGTCGATCGCAAACGACGCGGCCGAGCTGCGCACCGCGCTCGAGGCTGCCGCCCGCGAGGGCAGCCGCATCCTCATTGAGCAGTATGTCCGCGGCCGCGAGGTACAGATCGGCATCCTCGGTGACAAGGCGCTGCCGAGCATCGAGATCATTCCGGCAGTCGGCTTCTATGACTACCGCAACAAGTACCAGCCCGGTGCTGCCAAGGAGATCACCCCGGCGGAGATCCCGGCCGAGACCGAGCAGCGTCTGGCCGATGCCGCGCTGACGGTGTTCCGTGCGCTGAACCTGTCGGCCTATTCGCGCGCCGACTTCATCCTCGATGACGCGGGCGAGCTGTGGTTTCTCGAAATCAACACCCTGCCCGGCATGACGCCCACCAGCCTCGTGCCGCAGGAGGCCGCCGCCGTCGGTATCAGCTACAGCGAGCTGTGCGAGCAGATCATCGCCGCTGCGCTGCATAAGTGAGCCGATGACGGGCTATTGCGTATCGGATATTGCCGCCATTACCGGCGGTGTGCTTTCGGGTGACGGAGCTGCGCCCGTGACCGGTGCGGTCATTGACAGCCGCGCCGTCACGCCAGGCGCGCTCTTTGCCGCCATCCCCGGCGAGCGGGTCGACGGGCACGACTATATCGGCAAGGCGTTCGACCTCGGCGCGTCCTGCTGCCTCGCGCAGCGCGTTCCGGCGGGGGAGACCCGCCCGGTCATCTGCGTGCCGGATACGGCTGCCGCGCTCGAGACGCTTGCGCGCGCCTACCGCGCCCGCTTTGCCATCCCCGTGCTCGGCGTGACCGGCAGCGTCGGAAAGACGACGGCCAAGGAAATGGTCGCCTCCGTGCTCGCGCAGCGCTGGAACACGCTCAAGACGGAGAAAAACTTCAACAATCAGCTCGGCGTGCCGCTCACGCTCTTCCGGCTCGAGCCGGAGCATCAGGCCGCGGGCGTGGACGTGTCGCACTTTGGCGACATGGCACCGCTGGCTGCCATGGTGCAGCCGACGGCCATGCTCTTTACGATCATCGGGCACGCGCATCTGGAGTTTCTGCGCGACCGCCGCGGCGTCCTGCAGGAAAAGACCTCCGTGCTCGACACCATGCCGGACGACGCCGTGGCCTTCTGTAACGGGGATGACGATCTCCTGCGTGCCATGACCTGCCGCCAGCGCAAGGTGACGTTCGGCCTCTCGGAAGGGTGCGACGTGCGCGCGGTCGATGTGCGCGACCTCGGGGACGACGGCAGCACCTGCACGATCGTCGCGGGCGCGCGGCGCATCCCGGTGCGCATCCGCGCCTACGGACAGCACATGGTCTACGCGGCGCTCGAGGGCGCGGCCGTCGGCATCGAATACGGCCTGACGGACGAGGAGATCATCCGCGGCATTGTGGCCTATCAGCCGGTCGGCAGCCGTGCAAACGTGGTGCGCACGGCGCGCTATACGGTCATTGACGACTGCTACAACGCCAATCCCGACTCAACGGCCGCCGCGCTGCGCTCCATGGCGACGCTCCCGGCCGGCCGCCGGGTGGCCATCCTCGGCAACATGGGAGAGCTCGGGCCCGATGCCGCGGCGCTGCACCGCGAGACCGGCGTCTGCGCGGCCAAGGCGGGCGTGTCGCTCGTTATTACATGCGGTGATCTGGCGCGCGAGATCGCGGACGGTGCTGCCGAGGCGGACCCGAACGTGCAGACGGCGCCGTTTGCCGCGCTCGACGAGCTGCTCGCGGCGCTGCCGGAGCTGGTGCAGCCGGGCGACTGCGTGCTCGTCAAGGCGTCGCACAGCATGGCGTTTGAACGCATCGTTCAGGCGCTGACACAGAACTGAAGACCCGAAAGTTACCCGGACAGAGGCTTGACTTCTGTCCGGTTTTCTTACGTCTGTACAACTTGTCAAATTCGTAACGTTAAAAAACGAACGAATTTGTTAAAAAAGTAGAAAAGGAAAATAGGGCTTTTCAAACGGGGGAAAAAGCGCTACAATAAAGTTGACAAGAAAATAACGATATTCGACAGGCTTCGTTCCGATTCCCCACAGCAGCGGTTGCCGCCCGTGTGGGAAGTGTGGAGAGCGGAACGCGCACAACAACATAGAAAACACGAATTACATTTGATTTCTTAAGGAGGAATCTGTCATGGCTAAGACCAAGATCGCAGTTTTGTGGGGCGTCCTCATCGCAATGATGGTGGCGTGTGCCGGTATCTACGCAACGCTCAAGGCGCGTGAGATGAACCCGTACATCAGCGGTACCGGCTCTTATATAGAGTCCGTGCAGCCGCAGGGCGAGGCTTCCGCCGTTGTCGCGGACAATGTGGTCACAGTCAATGACTGAGCGCTGACTAGCGCGTGATCCGCGCCTGTATACCGTATGCAAGCCGCCGGGTGCAGCATTGCTTCACCCGGCG
>OGLJ01002472.1_pt1 | contig 11707 bp, 7 predicted proteins | sample 1572801 | NCBI WGS metagenome assembly OGLJ01 (sample SAMEA2581877, study PRJEB24529) | metagenome | biome: Human gut stool | place: China | collected 2011
TTGTGCAAAAGTAGTATTTATTATAGAATTTAAAAAACTTTGATGCGACTTTTATGGTGCCGATATACGCCCGTCCGTCCGCCGCAGGGGTTGCGGCTAATACAGATACCGCTCCATCAGCGGCATGAGCAGCGCCGTCGCCAGCCCCATCAGGGCCATGGCCAGCCCGCTCAGAGCGCCCTCCACGGCGCCTATCTCGATGGCGCGCGCCGTTCCGATGCCGTGTGCGGCGGCTCCCAGCGCAAATCCCCGCGCTTCGGCGTCCCGCACCCCGCAGCGGCGCAGAATCCACTCGCCGAAGATACTGCCGAAGATTCCGACGCAGAAGACCACGACCGACGTGATCGGCACGATGCCGCCCAGCGGTCCCGACACGGAGACGGCGATCGGCACGGTGACCGATTTGGGGGCTATCGAGGTGAGGATTTCGCGCCCTGCGCCGAACGCCATGGCGATATAGACGACGCTCAGCACGCCCGTCACGCATCCCGCGAGGGTTGCGACGCCCACCGGCAGCAGACTGCCGCGCAATTGTTCCACCTGTTCGTAAAGCAGGTATCCCAACGCCACGACCGACATGCCCAGCGCGAAATCGAGCGCCGAAGTCGCCTGCTTGTAGCGGGGATAGTCGATGCCCGCCGCGCTGAGGAAGACGATCACCGCGACGAACGTCAGCAGTACGGGATGCAGCAGCGGCACCCGCAGCCGTCGGTAGACGGCGCAGCCCAAGCAGTAGAGTCCTACGGTGAGCGTCAGCAGGAAGAGGTCCGAGGAGAGGAAAGCCTTGTCAATCATGGTCGGGAGCGTTTGGAGCGGTTTCGCGCAGATGCCGGATGCGCCGCAGGCGCGAACGGCGGTTCAGGCTTTGGAAGGTCTGCCCCGTGACGAGCAGGACGACGATCGTCGAGACGATGCCCGAAATCACGATCGCCCACAGATTGTCGAGAATCACCCGGTAGGAGTCCATCAGCCCCACGCCGTAGGGGACGAAGAAGAGCGCCATGGCTCCCAGCAGGAATTTCGCCGCCGGACGCACGGTCTCGGCTTTGACCCAACGCATGCAGAGCGCCGCGAAAAGCAGGATCATGCCGATGATGTTACCTGACACATAACCCCCGGTCAGGATGCTCAATGCGTTGCCGATCAGCCAGAAAAGAAGTATGTAAAAGAGTCCGAGCATAATTTCTGCACATGTTCGCCTGCAAAGGCATAAAGGCCGTATACAGCGGCAAAATTAGTCGTCTGTGCACAAGCGGCCTGTTTCGGCGAAATTTATCTGCCGCAAAGATAGCGTTTCCGGCCGTATGTTGTACCTGCAGGACCCGATTTGTGAGCGGGCACGGTCTCCTGTTCCTTCCTCTACGTCCCGGAGGATGTCGCGCGCAGATGCGGAGAGCCGAAATCGTCCATCGCATATTGATTTGCAGTTGCCGGGCGGCAAAACGCCACGCCGGCGCATCCTCCCGCGATCAGACGGGGTGCAGGGGCTTCGCCGTTTATCGTTGCGCCGCACCGCTTTGAGCGGACACTGCGCACTGGCGCACGACGCGCATCCGCCGCGCCTGCGCCCCCGGAAGAAGCACCGGAGCCGCCGTGCGAGCAACACCGTGACCGCCGCTCCGATCGCCCATACCGTATAATCCTGCCATCCCATATCAGAGCCACATGACCAAATGATAGACGGCCCATGCCGCCAGCCATGCCAGCAGGGTGTTGTACGCCACGCTGGCGACGGCCCATCGCCAGCCCGCCTCCGAACCGATGGCCGCGACCGTGGCGATGCAGGGGAAGTAGAGCAGGATGAATACGAGGAACGCCAGCGCCGAGGCGTGGGTGAAATCGCCGCTCGCCGTCAGACGCTGCGCGAGATTCGCCGTCTCTTCGTCTCGGTCCGCCGCGGCATCTTCGGCGGGTATTCCCGGATTTAGGCCCGGCCGGCCGTCGGCCTTCTCCGCTATATAGATGGCCGTCGGACCGTCCGCGCCGCCGATCACGGCGACCTTGCCGTTTTGCAAATCGTTGATCGACAGCTTCGCAGTGTCTGTCATCTCACCCGATTCGGCAACTATTTCGATCGTCCCGGAAGGCTGCACCGCCGTATTCGCCGCCGCAGGAGCCCCTTCGGAGTAGAGTACGCCGAGCGTACTGACGATGATTTCCTTGGCCGGGACGCCCGACAACAGGGCCACGCCCGCTTTCCAGTTCAGCCCCAGCGGACTGAACACCGGCTCGCAGGTGCGTCCGAGACGTCCGAGGTAGGAGTTTTCGTAATGTTCGGGCGTATTTCCGGCGTCGGTGCGGGGGTAGTAGCTCAGGAACCATACGACCACCGACGCGACCAGAATCATGCCGCCCATCTTGCGCAGATATTGCGCGCACTTGTCCCACATATGCCTGAGCGTGGTTTTCCACGTCGGCAGGCGGTAGGGCGGCAGCTCCATGACGAACGGCGTTTCGTCCACCGGGAACATGAACCGCCGCATCAGCCGCGCCGTGAAGACGGCCAGCACGACGCCCAGCACATAGAGTCCGATCATCACCAGTCCGGCGTTTTCGGCGAAGAAGGTGCCGGCCAGAAGCAGGTAGATCGGAATTCGCGCGCTGCATGACATGAAAGGGGTAATCAGTATGGTGATCAGCCGACTGCTGCGACTCTCGATCGTCCGGCAGGCCATGATCGCCGGGACGTTGCAGCCGAAGCCCATGATGAGCGGAATGAACGATTTGCCGTGAAGGCCGATGCGGTGCATCACGCGGTCCATGATGAAGGCCGCGCGGGCCAAGTAGCCCGAATCCTCCATGAACGAGATGAACAGGTAGAGGATCATGATGTTGGGCAGGAAGACGATCACGGCGCCCACGCCGCCTACGATGCCGTCCACCAGCAGGTCGCGCAGCGGTCCGGCGGGCATCATGTAGTCGATCGCGCCGCCGATCCAGCCCACCAGCGCGTCGATCCACTCCTGCGGATAGGCGCCCAGACTGAACGTGCACCAGAACATGAACCACATCAGGAAGAAGAAGATCGGGAATCCCCACAGCTTATGCGTCACGAAGGTGTCGATCAGCGCCGTGGTCGAAGCCTCCTCGCGCTTGCCCGGAGTGAAGGTCTCCCTGAGCGCGCCCTGTATGAATCCGTATTTCTGATTGGCGACCGCCGTTTCGACATCTTCGCCCAGCGCTTCGCTGATGCGCTTGGCTTCCAGATCGCGGATCGCGGCCCATTCGGGCCAGCGGCTGCAGCCGCGCAGCTGCTCCTCGACCTGCCGGTCGCCTTCGAGCATCTTCATCGCATAGTAGCGGGGCGGGAAGGCTTTGGGCAGCTCGCCGCGGAAAGCGTTCATGTCGCCGTTCAGGCGGCGCAGCCCCTCTTCGATGACGGACCCCATGTTGATATGGATGTGGCGCACGCGCTCGTCCTGATTCTCGTATACCGCGATCACCGTGTCGAGCAGCTGCTCGATGCCCTTGCCGTTGCGCGCCTCGACGGGCACCATCGGCACGCCGAGCATGCGGCCCAAGTTGTCGTAATCCAGCTCTGCACCGCTTGAGTTAAGCTCATCGAACATGTTGAGCGCCACAACCATGCGCGGGTTTATGTCGATCAGCTCCGTAGTCAGGTACAGGTTGCGTTCGAGGTTCGACGCCACCACCGAGTTGATAATCACGTCGGGAGTCCTCTCGGCGATGTGGCTGCGCACGTAACGCTCTTCGGGCGTGTAGGCCGAAAGGGCGTAGGTGCCCGGCAGGTCGGTCACTTCGAAACGGTAGCCGCGGTAGTGGCGGTGCCCGATCTTGGCGCCGACCGTCACGCCGCTGTAGTTGCCGACGTGTTCGTGACCGCCCGAAATGGCGTTGAAAAGCGAGGTCTTGCCGCTGTTGGGGTTGCCCACCAGTGCCACGCCGATCGTGCGGCTGTGACGGTTGATGACTTCGTCGATCGTCGCGCAGCCGTCATCCGGACCGGGCGTCTCGGCCGTCGGGTATTCCGGTTCCGCGGGCTGTCCGTCGGCGCCGCATCCGCAGTGCCGGCGGTGGTGTTCGTGGTGGTGATGGCGCGAGCCGCCCCCGGCGAGGTATTCGCTGGCTTCGCTGTCTGAGAGCACGACCACCATGTCGGCTTCGCTGCGGCGCAGCGAGATGTCGTAGCCCATGATCTTGTATTCGATGGGGTCTTTCAGCGGGGCGTTGAGAATCACTTCGACCCGCTGTCCGCGGACGAAACCCATCTCCATGATGCGGCGGCGGAAACCGCCGTGTCCCGTCACTTTGAGTATCGTGGCCGATTCCCCGGTCTTAAGTTCGGATAGACGCATTGTCGCTCTTTGGTTTTTGGCTCCAAAGATACGATTTTACGCCGAGATGTGCAATCCCCATTTGTGGGTATATTCGTCTCACCACCCGCCGCCCAACGCCTTGCAGAGATTGACGTAGTTGATATATTGCTGCGCCACCAGATTGACGAACTCCATCTGCGACTGATAGAGACTGCGCTGGGCGTCGATCACGTCGAGGTAGTCGGACAGGCCGCTGCGGTAGAGCGCCTGCGTCATCGCGGCGATGCGGTCGTTGGCGAGAACCAGCTCGCCGTAGCGTTCGGTCTGCCTGCGGTAGGTGGCGATGGCCACCAGCGCCTGCTCGACGTCGGAAAAGGCCGTCAGCACGGTCTGCTCGTAGGTCAGCGCCGACTGCGTGTAACGTTCCATGGCGGCCTGTTCCGCGCGGCGAAGTCTGCCGAAATTGAAGACGGGGAGTGTCAGCGAGCCTAACGCATCCCACGCCCAAGGGTTGGCCGAAGTTAAACCTTTGATCGAATTGGATGCGATTCCGCCTTTGGTCGTCAGAGCAATGGACGGAAACCGGTTGCCGCGTGCGATGCCCACTTCGGCGGCTGCGGCGAGCATATCGTAACGCGCCTGCATGATGTCGGGCCGCCGTTCGAGCAGCTCCGAGGGCAGTCCGACGGGAATGTCCGCCGGACGGTAATCGGTCAGCAGGCGCAGTCCAGCCCCCGCGCTGTCCGTTCGCCGCGGCGTTTCGCCCAGCAGGATGTCGAGTGACAGCCGCGTCTGCGCCACGGCCCGTCGGTACTGCGGAATGTCCGCTTCGGCGGTGTAGACCAGACTCCGGGCCTGCTCCAGCGCCACGCCGTCCGACATGCCGTAGCGGAACATCGAGTCGATCAGGGCCGCCGATTCGCGCCGCAGGGCGCAGCTCTGCCGGGCGATCGCCAGATCGCGTTCGTATTCGAGCAGGGTGAAATAGGTCGTGGCGACTTCGGCCGCCAGCGCCAGCCGCACGCCCCGCAGCGCCCACTCCGACGAGGCTATCTGGGCTTTTGCGGCGCGTTTGGCGTTGCGCAGCTGCCCGAAGAGCGCCACCTCCCACGAGAGCGACGGCTCGACGGCGTACGACTGCACGATCTTCGTGGCAGGCGTATATTCGCCTTCGGCCGTGACGCCCAGCCCGACCTGCGGCAGGTACTGCGCCCGCACGCTCTTGAGGTTCAGCCGCGCTTCCTCCACGCGCGAGGCCGCCACGGCCACGTCGCGGTTGTTGTCCAGCGCCCGTGCGACGAGGTTGTTGAGCACCGTATCGCCGAACAGCGTCCACCATTCGGGGCCGAAGCGGGTCGTGTCCTCCGAGAATCCCCGCCCGTAGATGTAATCGTCGGGCACGGAAACGCGCGGCGGGTAGAAGCGCGGCGTGCAGGCCGCCGTAAATGCTGCAAAAATGATTATGAGGTATCCGGCTTTCATGACTGTTCCTGTTTTTTGCGTTCGCGGCGGCGTTCGAAACCGCCGATGCGTCCCACGAAATAGTAGAGCGCGGGGTAGACGAAGATGCCCAGCAGCGTGGCGAACAGCATGCCGCCCACGAGCGCGACGCCCATGATGTTGCGCGCCGTGGCGTATACGCCGCTGGCGAAGATCAGCGGCATGACGCCGAGGATGAAGGCGAAGGCGGTCATGATGATCGGACGTACGCGCAGTTTGGCGGCCCCGATCGCGGCGTCCATGAGCGAGGCGCCCTGCTCGTTGAAGAGCCTGTCGGCGTACTCCACGACCAGAATGGCGTTTTTGGCCGCCAGCCCGATCAGCATCACCAGCGAAATCTGCATGTATATGTCATTGACGTATAGGGCGTTGAGCAGGTGTGAGACGCCGATGAAGAGCACGGCGCCCAGCACCGCCACGGGAACGCTCATCAGAATCGCCAGCGGCAGCCCCCACGATTCGTACAGGGCCGCCAGCGCGAGGAACACGAAGACCAGCGCCAGCAGGTAGACCAGCCCTCCGGTCTTCGAAGCGTTGGCTTCCTGAAAGGAGGTGCCGCTCCATGCCGTGCCGACGTCGTCGGGCAGTACCTGCGCGGCCGTGCGGGTGATGTCCTGCATGACGGTCGTCGTCGAGGTGCGGGCCGCGGGGGTGACCGTAAGCCCGATCGAACGGTAGAGGTTGAACTGCGAGACGTATTCGACGCCCACGGTATCCACGACCTCGACCAGCGACGAGACGGGGACGCTTTCGCCCGACGAGGAGGCGACGTAATAGCTGTCGAGCGAGCGTTTGTCCATGCGGTAGGCGGGGGCGGCCTGAATGTAGGTCTGGTAGAGCTTGCCGAAACGCGAGAAGTTGTTGACGTAGGCGCCGCCCAGCAGGGTCGTCAGGTCGCCGTAAAGTACGCCCAAGTCCACGCCCGAAGCCAGCGCCTGCTCCTTGTCGATGCGCAGCCGCCGCTGGGGGACGCCCGCGTTGAACTGCGTGGTCACCGACGCGACGGAGGGCAGCTTGCGCAACGAGTCCATCAGCCGTTCGCTCTGCTCCAGCAGGTAGGCCGTGCCGCGCCCTTCGAGGTCCTGCACCTCGACCGAAACGCCCGACGTGATGCCCAGACCGGGGATCGACGGCGGGATGAAGGCGAAGCACTCGGCGCCCGGAACCGCCATGTAAAGCTCGTCGGTGAGTTTCTGGGCGATCTCCATGGCCGTCAGTTTGCGGTCGGAATAACCGACCAGCGACACGAAGATGATGCCGCTGTCGGTCGAAGCGATGCCCGCCATCATGTTGAATCCCGCGGCGAACGAGGTCGAAGCGACTTCGGGCAGCGTGCGGATCACTTCGTCGGCCCGGATCATGGCCTTCTGTGTCACCTGCAGCGACGAGGCTTCGGGAGTCGAAACCATCACCATCACGTATCCCTGATCCTCTTCGGGCAGGAATCCGGCGGGCAGTTTGCGCCACACGAGGAAGATGACGGCCAGCACCGCGGCGATAAATACGCCCGTGCGGGCCACGTGGCGGATCAGCGTCGGCGTGAAGGCCGTGTATTTGTCCATCCGCCGGGCGAACCAGCGGTTGAAAGCGGCGAAGAATCCCTTCTTGGGCGGTTCGCGGCGGCGCAGGAGCAGGGCGCACAAGGCCGGGGAGAGCGTCAGGGCATTGAAGGCCGAGATCACGACCGACACGGCGATCGTCACCGAGAACTGCTGGAACAGCCGCCCCGTGATGCCGCCCGTAAACGATACGGGGATGAATACGGCCAGCAGGACGACGGTCGTGGCGACGATGGGCGAAGCCACGTTCTTCATGGCTTCGAGCGCCGCGGCGCGGGGTTTCATCCCGTTGGCGATATTGACCTGCACGGCCTCCACGACCACGATGGCGTCGTCCACCACCAGACCGATCGCCAGCACCAGTCCCAGCAGCGAAATGATGTTGATCGAGAACCCCAGCAGCGGAAAGAGCGCGAAGGCGCCGACCAGCGACACGGGGATGGCGACCAGCGGAATGACCGTGGCGCGCCAGTCCTGAATGAAGAGGTAGATAATGCAGATCACCAGCACGAGGGCTATGATGAGCGTGGTGAAGATGTCGCTGATGCCGGCGTCGATGCTGGTCGTGGTGTCCACGACCGTCGATGTCGTGATGCCGTCGGGCAGGCGTTCGCCGAGCCGCGCCATTTCGGCCTTGACCTTGTCGCCTACGGCCACGGCGTTGCTGCCCGGCTCCTGATAGATGACGATAAGGGCCGTAGGCTTGCCCTCGAAGAGCGAGCTTACGCCGTAACTCTGGCTTCCGAGCGATACGTCGGCCACGTCGCGCAGGCGGATCTGTTCGCCCTCAGAGGTGGTCACGACGACGATGTCGCCGAACTGCTCGGCCGTGGTGATCTGCGGGGGCATGGTCACCGTATAGGTATAGGAGGTGCCGTCGGGCGCTGGTTCGGCTCCGAACTGTCCGGCAGGGTAGATGCCGCCCTGATTTTCGATGGCGGCGGTGACGGCCGAAACCGGGATGTCGTAGTATTTCAGCACGTCGGGCCGGAGCCATACGCGCATGGCGTACTCTCCGGCGCCCATGATCGAGACCTTGCCCACGCCGTTGATCTTCAGCAGTTCGTTCTGAAGGTTGATGTAGGCATAATTCGAGAGGAATTCGTCGTCGTAGCGTCCGTCGCTGTGCAGCGAGAAGACCAGCAGGAAACCCGTCATGGTCTTGCGCGTGGTGACGCCCTGCTTGGTCACCGTCGCCGGAAGCTGGGCTGCGGCCGAGGATACGTTGTTCTGGGTGAAGATGGCGTCGAGGTCGGGATCGGACCCGATGTCGAAGGTCACCTGCATGACCATCGAACCGTCGTTGGCGCTCGTGGTCTGCAGGTAGAGCATGTCGCTGACGCCCATGACGCTCTGTGCCACGGGCGTGGCCACGGCGTTATTGACCGTCTCGGCGTCGGCGCCGTCGTAGGTCGCCGAGACCTCGACCACCGGAGGCGTGATGTCGGGATACTGCTCGATCGGCAGGTTCAGGATCGAGATCAAACCCACGAGTACGATGACGATGGCCAGCGAGATGGCGAAAATCGGACGTGAAATGAAGAATTTCTCCATGACGTCAGCGTATTACGGGGATTACCTTCATGCCGTTGCGCAGTTTCTGCTGGCCTGCCGTAACCACCTGTTCGCCCTCGGCGAGCCCCTCGTCCACGCACCACATCGTGCCGTAGGTGTCGCCCAGCACCACGCGGCGATAGGCCGCCGTGCTGTCGGGCCGTACGACCCAGACCGAATTGACGCCCTGCGCCTGACTGACGCTCTGCTGAGGCACGATCACCCGCGGCTGCACGGGGCCGACGTTGGCCGAGACGCGGGCGAACTGCCCGGGTTTGAGCGACCGGTCGGGGTTGGGGAACATCACCACCAGCACGAGCGTTCCCGTGCTGCTCGACACGTCCTTGCGCGTGTAGTCGTAGAGTCCCCCGTAAGGGTAGCGCGTGCCGTCGGCCAGCGTCAGGCGAATGTCCGAGAGCAGCCCCTCGTTGTCGTAGATCGAACCGCGTCCTCCGGCCGCCCTGAGGTATTCGGCCATCGGAATGGCCACATCGACGGTCAGCGTGTCGATATTCGAAATGCTCGTCAGCACGCTGAACTGCGTGCCGGGACCGACGTAGTCGCCCACATGCGCCGCCGTGTGTTCGATGATGCCGTCGATGGGCGAGCGCAGCTCGGTGTAGCCGACGTTCATGCGGGCGCTGCTGAGCGTCTGCTCGGCCGAGCGCACCGAGGCTTCGGCGGCCTTGTACTGCGCCGTATACTGATCGAGCTGCGCCTGACTGATGGCGTTGATCTTGGCCAGCGGCACGGCGCGCTCGTAGTTGTTCTGAGCCTCCAGCGCCTGCGCCTTGGCCGACTGGAGCGCGGCTTCGGCGGCGAGCATCGTGGTCGAAAGCTGGTCGGGGTCGATCGTGAAAAGCAGCTGCCCGCGTTTTACGGGCATGCCGTTCGAAAACCGCTTGGATAACAGAAAGCCATTGATCCGGGGCTGGATCACGGCGTCGAAATTACTCGAAAGGTAACCGATGAAGCTCATGCGGTTGGGGATGCTGTCCGTAACGGCGCGGGCCGTTTCGACCTGCAGGGGCGGCATTGCGGGTTTCGGCTTGTGCCGGCCGCACCCGGCGGGCAGGAGCGCGGAAACGAGTCCCGCCACGATTAAAAGTCTGTTCATACCGGAATGTTTTACGCTCTTGCGGGGACAAAAAACGTACCGCGAACCGGGTGACAGGCTCTTGGAAAGGGGGTTTTATGCTAAAAAACGTTGAATTTTTTGGCAATAAATGATGATGTTTAGATAATTTTTATATCTTTGCGTTGATAACAAACCCAATTAATAAAAAAAGTTATGAAAGAATTAGTAGCAAAGATCAATGCAGAGTACGAAGTATTCGCAGCTAATGCAGCAGCACAGGTAGAGAAGGGCAACAAGGCCGCCGGTACGCGCGCCCGCAAGTCCGCTCTCGAAATTTCGAAGCTGATGAAGGAGTTCCGCAAGGTTTCCGTAGACGCTGCGAAATAATTACAGACACAATGACGCAACAAAGGCTGTCCCAAGGGGGCAGCCTTTGTTGGTTTCATACGGGCCGTGAACTTGCCTAAGGTTTGATGCCGAAACGGGCGAAAACCTCCATGTCCTCCGGTTCGAGACCGGTTTTGCGGAAGGGAACGGCCTCGTTGTGGTCGTTCAGGTAGCGGCGCGGACGCTTGCGGTCGTAGCCGGGGTTCACGAGCGATACCGTCGGATCGACGAAGCGGCCCCGGATCGAGGCCATGTCGGCCATGGTGTGGAACAGGGCGTGGGTCGTGGCCGGCGCCGTCTCATTGATCCCGGCAGCCGCGGCTTTGGCGGGAAAATTCCGCCGGTAGGCGTCGGAGAACCACGCCAGCGAGGCCACGTAGAGCTGATAGGCGGTCGTGGTGGGCGAGGCGTGCAGGAAGCGTTCGCGGTCGTCGTCCAGAATGTCCTCGCCGTGGTCGGCGCAGTAGAGCAGCGCCGAGGAGGTTTGCCGCAGTCCGCGCAGGAAGGCGATCGTCTCGGCGAGAAAATGATCCGTGTAACAGATCGAATTGTCGTAAGCGTTGCGGAGCGTATGCGCATGCTCCCGCGAGATCGCCACGTCGTCGTCGGGTTTGAAGCGTGCGAATTCGCGCGGATAACGCTGGTGGTAGCTGAAGTGGGAGCCGTAGCAGTGGAGGATGAAGAGCATCTTCTGCGCTGGGGCGGTCTCGACGATGCGGCGCATTTCGTCCAGCAGCTGCATGTCGTGGCGCGGCGAGCGGATATAGATCAGGTGGTCGGCGTCGCGGGCCAGCTTGTCGATCATGGCGCCCTGCGGCGACTGGTTGGAGATGAACCACGTTTCGAAGCCCGCTTCGTTGAAGAGGGCAGGAAGCCCTTTGCGGCGGTAGAGCTGGTCGTGCTCCTCGGTCGAGACGGAGGAGAGGATGAGCGGCACGCTCTTGTGCGTGGTGTTGCTCTGCGTCAGCACATCGCGGAAAATCACCAGATCGTCCACCTGCGAGAGCCGGGGATTGGTCTCCCGCTCGTAGCCGTAAAGCTCCCAGCTCATGGCGCGCGACGCTTCACCTATAATATATACGTAAATCTCGCGTCCGGGCGCTTCGGCCTCGCGGCTGGCTTCGTAGGTGAAATCCGCCGAGGTCTTTTCGAAGTTGTAGGCCTTGCGGAATTCCGAGGCGCTCAGGTAGACGTTGTAGGCCACGTTGAGCGGGAAAATCTCGTCGCGCAGCACGTGCCGCTGTTCGCTCACATGATAGGCCGGCCACAGGGCCAGCATGCCCAGCGCCATGAGCGCGGCACCCGAAAGACCGACGTTCATGCGCGTCGTGCGCGAAATGTAGCGTTTGTGG
>OGLJ01002479.1_pt1 | contig 11645 bp, 5 predicted proteins | sample 1572801 | NCBI WGS metagenome assembly OGLJ01 (sample SAMEA2581877, study PRJEB24529) | metagenome | biome: Human gut stool | place: China | collected 2011
GTCTGAGCAAGCACGGCGGTCACTTCGGGCCGAACTTATCGACCCGAAGTCGGAAAAGACGGTTGACATCGTTCTTTACTCCGACAAGGATCTCGATGCGACCAAGATCGACCTGAAGCGCACCTACGCAGGCGTGGGTCGTGCCTCGGTCGGCAACACCGGCGTGATCTCGCAGCTCGCTCAGCCCGTCAAGCACGAAGCGCGCGACGTGGACGGCGACGGCAAGACGGACCTCGTGCTCTCCTTCAAGATGAAGCCCCTGACGCTCAACATGCTTGCAGGCGCCAACTACGACCTGTGGCTCTACACGTACTCGGGCGACGAACGCATTGCCGCGATGGACGACGTGCTCGTTCAAGGCGAAGCCTACAAGGGCGCTCAGGAACGTAAGGAAAACGCCGACGTCTGAGTCGCGTTGACCGGCAAAACCCGACGCGATCTTCGGCTGCGATCGCGTCTCTCGGGGAGGGGTTGAGGGCGTACGGCACTCCTTGACACCTTCCCCGTATGCGGAGAGATCCCACGGGATCTCTCCGCTTTTTTTTCGTTCAACCGACGCCGCGACGACTTCGACGGAAAGCCTTCTTCGACTTTCGCTCCACGACGTCCTCTTTCTCAAAACGCTTAATCGCGGCGGAACTGAAAAAGCCCCGGCACCCGAACGGGCGCCGAGGCTTGCCAAGAGAGAAGGGAGTCAAGCGGGCCGTTGCCCGTAACGCTTTTCCGTCACTCTTCTTCGTGTCGGGCCGAAGCCGGCAAAAAGAGCGTGACGCGGGTGCCGCCGATGGGGCTTGCCTTTTCCACCTTGACGGTGGCGCCGATACGGGAGGCACGCTCCTTCATGATCGCCAACCCCACGTGCTGGCCTTTGCGCTTTTGCACGAGTTCGTCGTCGATCCCGACGCCGTCGTCCGTGATGCTCACCGTCAGGTCGTCGCCGTTTTCAATTCGGACGTCTACCGTTTCGGCCTGAGCGTGCTTGCGCACGTTGGAAAGCGCTTCCTGGATGATGAAAATCGCCTGGAGCTTCTGCCGTTCGGTGAGTTCCGCCCCCTGACCGTTGACGGAAAGGCGTGCGGACACGTGGGACTGTCCTTCGAAGCGCTCGATCACCGTGCGAACCCCTTCGACAAAGCCTTCCTTGTGGATGCGTTCGCGGAAGTTGAGAAGCAGTTCGCGCACGTCCTCGTAGCATTCCTGAACGCCCGTGCGGATCGCGTTCAAAGATTCGTCGCGGAGCTGATCGTCCTTTTTCGCGATCGCGTCGTCGAGGAACTGAACCTGAAGGTTGAGGAAGCTCAACGCCTGAGCGATCGAGTCGTGCAGACCCTGCGCGAGGAGCTGTCGCTCCTGCGCGACCGCGAACTGACGATCGCGCTCGATCAGACGGCGATTCGCGATGGCCACGCCCAAGTGCGTCGCCAGGCTCTCGAGCAATTGCACGAGCTGACTCGCAAGCTCCGGCTCGTTGCGAAAGAGCAGCGTGTAGATGCCGACGTCGCTCGTGCTGCTGCGAACCTGGAAGCAGTAGGCCGTGCGGAACCCCTGCTCGGCGAGTCGCTGCCAGTGTTCGTCCTTGGACGCTCGGAGGCGAAGTCGGATCGGGTAGTTTTTCTCCAGCACCTCGTCGATTGTCGAGTCGGAATAATTCAATTCGGCGTACTTCTGAAGGTACTCGGGCGACACGCCGTAGGAACTCGCCAAGTGCACGCGATCGCTGCGGACGTCGATGAGGTTCACGAGGCAGGCATCCGCTTCGGTGTAACGGATGATGCGCTCGACGAACCCGTCGGTGAGCTCTTCGAGGGGACGCTGCTGCGAGAAGAAGGACGTGATTTCGTAGAGCTGTGCGAGATGGCGGTTCTTTTCTTCAACCGTGACGGTCTTTTCCGCGACCTTCTGCTCGAGGTTCGTGTAGAGGTCTTCGAGGCGATCGGCCATGTGATTGAAGCCGCGCGCGATACGCCCGATTTCATCTTCGCCGCCCACGTCGATGCGCGCTTTGAGGTTCCCGCTCGAAAGACGCTTGATCCCTTCGCCCAGGCGCTCGACCGGCCGGATCACCCAACGGAGCAACAGGAACATGATCGTAAAGAGGCTCCCGATCGCAAGGACGATCAGGAGGATCTGGAGATAGCGCAACTGCCAGAGGTAGCCCTCGCGGTAGTCGTCGATTTGCGCGACGAGGCGCGAAACGTCCGTCGCGTAGCTTTCGACGAGTTGCATGGGCACGGGGCGGCGGAATTCTCGCGCTTCCCGCACGACGGGCACGATCACGGTGCGCCAAGCGGTTTCCAACTCTTCGAAACCCTTGCGAATATCGGGATCTTCGGGAATGGCGAGCGGCAGCCACGGGTCGCCCGCCTTGAGAAGTTCGTACTGACGGTCCGAGATGCGAAGCTCCTCCGTGAAGGCCGCGTCGTCGTACGAGGGCTGCGCGACGAGAGCCGCGCGGAAGGCGTGGTAACGCAACTCGCCCGTCGCCGCTTTCGCGGCGGCGCTCGCTTCGAGCTGCCAGTTGAGCATCATCGTGTACGCAATCGACGTGACGATGAAGCTCACCCACAGGAGCGTAAGCAGAAGCAGTCGGGCGGAGAGACTCTTGAAGTAGAGAATCCCGTGCTCGCGCAGCGTTTTGGGCGCCTCCTCCGGAGAAGCGCCGATCGGGTTCGGGTCGGTGTTCGACATGTGCGGTATCGTTGAGTCCGTTCGTTTTTTCGGTTCTTTTTTCAATGCGCCGGGTCGGCCGGGGCCGGCGCATTTGTCGTCTCGAAAAATGTCAGAGAAGCTTCTTTTCTTCTTCGAGCACTTCGATGACGAGCGACGAGCCGCCTGCGTCGGCGCCCGCGCCGCCCTCCGCAGGCGGTAGCGCCTCAAGGCGCTCGGCGCGCCAGGCCGCGGCGAGCTGCTTGCCGCGACGGGCGCGGTGCAGGAGATGATCCTCGAACGACTTCTTCGCGAGAAGCACTTCTCGCGGCTTCGAGCCGCGGCCCGTACCCGTTACGACGACCCCTCGGGTATCGACCGCCTTGAGGTCGACGAGCTTTTCGCTCGCAAGGAGTTGCATGAGCGAGACGCCCACGCCGCCCGCACTCAGACGTCGGATTTCCTCGAGCGGGAAGATGAGAATGCGACCGAGCGCCGAGAGGCAGGCCGCGTGCGTGCGCCCCGTCGTCACGACGGGCGGAAGCGCCCGTTCGCCCGGAGCTACCTTGAGGAAGGTGCGGCCCGCCTTCATGCGGGTCGAGAGGTCGCCCAAGGTGCACACAAGCCCCATCCCGTCGCTCGTCCCGAAGAGAACGCCCGTATCGGGCGGACCCGCGAGGAACCCGACCGCTTCGCTGCCGCGTTCCATTTCAATGAAGGCCGACAAGGGCGATCCGTCGCCGCGTCCGCCCGGAAGGCTGGCGACGGGAACGTTGTAGACGCGTCCCTTGTCGTCTACGACGACAAGCGTGTCGACCGAACGGCATTCGACCTGCGTAAGGAATCCATCCCCCATCTTGAAACTCATGAGCGAGCCGTCGTGACCGTGCCCGGTGCGGGCGCGCACGAAGCCCTTCTTCGAGACGACCACCGTGACGGGTTCGTCGGCCACGGCGGGCTCGGCGGCGGCCACGGCCGCTTCTTCGATTACGGTGCGGCGCGCGTCGCCGAACTTCTTGGCGGCGGCGTCGATTTCTTTCGCGACAGCGCGCTTCAAAGCGCTTTCGCTCGATAGGAGACGCTCCAGCGAGGCGCGCTCTTTCGTAAGTTCGGCAAGCTCCCGCTCGATCGCAATCGCCGCGAGGCGCGCGAGCTGACGCAGACGGATTTCGAGAATGTCTTCGGCCTGACGGGCCGTGAGCTCGAACTCCGTCATGAGCGCAGCTTTCGGCTCGTCGTGGTTGCGGATGATTTCGATCACCCGATCGAGGTTAAGGAGCGCGATCGATCGGCCTTCGAGCACGTGAATGCGGTCGTTCACCCTTTCAAGGCGGGCGCTCGTGCGACGGCGCACGGTCTTCAGTCGGAAGTCGAGCCACTCGGCGACGATTTCGAGAAGCCCCTTCTGACGAGGCTTGCCGTCGAGACCGAGCATGACGAGATTGACGGGAACATTCGCCTCAAGTTCGGTCTGAACGAGAAGCGTCTGCACGAACTCTTCGCGATCGATGCGGCTCGACTTCGGTTCGAACACGAGTCGCACGGGCACGTCTTTCCCCGACTCGTCGCGCACGCGTTCGAGCACGGCGAGCATCGCCCCCTTGGCCTGCTGCTGCTTGGCCGTCAGGGACTTTTTGTCCTTGCGCACCTTGGGGTTCGTGATCTGCTCGATTTTGTCGAGTACAAGCTTCGAGGAGCACGCGGGCGGCAGTTCGTCGACGACGAGCTGCCACTGACCGCGAGCGAGCTCTTCGAAATGGTAACGCGCGCGAACGCGAAGCCGGCCGCGCCCCGTACGGTATACCTGACGGATTTCATCGCGCGAGGAGATGATCTGACCGCCGCAGGGAAAGTCGGGCCCGGGCAGAAGGGCGAGCACTTCGTCCAAGGTCGCTTCGGGCTTTTCGAGAAGCAACGTGCAGGCCGCGGCCACCTCGGTAAGGTTGTGCGAGGGGATTTCGGTCGCCATACCGACCGCGATCCCCGAGGAGCCGTTCAAAAGCACGAACGGAAGCTGCGCGGGGAGTTCCACGGGTTCCGTGAAATTTCCGTCGTAATTCGGCACGAAATCGACCGCCCCCTTGTCGACTTCGTCGAGGAGAAGAGCCGCAATCGGCATGAGGCGCGCTTCGGTATAACGCATGGCGGCCTGCGAGTCTCCGTCGCGCGAGCCGAAATTCCCTTCACCCGCCACGAGCGGGTAGCGAAGCGAAAAGTCCTGCGCCATGCGCACCATCGCGTCGTAGACCGACTGATCGCCGTGCGGATGGTATTTGCCGAGCACGTCGCCCACGACGCGGGCGGACTTCACGGGGCGGTTTTCATAGCGCAACCCCATGCGGTCCATGTCGATCAGAATGCGACGCTGCACGGGCTTTTGCCCGTCGGAGACTTCCGGGAGCGCACGGCTTTTCACGACCGACATCGCGTACTCGAGGTAGGCGCGCGACGCGTAGCGCGCAAGCGTAAGCGCCCCGTTTTCTTCCGTATCACCCGTCATCGCCTGCGCCACGGGAGAATCGCCCGGACGGTCGGCCTCGGGAGCTTCGGGGGTTGCGGCATTTTCGGCGGGTTCCCGAACTTCAACGGCTTCTGCGGTTTCCGTGCTTTCGTCCGTATTTGCCTTGTCGACCTTGCGAGCCGCACGGTCCGCCTCGGGCATGTCGAACGCCTTCGCGTTCGTCGTCCGCGCGGCAACCTTTGCAGCGGTTTTTGCGGGCGCGACCGTCTCGGGCACGTCCGCAAAAAGGAGACCGACGGGAGCGCTTTCGGTTTCGCATTCGACGGGGGCGCGGCGCGTGCGCTTTTGCGCGGCGGCCGCCTTGCGTTCCTCCGCGAGGCGCTCGGCCTTCAGTTTTTCGAGCGCGCCGTCATTCCACGGAATCGGCACCTCTTCGCCGAAGAGGTCTCCCGTAAAGTCGTACGCCGGAGCGGTTTTCTTCTTGGCCATGTCGATATTCCTCAGACGTCGGTTTCGGCGCGGTCGCCGTAGGCTTCCATCCATTCGCGGCGGCCGTTGGCCTGATTGCCGCTCATCAGGAGGTGCATCACGGAGCGCGTGACCGCTTCGTCCATGTCGCCGAGCGACACGGGAAGGAGTCGGCGCGTATCGGGGTTGAGCGTCGTTTCCGCAAGCTGTTCGGCCTGCATTTCACCGAGCCCCTTGAAGCGCGAGACCTTGAGTTCGTCCTCGCAGAAGCCTTCCTTTTTGAGCGCGTCGATCGTTCGGGTGAGTTCCCGATCGTCGAGGCAGTAAATTTTGCGGTCCTTCTTGCGGCCCTTTTTCGGCGCGTCGACGCGGTACAGAGGCGGCATCGCCACGTACACGTGCCCGAGCTCAATGAGTTTCGGGAAGTGCCGGTAAAAGAGCGTGAGAAGGAGCACCTGAATGTGAGAGCCGTCGACGTCCGCGTCGGAAAGGATGCAGATCTTCCCGTAGCGCAACCCCTTCAAATCGGGGTCGCCCTCTTTCGGATGCGGATCGACCCCGATCGCAAGCGCGATGTCGTGAATCGTGTCGGACCCGAGGAGTTCGTCCGCGTCGACCTCCCACGTGTTGAGAATTTTCCCGCGCAGAGGAAGAATCGCCTGGAATTCCTTGTCGCGGCCCGCTTTGGCGGACCCCCCGGCCGAGTCCCCTTCGACGATGAAAAGTTCGTTGCGGGTGATGTCGTCCGTTTCGCAGTCGGTGAGTTTGCCGGGCAACACCGCCACGGTCGAACTCTTGCGTTTTTCGTATTTCGAAGCCTGACGCTGGCGCGCCTGCGCGACGCTCACGATGTGTTCGACGAGCTTCTTGCCGTCTTCGATATGGTCGTTCAGCCAGAATTCGAACTGCGTGCGCACGAAGTTCGAGACGAGCTTCAGCGCGTCGCGGCTCGTGAGCTTTTCCTTCGTCTGCCCCTGGAACTGCGGGTCGAGCGACTTCGTCGAAAGGACGAAATTCGCGCGCCCGAAGACGTCTTCGGCCAGTACCTTCACGCCCTTCGTTTGAAGGCCGTGAATTTCCATGAAGGTTTTGACCGCCTGAAAGAGCCCGTCCTTCAGGCCCGATTCGTGCGTGCCGCCCTGCGGGGTCGGAATGAGGTTCACGTAGCTTTCGCGCGTGAGCGGCCCTTCGGTCGTCCAGGCAAGCACCCAGGCGGCACCTTCGCCCGGCGCGAACCCTTCCGTATTTTCGTCGGCGTAGCCCGACGCTTCGAAGGGTTCAACGAGCGGATCCGCGCGCAGTTCCGAGAGGAGATATTCGCGCAGGCCCCCTTCGTACTTCCACGTTTGGGTTTCGCCCGTCTTTTCGTTCGAATAGACGACTTCGCATCCCGGAAGGAGCACGGCCTTCGAGCGCAACAGACGCACGAGGGCGGCCTCGGGCACTACGGGGCTGTCGAAATATTTGGCGTCGGGCCAGCAGGTGACGCGCGTTCCCGTCTGCGACTTCGGGCGCGAACTCTTTTTGTCGGAAAGGGGTTCGACCACGAACCCGTCCTCGAACGCGAGATTCGCCTCGCGCCCGTCGCGCCAGACCGTCACTTCGAGACGGGTCGAGAGGGCGTTCGTCACCGAAACGCCCACGCCGTGCAAGCCGCCCGCAAAGGAGTAGGGCCCCGAACCGTCCGCTTTGGCAAACTTCCCCCCCGCATGCAGTCGCGTGAAAACGAGTTCGACGACGGGCGCGTGCTCTTCGGGGTGCATCCCCGTGGGAATGCCTCGCCCGTTGTCTTCGACCGTTACGCCGCCGTCGGCGCGCATCGTGACCGAAATCCGAGTCCCGAAACCGGCAAGCACTTCGTCGCTCGCGTTGTCGATGACTTCCTGCACGATGTGAAGGGGATTGTCGGTGAGCGTATACATGCCCGGACGCTGCTTGACGGGCTCAAGCCCCTTCAGCACGCGAATGGAACCGACGTCGTAATCCTCAGCCCTCGTCTTCTTTACCACTTGACCACCTTGAAACACACCCGGTGCTTTTTTCAAGCTTCCGGGTCGACCGCGAGGTTTTGTCCGACGCCCGCTCGACGCCGACGCCCCGAAAAGCCCGGAAAGCCCGCCGCATCTGACGTTCGGCAGGCAAACTCCCCTCGAAAGAGCCCCTATTCTACCAACGTTTCTCACGGGCTCTTCGGGGGTGTCCAAGGGGTGAGGGTCCTTGAAAAACAGTGAAAATCATCTTGAAAACCATGATCTTCGAGAGATTTTGCTTCGAGAAGTCGAATGCTGGACGGACCGCTTGAAAAAAGCACGCGCATCTCGCCTTCGGAAGGACTTCGACCTACGCAAAAGCCCTGTTGACTTCCTCCCCGCCCTAAAGGGCGGGGATTCCTTAGGCCGCGCGGTCGCGCGGACTGAGGATGGTTCCCATTGATGGCGTCGAGTCCTCAGGCCGAAAGCCTTGCTCCTCGACACTCACTACACGGGCGATGTGCTTTTTGTCGTGTGCACTCGGGCCGGTCCGGCCCTTCTTCAACACGTTTAGGGCGCCAACCACATCGGCATTCGATTCGAAGTTGCAACTTTTGTTGATGCACTTGAAAATCGCTTGCGTCGGACGGTTGCGTTTATCCCTGGTCCCGCAGTGCGGGCAGGTTATGCTCGTTCCTCGCGGATCAACGGCAATCACCACCCCGCCTGCCTTCACAAGTTGCCATTCGATTTCGTGGCGCAGATCGTAGAATCCCGTGCGCAGAATGGCGCGGTTAAGCCCGCTTTTCTGTTTCACGTTCTTGCCGGGATTCTCAACGGTGCCCTTGGCGGACGCCGTCATGTTCTTCACCTTCAGGTCCTCGACGTACACGCAGCCGTACTCCTGAGCGAGCGCATGCGCCGTCTTCCTGTAGAAATCTTGTCGAATGCAACGAATCTTACGGTACAGATTTTGAATCCTCTCCTTGAGTCGACGCCGTTTGCGACTCGGTTGCTTCTTGTCGAAAGGCTCCGCCCGTCCCAACTTCGCAAGCTTCTGCCGCGACTCTTGATTGAGCGAGAGCTTGCGTTTCAACACAGCAATGCGCCCCTCGATCGAGCGAATTTTCGCCGTGTCGAGATCGAAAAATCGTCCGTCGCTCGTCGTGACGGCATGCACGACACCGACGTCGATTCCGACATCGAGCGCCTTCATTTCGGGGGCCTCGATTTCGAACTCGGTCGTGAAGTTCACGAACCAATGGCCGCAGTCCTTCTTGATGTGAATCTGTTTTACGACACCGGGCACGAGCGTCCCGTCCGCAGAAGGGAACGCGATGGGTCGGGTTTTTCGGTATCGAACCCAGCCGATCTTCGGGAGCTTGACTCGGCCGTTGGCGTCGTCAATGTGCTCCTGCTCGAACTGCGGTACCCGAAAGCCGTCGCCAATGTCTTTCGCCTTGAACTTCGGCCACCCTTTGTGTGCCGGATCGCTCATGGGTCGAAAGCTGTCGCCGATGGCACGATCGAGATCGCGCAGGGCTTGTTGGAGCGGTTGGGACATCGCCTCTCGAAGGAAGGCGGTCTCGGGCTGCTTTTTCCAGAGCACCAGCTCATGGCAGAGCTGGCTGTAGGTGAGAAGCTTTTCGCCCTTTTCCTTTCGCTCGTTTTGGATGTCCAACGCCTTGTTGAAGACAAACCTGCGGCAACCGGCGTTTCGGCTCAAAGCCGCACGTCGGGTCTCGTCCACGTAGAGTTCGTACTTAAAGGCGCAGGTGATCTTCATACGAATATTGTAGTACATTATTCCGGCGCTTCGCGCGGGTGCCTTATATCCCCACCGTGAACGGCGGGGCTTTACGGCACGTCGGGTAAGGTCGGCAATGCCGTACGGATCGAACCTCTTTTCGTTGTTGTATTTCGTCGGCGGAGCCGCTAAATTGAATGTGAGCACTCACTCGGAAAAGGGAGGGCGCATGATCTCGAATCGACGACGACTTCTCACTGCAGCGGCGGTTGCAGCGCTCCTCTCTTCCGGCGGAGCCCGTGCCGCCGAGACGGTGCTCGGGACCATTCTCGAGGAGGTTCCCGCGATCAGTTGCAGCGTTTTGCCGACGAGTATCGGAACGACTGGAAGCGCGATCGCGACGGGACTTACGAATACTGCGGGCGCCGCTACAACGAATCGGAGTGGGAAGCGTACTGGCGCAAGCGCTACCGCGAAGAAAAGCGCAAAGACCGCAAAGATCGGGACGATGAAGTCCGCCGTCGCGACGCATTGCAACGCCTGACGGACGCCGCACAGAGATGAAAAAGAAGCGCCCCGGGTACTTCACCCGGGGCGCAACGTCTTAAGGAACGATGAGCGTCTTGCGCTCGAACGCCCACGGATCGAGCACCGTGCTCACTTCATCGGCGAAGCGACGCGTGGCGCGACGTTCAAGATCGAACGCCTCCCAGCCCGGGTCGCCCGTCTTCGCAAAGCGCACCCAAGCACCGTGCATGGCGTCGGCCAACGCTTGCGGTGCGTCGGCGCCGTTGATTTTGACGGCGGTCGGGGCGGCAATGGTATCGAAGAAGAAGGAGACGTCGCTCGAGTGAGCGGCACCGCGCTTTTGTCCGGTCTTCCCCGTCACGGGGCTTTCCCATTCGAACGAATAGGCCCAGACGGGGTTGCCTGCTACGGCGAGCGACTCAAGGAGCTTGTTGCAGGGCATGCGGAAAATGAGGTCGCCCTGCATGCGCGTGAAGACTTCGCCCGTCGTTCGGCCGTGGCCCGCGGCGCGGTAGTCTTCGGCGACGCTTGAAGGCAGTCCGAGGCTTGCCGTAAGCATCTTCACGGCGTCGTAGCCGATGCGGTCGATTGCACCGCTCGGAACAACGTAATTGCGCCACTCTTCCTTCGTACAACCCGAGATCACGCGAATTCCCGCAGCCGCTCCCGCACGAATCGCGTCGACGGGGCGATCCTGCAGGATGTCGTGCTCGACGTAAGGCTTGAAGAGCGCCGTGTTGCCTTGCGCGAAAAGCGACCAGTCGGGGTCCTTCGAGAGTTGGCTGACCAACTTCTTGAAGGCGACGAGCTCGTCGTTGGTAAGCGACGCAAAGCCCGCTCGAGTAGGCGGCACGCCGAGGAAGTCGGCGAGGCGCTTCGCAGCCTTGCGTGCATCGGCTTCGTTGCGCCACTGGGCGATGGCCGACGGACTCTGAATGATCGCCTGAGAGAAAAGCCCTTTCGTTTTGGGCGAGGCGATGAGACTCGTCGTGTGCGTGACGCGGTTGGGGTCGCCACCGAAAAGCGCGATGTTGTCGTGCACCCACTTGAGCCCGAGAATCATGTCGGAGAGACCGCAGTTCGCATCCCCGTCTTCGAGCTTCAAAAAGCCGTCGACGTTGACGCGATAGTTGAGCGTCACGAGTACGACGCCGTCTTCGGCAAAACGCGTGCCGTCAAAGCGGGGATCGTTGTTGTCGCAGTTCGTGGAGCCGCCCCCGGGGATCCACACCATGACGGGAAGATCCTTGCCGCCTGCGGGAGCCCAGAGATTGAGTACGAGCGCGTCGCCCCCTCCGATCATCCCGGGGCCGTTGCGATCGGGTTGCAGGGGAATCGCCCCCGGCTTCGTGCAGTCGCGCACACCCTCCCAGGGTTCGGGAGGAACCGAATGGCGGAAGCGCCGTTCGGGCGTGTAGGGGTTCGCTCCGAAGGGAACATTTCGGAAGATGCGAATGCCGTTTCGAATGCTCCCACGGATTTTCCCGGCGGGCAGCGCGACGACGTCGTCGGAAGCGCCCGTGTTCTCGACGAGAGCGGGCGTCGTAGCGCAGCCCGCAAGCGACGTCGCCAGCAGGGCGCCCGAAGTGCAAAGCAGATTTCGGCGGGTGATCATGGATTTCCTCCCTTGAGAAGCTGTTTGGAAGGAAGTATCGCCCGCGGAGTTACGCGCGTAAGAGAGAGGGTGGGGAAGGTTGTACTGTTCGGCGAGAGCTGCGGATACAACAAACCCCGATCGGCTATCCGGTCGGGGCAAGGCGCATGACGTGGCGGAGATGGTGAGATTCGAACTCACGAGCCCGTTAGGACCGCCGGTTTTCAAGAC
>OGLJ01002489.1_pt1 | contig 11612 bp, 7 predicted proteins | sample 1572801 | NCBI WGS metagenome assembly OGLJ01 (sample SAMEA2581877, study PRJEB24529) | metagenome | biome: Human gut stool | place: China | collected 2011
TGACGAAGCGGGTGGCGGGGTTGGTCATGCTGGAGAAGAAGATGGCCTTCAGGCTGACATCCTGCAGCTGCGTGTTCACCTCGTCAAAGGAGGCAAGGCTCTCGGCCTCGTGGCCGAAGGCCTGCACGACCTTCTGGCCTTCGATCATCTCGTTGACCAGAGCGGTCTGCTCACCGCGCACGGTGCTCTGCCCCTGAAAATACTTGTAGCTGCGCTTGGCCAGGAAGCTGGCTACCACCAGGCTCAGCGGGGTGATGCAGACGACCACCAGCGTGATGGGGACATTCTCCCACAGCATGAACAGCAGGGTGCCGAAGATGGTCAGCAGGCCGGAGAACAGCTGGGTGAAGCCCATCAGCAGGCCGTCGGCGAAGGTGTCCACATCGGCGATCATCCGGCTGACGATGTCGCCGGAGGGGTGGCTGTCGAGGTAGGAGAGGGGGAGGGTCTGGATCTTCCGCAGGGCGGCATTGCGCAGGTCGCGGCTGACGGAGAAGGTGATGCGGTTGTTGCAGACGCTCAGCAGCCACTGCGCAAAGGCTGCGAGGATGGCTACGGCCACGATCTGCAGGATGATCTGCATCACACCGGCAAAGTCCACACGGCCCTTGCCGAGCATCAGGTCGATGGCGCTGCCGCAGAGGATGGGGATATACAGCTGGGCGGCCACGCTCACGGCGGCCACGATGAGGCTGCACCCCACGAAAAAGTAGTAGGGGCGGATCTTTTTCAGCACCCGGCGGAGCGTTGCCTTGCGCTGTTCCGGGGTCAGGCTGCTCTTTGCTTTTGCACTCATTTCTGCGCATCCCCTTTCTTGAACTGGCTGGCATAGATCTCCTCATAGACCGGGCAGGAGGCCAGCAGGTCGGCGTGTTTGCCGAGGCCGACGAGTTTGCCGTCGTCCAGAACGAGGATCTGGTCGGCGTGCTGCAGGCTGGCGGCGCGCTGGCTGACGATGAAGACGGTCAGGCTGCCGGGCAGAGCCGCCAGTGCCTTGCGCAGGGCGGCGTCGGTGGCGTAGTCCAGAGCGCTGGCACTGTCATCCAGAATGAGGATGTCGGGCTTGCTCACCAGTGCGCGGGCAATGGTCAGGCGCTGCTTCTGGCCGCCGGAGAGGTTCCGGCCGCCCTGCTCTACCGGCTCGTCCAGCCCAAGGGGCTTCGCCTTGACGAATTCCGCAGCCTGTGCCGTTTCCAGTGCGGCCCACAGGTCGGCATCCGAGGCGTTCTTGTTGCCCCAGAGCAGGTTCGAGCGGATGGTGCCGCCGAAGAGCTGCGCTTTCTGCATGACGACGCTGACGCTGCCGCGCAGAACGTCCCGCGGGTATGCCTGCACCGGACGGCCCAGGATCTCAACCGAACCCTCGGTGGCATCGTAGAAGCGGGGGATGAGGTTGATGAGGCTGGATTTGCCGCTGCCCGTGCCGCCGATGACGCCGATGGTCTGGCCGCGTTTGGCTGTGAAGCTGATGTCCGACAGGCTGGGGGCACCGGCACCGGCGTAGGTCAGGCTGACATGGTCGAACCGGACGGCGTCGTCGGCCTTGCTTGCCTCCACGGCATCCGGAAGGGCAGCGGGGAACGCCATCCCCGGTTCCGTGTCCAGCACGGCCTGCACACGGCTGGCGCAGGCCAGCGCCTTGCTGATCTGCACGATGAGGTTGGCCAGCTTGACCAGCTCGACCAGGATCTGGTTCATGTAGTTGACCAGCGCGATGACATCACCGGCTGCCATGCCGCCGATGTTGATCTCGATGCTGCCTACATACAGCAGCGCCACGATGGCCAGGTTGATGATCACGTAGGTCAGCGGGCTCATCAGGGAAGAGAGATGGCCGACGTGCAACTGCATTTTGGTCAGCAGGTCGTTGGCAGACTCGAAGCGGTCGATCTCGCTCTTCTCCTTGTCAAAGGCGCGGACGACGCGAACGCCGGTCAGGTTCTCGCGGGTCAGGCCCAGCACCCGGTCCAGACGGGTCTGGGCGGTCTTATACAGCGGGTTGGTCAGGACCATGATGCCGAAGACTACGATGGACAGCAGCGGGATGGCCACCACGAAGATCCATGCGGCCCGCGCATTGACCGTGAAGGCCATGACCATGGCACCGACCACCACGAACGGGCTGCGCAGGAACAGGCGGAGGAAGAGGTTCAGGCCGCTCTGCACCTGATTGATGTCACTGGTCATGCGGGTGATGAGGGTGCTGGTGCCCAGCGTATCCATCTCGGTGAAGCCGAGCTTCTGGATGTGCTCAAACAGCGCATGGCGCAGCGAGGTGGAGTAGCCCACAGCGGCCTTGGCGGAGAAATACTGGGCCGTCAGGCTGCAGGTCAGGCCGATGACGGCGAGCAGCAGCAGGATGCCGCACCGCGCAAGGATATAATGCAGGTCGTGCGCCGCAATGCCGACGTTGACGATGTCTGCCATGACCAGAGGGACAAACAGGTCGAACGTGGCTTCCAGCATCTTGAACAGCGGCGCGAGGACGGCCTCGCGCTTGTAGCCGTTCAGGTGGGTAAGCATTTTGTTCAAGGCGAAAGACTCCTTTTCTGAAATGTAAATTTCTGAAATGTAAATCGGGGGAAACTTTCCCATCGCATATTATAATACAACCGGAATCGGAATGCTATTGTTTTGCGGAAAAATGCGGTGCGTCTTCCCCATTGTGAAACTTGGGAAATCCTGCTATAATAAATTATTATGACGGATGGAAAAAGAAGGGTGATGCAAATGGCATACGAGAAAAGCGCACGGCGGTTCCGCCCGGTGGGCAGCCGGAAGAAAAAAGCCGCCCCCCAATACAGCCCGGCGGGCACGGGCTGCCCGGTGGTGGAGCAGGCCGTGGAGCGGCTCTACCGGGAGCAGAACGAGACGCATTTCTGGAACCTGATGAACGCCCTGAACTATGCACTGGAGCTGAAAACGCGGGTGCTGGTGCCGCTGGATGCCGCAGCTGACCCGCAGAGCGGCCCGGCCCCGTGGGCTTCCATGCCCATCCCGGCGGAAAAGGCAGAGGGGCTGGACCCCTGGCTGCTCCACACCCGGAAGGAACGCAGCTACCTGCCCCTGTTCACTTCGGTGAAGACGGCGGAAGCCGAGCGCGCCACGGCCACCCGGCCCATGGCCGAGCGCGGGATGCGAGAGGCCATGGAATATGCCCTGAACACCGACGGTATCGACGGTGTGGTCATCGACCCGTGGACCAATTCCGCTACGCTGGATGGCTCCATCCTGAACGGGCTGCTCAAGTCGGAGCGGGGCAGCGAAGGCCCCGGTCTGGAAGAACTGGATGCGGGCTACGATGCCGCGCGGCAGGGCAGCTGGGCCGAGGCGGTGCAGCACTATGAAAAAGCCGCCGAGGCGGGCAGCGCCGAAGCGCTGGCGCTGTTGGGCGACTGCCTGTATCAGGGCCGGGGTGCCCGGCGCAGCAAGGTACAGGCCCGGCGGATGTGGAAAAAAGCCGCCAAGGCCGGGGAAGTGCAGGCCATGATCGCCCTTGGCGATGACGCAGCGGCCTCCGGGCAGGAAGCCGCCGCCGCGCTGCAATACTACCGCCGCGCCCAGAGTGCCGCCCGCGGGATGCCGGATGTCTCCTATACGCCGCAGATCCGGCTCCGCATCGCCCAGTGCGAAACGCGGTATGTCTCCCGCAAAAAGGCGCTGATGGAGCTGGCGGAGGCCGAGCAGGGCTTCTGCATCCAGCTGGAAGAGGGGGCACCGGACGCGGAGATCTGGCTGGACGAGACCCGGAAGACCGTGGCGGAGCTGATGAACGAAGGGCTGGAGAACCGATGAAATCGGCAGGAACACAAATTCTTTACATTTGTTCTATGAAATCGTCATAGGAAATCGGTAAGATGATTCTGGAAAAAAATCTGTGCCGCAAGAAAAGAGGACAAGCACTATGAGCAACGTGATCGGAATCGACCTTGGAACGACCAACTCCTGTGTGGCAGTGGTCGAGGGCGGCAAGCCCGTGGTCATCGCCAATGCCGAGGGCGAACGCACCACCCCCAGCGTGGTCGCCTTTACCAGAGACGGTGAGCGTCTGGTGGGCGGTGCGGCCAAGCGCCAGATCGCGACCAACTCCGGCCGCACCATCTCCAGCATCAAGCGCTACATGGGTTCCGACCACCGGGTCCACATCGACGGCAAAGACCTGACCCCGCAGGAGATCAGCGCCATGATCCTGACGAAGATCCGCCGCGACGCTGAGAGCTACCTCGGCGAGCCGGTGACCGAGGCCGTCATCACGGTGCCCGCCTACTTTGACGACAGCCAGCGCAAGGCCACACAGGACGCAGGCCGCATCGCGGGGCTGAACGTTCTGCGCATCATCAACGAGCCTACGGCTGCTGCGGTGGCCTACGGCCTGGACAACGAAGCGCCGCAGAAGATTTTGGTCTATGACCTGGGCGGCGGCACCTTCGATGTCTCCATCATCGAGATCGAGGATGGCACCTTCACGGTGCTGGCCACCGGCGGCGACACCCATCTGGGCGGCGATGATTTCGACGAGCGGATCGTGGAGTATGCGGTGGCGGAGTTCAAGAAATCCGACCGCATCGACCTGAGCCGCGACCCCGCCGCCATGGGCCGCCTGAAAGAGGAGGCCGAAAAGGCCAAGAAGGAGCTGTCCAGCGCGCTGAGCGCCCAGCTGAACCTGCCCTTCATTGCGGTGGGCAAAGACGGCCCCCACCATCTGGACCTGACGCTCACCCGCCCGCAGTTCGAGATGATGACCGGCGACCTGCTGGCCCGCACCGTGCAGCCAGTGCAGAATGCCCTGCGGGATGCAGGTATCGCCGCCAGCCAGCTGGGCAAGGTGCTTCTGGTGGGCGGCAGCACCCGGATGCCGGCCGTAGAGCGTCAGGTCAAAGAGCTGCTGGGCTGCGAGCCCAGCCACAGCCTGAACCCGGACGAGTGCGTCGCCATGGGCGCAGCGGTCCAGGGCGCTCTGCTGCAGGGCGGCGGCAAGCTGGCCGGTGCTTCCGGTGCCGCTGCGCAGGGGCTGGTACTGATGGATGTCACCCCGCTGACCTTGTCCATTGAGACGCTGGGCGGCGTGGCGACCCCGCTCATCACCCGCAACAGCATGATCCCCACCCGGAAGAGCCAGATCTTCACGACGGCGCGCCCGATGCAGACCAGCGTGGAGATCAACGTCCTGCAGGGAGAGCGCCACTTTGCGCGGGACAACAAGAGCCTGGGCAAGTTCAAGCTGAACGGCATCCGTGCCAGCTTCTCGTCCAAACCGCAGATTGAAGTGACCTTTGACATCGACGTCAATGGCGTCGTGAAGGTCTCCGCCAAAGACCTCGGCACCGGGCGGGAGCAGAACATCACCATCACCGGCAGCACGAACCTGTCGGAACACGAGATCCAGCGCGCCATGGCGGATGCCGCCGCGTATGAGGCCGAGGACAGCCGCCGGAAAGAGCGGCTGGAACTTCACAATCAGGCCGAAGTGCTGGCCTACAAGGTGGATGAGGCCCTGTCCAAGTGCAAAAAGGAGCTGGACAAGGACGAAAAGAACCGCATCAAGGCCGATGTGGCCAACCTCCGCCGCTGCCTGCGGAAGGACAAACCTGAAAAGATGAACGAGACCGAGGAAGCAAACCTCCGGCAGGCCAAAGAGCAGCTGGAAGCTTCGGCCAACCACCTGATGATGCTCTACACGAGCGAAGAACAGGAAGAACAATAAGAAGACAAAAAATCTCCGCGCAGCTGCGCGGAGATTTTTTTGTCGGCAGGGCCGGAACAGAGGGGGGAGAAACGGGTATGTTTACACGATCAGCTCCACCGTGCTCCCCCCGCTGCGGGCCTTTTTGACAAGGACCTGGTGGTCGATGCGGTCTTTGAGGGCGGCGACGTGGGAGATGATGCCCACGAGCCGGTCGCCTTCGGTCAGGCCGGAGAGGACCCGGATGGCCTGTTCCAGACTTTCGTCGTCGAGGGAGCCGAAGCCCTCGTCGAGGAAGAGGGTGTCCAGCCGGATGCCGCCGGCCGTGCTCTGGACTTCGTCCGAAAGGCCCAGCGCCAGCGCCAGCGAGGCCTTGAAGCTCTCGCCGCCGGAAAGGGTCTTCACGCTGCGGCGGGTGCCGTTGTAGTGGTCGATGACGCCGAGGTCCAGGCCGGACTGGCTGCGCTGGTTCTCGGCCCCGACCCGCTCCAGCTCGTACTGCCCGGCGGTCATCTGCATCAGGCGGGTGTTGGCGTGGACGAGGATGCGGTCGAGATAGTGCATCTGGATGTAGGCTTCCAGCTTGATCTTCTGCTTGCTGCTCAGGGTGCCGCCCGCTGTGGAGGCCAGCGCGTTGATCCACTGCCAGCGGGTCTCCAGCACCTGCCGGGCGGCGGCCAGGCGGCGGTAGTCGGCGGCGGCGCGGCGGTTGGGCACCAGTTGGGCCGTCAGGGCCTTTTCCTGTTCGGCGGCCTGCTGGCGGGCCGTTTGCAGCGCGGCGAGCCGGGTGCGCAAAGCGTCGAGATCTGCGGCCCCGGTCTCCGGGGCCTGCTGGTCTTGCAGGGCCTGCACGGCCGCTTCGGCGGCAGCGACGGCGTTTTCCGCAGCGCGGCGGGCGGATTCAGCCTGCTCCATGCCGGTGCGCAGGGCCGTGCGCTGGGCCGTCAGGTCGGCGACCGTCTGCTGGGCCTCGGCGCGGCTGGCCGGTGCGGTCTGCCGGGCTTCGGTGATCTGCTGTTCCAGCGCCGCAGCTGTGGCTTCGCGGGCAGCGGCAGTCTGTTCGGCAGAGGCTGCTGCCGTTTCCAAGGCGGTGCGCTGGGCCGTTTTGGTCTTGCGGGCGGCATCCAGCCGGGTGCGGCGGGCGCAGTCGGCGGCAGCCTTTTGCCGGGCTGCGCGGTTCTCGGCCTGTGCGGTCTGGAGCGCGGCGGTCTCCTCGGCAAGAGCCGTTTTCAACAGGGCCACGGTCAGAGCGACCGGCCCCTCCGGCGAGGTGAAGCGTTCGGGCAGAAGGCTTTCGGCGTCCCGGCGGAGGGTGGCTTTGCCCTCCCGCTGGGCGGCGAGGGCTTCGCGGGCGGCGGCCGCGCGGTCCTGCGCTTCGCGGTCTGCCGCTTCGGCCGCCTGCTTGGCGGCGGTCACCTGCGCCTGGGTGGGGGCGGTGTGAGGCAGTGCTGCTTTGGCTGGGTGGTGGACACTGCCGCAGACGGGGCAGGGGGTGCCTTCGGCAAGGCCCTGCGCCAGAAGTCCGGCCTGTGCGTCCAGAAAGGCCCGCTCGCAGGCGTCCCGCTCCGCGTGGGCGGCGTCCTGCGCGGCGGCTGCGGTGCGGTAGGCGTCCTGTGCCTGTCGGGCTGCGTGGGTGCGGCGCTGGTCTTCGGTCAGGCTCTGGGCCAGCGCGGTGAGGGCGGCCTCCCGGCGGGTGAGCTGCTCGGCTTGAGCGGTCAGGGCCACGTTCCGGGTCTCCGGGTCGCCGAGGGCGGCCGCTTCGGCGTCCAGTGCGGCGAGTTCCGCATCCAGCGCGGTCAGCTGGGCCCGCGCCTTGCGGGCTTTGGCCTGTTCGAGGTCGGCCTCGCTGCGGGCGGCGGTCTGTGCGCGGCAGAGCTTGTCCAGCGCGTCGCAGGCGTCAAGGCCCGCTCTGGCCCGCTCCAGCTGGGCGGTCAGAGCGTCCAGTGCGGCGGCATCGCCGGCATGGCGGGCCGCATCGGCACGGGCCGCGTCCCGGCGGGGGAGCAGGGCGGCAAGCTCGGCCTGCTTTTCGACCCGCTGGCGGCGGAGGGCTTCGGCCTGCTCGGCCCGGCCCAGCGTCTGCTGCAAAGCGTCCAGCTGCGCCTGCGCGGCGGTGTGGGCGGCGGCAGCAGCGGAGAGTTCCGCTTCCTGCCGGGTAAGGAGCCCGTCCAGCAGGGCGGTGACTTCCTCGGCGGGGCGCTGCGCCGAAAGCCCGCCCAGCGCTTTGGCGTCGGGGTCGGTCTCCGGATAGCGGATGCCGGAGAGCACCGCGTCCAGCTGGACGTTCTGGGCCGTGCGCTGGGCCGTGAGACGGGCGTTCTCCTCTTGCAGCGCGTCCTGCAATTTCTGGTAGCGCTGGGTGCGGAACAGTTTGCGGAAGATCTTGCTCCGCTCCTCGGTCGTGGCGTTGAGCAGGCGGGTGAACTGCCCTTGCGCGATCATGGCGATCTGGCAGAACTGGTCGTAGTCCAGCCCGATGAGGGCGGTGACGGCGGCGGTGACATCCTTCGACCGGGTCACGGGCGGGCGGCCGTCCGGGTAGGTGAGGACGGCGTCCGCCTTTTCGGTGGTCGTGCCCTCGCCCCGCGCTTTGGGGCGGAGGTAGTCCGGGTTGCGGCGGACGGTGTACCGCTGGCCGCGCACCTCAAATTCCAGCTCGACAAAGGTGGGGGTGCCGGGGTCGGCATACTTGCTGCGCAGCATGGCACCGTCCCGCACGCCGCCGCTGGAATGGTCGTACAGGGCATAGGTGATGGCATCGAAAAGGGTGGTCTTGCCCGCGCCGGTGTCACCGGTGACGAGATACAGGCCGCCTTTGCCCAGGCGCTCCAGCTCCAGCGTGACGGCGCTGGCGTATGGCCCGAAGGCCGAGAGGGTCAGCTTCAGAGGTCTCATGCGTTCTCCTCCTTCCAGAGCGTTTCAATGAGTTGCTGGCAGAATGCAGCCTGCTCGGCGCTCAGGGGCTGATTGTTTTGCAGCGCATAAAAGGCCGCGAAGTGTTCCAGCGGCGTTTTCTGCTCGGTCTGGGCCGGGGCGTCGAGGTCGGCCTGGGTGCGGGTGCGGAGGTTGTCGTAGTCCAGCCGCATCAGGTTCGGATAGATGACCCGCAGCCGGGCCAGCGCGTCGGGCACATCCTGCTCGTCGGTCAGGGTAATGTGCAGATAGTCGTCGGTGGCCGTGCCTGCATAGCTGCGGCGGTCGGTCAGCTCCATGTAGCTGCCGCGCAGCTCCCGCAGGTCGTGCTTCGGGGTCAGCGGCGCGGTGGAAAGCGTGACCTCTCCCTTCGGCCCCAGCTCCACAAAGGTTGCGCTCTTGTGCTGGTGCGCCTCCGAGAAGGAATACTTCAGCGGGGTGCCGCAGTAGCGCAGGGTATCGCGGCCCACCTTCTGGGGGCTGTGCAGGTGGCCGAGGGCCACATAGTCGAAGCCGTCAAAGAGGGCGGCATCCACACAGTCCAGCCCGCCCACCGATGGCTCCTCGCTCTCGCAGGCGGTGGCACCGGCCACGAACTGGTGGGCCACCAGCACACTGCGGCGGGCCGGGTCGGGGGCACAGCGGCGCAGCACACAGCCCAGGGCGTCGCTGTAGCTCTCGATGGGCTCGTCCGGGTAGATGTGGCGCACCATGGCGGGTTTCAGGAATGGCAGTAAGTAAATGTCCACCGGGCCGTATGCGTCGGTGAGGTGGATGGGGGCCGGGGCCCCTTCGAACACCGGGCTGACGTAGACCTGGCTCCCCGCCAGCAGATGGGCACCGAACGCGACCCGTTCGGCGGAGTCGTGGTTGCCGCTGATGGCGAAGACCGGCAGCTTCCGGTCGGCCAGTTCGGTGAGGAACCAGTCCAGCAGACGGACGGCTTCGGCAGGGGGTACGGGTTTGTCGTAGAGGTCGCCCGCCAGCAGAACAGCATCCACGGGGCGGGTGTCGAGGAGCGACAAGATCTCCTCCAGAATATACCGCTGGTCGTCCAGCATGGAAAACTCGCAGACCCGCTTGCCGAGGTGCAGGTCGGAGAGGTGAAGAAAACGCATGGGAGCACCGCCTTTCAGTTGGGGATGCTCTTATTATAAACGGCCTTACCCTCTCAGTCAAACCCTGCGGGTTTGCCAGCTCTCCCGAAGGGCGAGCCATTGGCATGCCGGGCAGCCCCTGCTGGACGCTGAACGTATTTCGTATCGTAAACGGAAGCGCTCCGCTGTCAGGGTCAACAACATCTGTACTGCGCTCTGACAAAGAGCGTTTGGGTAGATGCGGTCGAACGAAACAACGGAGCACTCCATTTTATGGTTTCAAGAAACTTTGCTCATCCAGTACGCCCAAAACCGTCTCGCCAGTGGCTCCCCCTTCGGGGGAGCTGTCTGCGAAGCAGACGGAGAGGGTGGGCCGTCGTCAGAACATCTTCTCCCAGGTGGCTTTGCCGACTGCGCCGTCGGCAGTGAGGCCGTTGCGGCGCTGGTAGCGCTCCACGGCGGCTGCGGTGGAAGCACCGTATTTGCCGTCGGTGGAGAGCTTTTCACCCAGCGCGTTCAGCTTCTGCTGCACCAGCCGGACCGTGCCGCCGGAACTGCCCTGCCGCAGCACGATGCCGGGGTAGGGGACGTTCAGGCCGTGTTTGGCGGTGTACTTGGTGTAGAGCACGTTCCAGGTGTTCGCGCCCACCTTGCCGTCCACATTCATGTCGTTTTTGAGCTGGAACTCCTTCACCGCGTTCACGCTCTTGATGCCGAACCGCCCGTCTGTGGTCAGCTCGTGGTACCAGGTACAGGTGTCGCGCAGGCCGTTGAGCCAGGTCTGCACCAGTGCTACATCGGGGCCGGTAGAGCCGCGCTGGATGAGGGAATAATAGGCCGGAATTGCCATGGTCAAACTCACACTCCTTCCACCAGGAGCTTATGCGGCGGAAGGTGGAAGTGTTCGTTGGAACCTTTGTCAGATCCAGCAGGCAATGCCCGACGGCCAGGGCCTCTCCTGCCGGGAGAGGCGGCATCGCGGATGCGGGGACGGAGAGGTCATCCCAGCAGGATGACATCTTCCCGGTGGGCGGTGTGCTTCTGCCACCACTCCACGCATTTGAACCGCAGGAGATACCGCCCGCAGACGAGGTCGTTCTCGGCGGGGGCGGCATAGCCGCCGCAGGCGGTGCGGCAGAGGCCGGGGTAGAGCACACACCACCAGTTCCGGCCATAAGGGGCTGCGCCGATGTCGATGCGCAGGGCCTGATACCGCCCGGCGGGCAGGGCCGAGGCAGAGTAGCGGGTGGTGCCGAAGTACATTTCCACCAGATAGACCCGCACCGGTGCAAAACTGCCCCGCCCGGCCAGCACGGTGCGGGCGACCCGCTGCAGCTCAGACAGATGGGCCGCAGCCCAGCGGAGGGCGGCGGGCTGGTCTGCCGCCGGGCAGGCCGTGTCCAGATACGCGAGCACGGCGTCCCGCACGGCCAGCTTGTCGGTCTGGTCGGCGGTGGTGTCGCTGGCAGCGCGGATGTGGAGCCGCAGAGTGTCGGCGGCAAGCGCGGCTCCGGTGTCGAGCTGGGTGCGGCCCCAGCCCAGCAGGCCCTGCAGGCCGATGCAGAGCGCGAGTGCACCGCTGAGTGTGATGCACCAGACAGTCATCTGGCGGCGGGATAAAATGCGGCTGTACATAAAAACAGACCCTTTCTCTGGAAATACTATCCAGAGTCTGGGTCTGTGGGAGTGATTTTATTCTCAGTTTTTCAGCGACTGCATCGGGGCGGGCAGGCGGCCGCCGCGGTTGATGAAGACCGACGGGTCGCGCTGGTTGACCGGCATGATGGGGCCATAGCCCAGCAGACCGCCGAAGTCCAGGATCTCGCCAGCCTTGCGGCCGATGGCCGGGATGACGCGGACGGCAGTGGTCTTGCTGTTGACCATGCCGATGGCGGCTTCGTCGGCGATGAGGGCGCTGA